>Ga0207684_10001182_pt1 | contig 29205 bp, 22 predicted proteins | sample KBSK5501metaG_FD_184342 | JGI IMG/M metagenome (GOLD analysis project Ga0207684, IMG submission 184342) | Corn, switchgrass and miscanthus rhizosphere microbial communities from Kellogg Biological Station, Michigan, USA - KBS K5-50-1 metaG... | ecosystem: Host-associated > Plants > Roots >...
CCCGCCGTCAACGAGCGTTTCGCCGAAAAGAACTTCCCGAAGTGTTTCGAGGAATACGCGGAGCTGCTGACCTGGTACGAACGCTGGCACACGGTGCTCGACACGAGCGATCCGCCGTTCTGGAAGTGGTTCGTGGGCGGCAAGATCAATGCTTCATTCAACTGCGTCGATCGGCACCTGGCCAAGTATCGGAACAAGGCGGCCATCATCTTCGTGCCCGAGCCCGAAGCCGAAGAGCCGGTGGCGTTGACCTACCAGGAGCTGTACGTTCGAGTCAACGAGTTCGGCGCCCTGCTGCGCGATTTCGCGAATCTCAAGGCGGGCGACCGCGTCACGATTCACATGCCCATGGTCGTGGAGCTGCCGATCACGATGCTCGCGTGCGCGCGCCTGGGCGTCGTCCACTCGGTCGTGTTCGGCGGGTTCAGCGGCGAGGCGTGCGGTCTACGTGCCGCGGATTCCGGCAGTCGCGTCCTGATCTACATGGACGGCTACTATCGCGGCGGCAAGATGATCGATCACAAGGCGTCGGCCGACATCGCCGTCGCGACGGCCGAGAAGGAAGGGCAGAAGATCGACAAGGTTCTGGTGTGGAGGCGTTACCCGGGAAAAACCTCTTCCGCGACCCCGATGGTCGAGGGACGCGATTTCTTCGTGGATGACGTTCTGAAGAAGTATCGCCGCGCGAAAGTGGAGCCCGTTCCCATGGACTCGGAGGCTCCCCTCTTCCTGATGTATACGAGCGGGACCACCGGCAAGCCCAAGGGCTGCCAGCATCGGACGGGCGGCTACCTCGCGTACGTGGCGGGGACCTCGAAGTACATCCAGGACATCCATCCCGAGGACACGTACTGGTGCATGGCGGACATCGGCTGGATCACGGGGCACTCCTACATCGTGTATGGGCCCCTGGCGCTGGCTGCCACGTCGGTCATCTACGAAGGCGTTCCGAATTCTCCGGATGCAGGCCGACCCTGGAGGATCGCGGAACGCCTCGGCGTCAACATCTTTCACACTTCGCCGACGGCCATCCGCATGCTGAGAAAAGCCGGGCCCGACGAGCCGGCCAAGTACGACTACCACTTCAAGCACATGACGACGGTCGGCGAGCCGATCGAGCCCGAGGTCTGGAAGTGGTACTACAACGTCGTCGGTAAGGGCAAAGCCGTCATCGTGGACACCTGGTGGCAGACGGAGAACGGCGGATTCCTCTGCAGCACGAAGCCGGCTCTCGATCGCATGAAGCCCGGCAGCGCCGGACCCGGAGTGCCCGGCATCTACCCGATCATCTACGACGAGAAGGGGGAGGAAGTGAAGGCGGGCTCGGGGAAGGCCGGCAACATCTGCATCCGCAATCCCTGGCCGGGGATCATGCAGACGATCTGGGGGGACCGGGATCGCTTCGTTCGCCAGTACTACACCAAGTACACCAAGGATGCGAAGAGCAAGGATTGGCACGACTGGCCCTACTTCGCCGCGGACGGAGCCGTGCTCGCCGCGGACGGGTACTTCCGAATCCTTGGCCGCGTCGACGACGTCATCAATGTGGCCGGCCATCGCCTAGGGACCAAGGAGCTCGAGTCGGCCTGCTTGACGCTGCCGGAGGTCGCGGAAGCCGCCGTCGTGCCGGTCGTCGACGAGGTCAAGGGCCGCGTTCCGGAGATCTACATTGCCCTGAAGCCCGGCTACGCCCCGAGCAAGGAGATCACGGACAAAGTCATTGCGACGATCGAGACCATGATCGGAAAGATCGCCCGGCCGAAGAAGGTACACATCGTTCCGGACATGCCCAAAACCCGCTCCGGAAAGATCATGCGGCGTGTCCTGGCCGCGATCTCGAACACCCTGGACACCGGCGACATCACCACCCTGGCCAATCCCGACGTGGTGGAACAGATCCGCGTCTCCGTGCAGGGAAAGGACAAGGTGGCGACCAAGGAAGGGCCGGAGGACCTCAGGCAATTCGGCAAGGAGGAGTAGCTCCCCTTCTGACTCCACCGTGGCCGAGCCGGACCCGGGCCTCCCGGAGGCAGGTCGTAGACCCGCCGAGGGACTCCCCTTTATTTACCGTAGTTTCAAAGACTCTTGACATCCCCTCAAACAATGAAAGACTTCCCCGCAAGAACTCGCATGGGATACGGCGAACACCTGCCCAGGCGGCAGAGAGTTTCCGAGAGTCCGGGCCTCCTGCCCGACACAGCGATTCCCCTCTTTCCGGCTGGCCTCTCACAAGATGGGCGTGCATCGCTCGGCCATTTTCAGGCAGGCCGGTTTCCGTACAGGAAGGAAAGGAGAAAGAAACAGTCCCCCGGGCGTTGACTCAAATTCATGAGGAATCCGCAATCGAATGGAGCGCGGCTTTCGGTTTCCGGACCGCGCGGGCTTGTGATTGTTTCCGAGCTTCGATCAATACCGAATGGAAAATAGGGGAGGAAGTTAAATGGAAGCGGCAACCATAGGTACACCGCCCCCCGTGCAGAAAGAGGAAGAACGACGGGTTATTTTCGCCTCTTCCCTCGGCACCGTTTTTGAGTGGTACGACTTCTACCTTTACGCCACCCTGGCGCCCTTCTTCGCAGCCCTCTTTTTCCCGCCTGGCAACGCGACGGCGGCCCTGCTCTCCGCGTTCGTGACTTACGCCGCCGGGTTCCTGGTCCGTCCTTTCGGCGCGTTGTTCTTCGGCCGAATTGGGGACCTGGTCGGGCGTAAGTACACCTTCCTCATCACGATCGTCGTGATGGGCGCTTCGACGACGGGGGTCGGCCTCCTCCCCACGTACGCGAAGATCGGGTTCGTCGCCCCGCTCCTCCTGGTTCTTCTTCGTCTGCTGCAGGGCCTGGCGCTCGGCGGGGAGTACGGCGGCGCGGCGACCTACGTGGCCGAGCACGCTCCTCAGGGCAAGCGCGGGTACGACACCAGCTGGATCCAGACCACGGCGACCCTCGGCCTCTTCATGGCGCTGATCGTCATCGGTCTCTGTCGCTGGAAGATGGGTCCTGACACCTTCAAGAGCTGGGGCTGGCGGCTTCCCTTCCTCGTTTCGATCGTCCTGCTCGCGTTCTCTGTCTACATCCGACTGAAGCTGCAGGAGTCCCCGATCTTCAAGGCAATGAAGTCGCAGGGAAAGGGCTCGAAGGCGCCCTTGACCGACAGTTTTACGAACTGGGCGAACTTGAAGATCGTCCTCCTGGCCCTCTTCGGCGCGACGGCGGGTCAGGGCGTCGTTTGGTACGCGGGACAGTTTTACGCGCTCTTCTTCTTGACCCTGTACCTCAAGGTGGATTACCTGACCGCATACATCTTGATCGGCGCCTCCCTGCTCATCGGGACCCCGTTCTTCATCGTCTTCGGCGCCCTCTCCGACAAGATCGGCCGGAAGTGGATCATCATGGCCGGCTGCATCATCGCGGCGGTCACGTATTTCCCGCTCTTCCGAGCTCTCACTCACAACGTCAACCCCGCGCTCGAGACCTACGCGGCTCAGACGCCCATCACCGTCGCCGCCACGGACTGCACGATGCACATCTTCCCGACGCCGAAGACCCGATACTCGGACTGCGACAAGGCGAAGGACTTCCTGACCAAGGCCGGCCTTTCCTTTACATCGCAGCCGGAGGTTCCCGGCGAGACGGTCGTGACGAAGATCGGCTCGGTCGAGCTCCACGGTTACAGCGAGGACAAGTACAAGGCGGCGCTGAAGACGACGGGTTATCCGGCGACATTCGACAAGTCCGCGCTCAACTGGCCGATGACCATCCTGATTCTCTTCATCCTGGTCATCTACGTGACGATGGTCTATGGCCCGATCGCGGCATTCTTGGTCGAGCTCTTCCCGACGCGAATCCGATACACATCCATGTCTCTGCCGTACCACATCGGCAACGGCTGGTTCGGCGGCATGCTGCCCCTGCTCGCGACCGCGATCGTGGCTTCGCGAGGCAACATCTATGCGGGACTCTGGTACCCGATCATCGTGGCCGTCATGAGCTTCGTGATCGGAAGCCTCTTCATCAAGGAGACAAAGGATCGAGACATCGCACACACCTGATCGCGACGCCGTGGTTGGGTACGGAACAAGGAGGAAAGAAATGCTTGGCAGGTCGAGACGCTTCATCGGATGGGCTCTGGCGACCAGTGTCGTGCTGCTCCTGGTACCCGCTGCGGCGCATGCCCAAGTCGTCGTCAAAGTCAGCGACACGGTTAATTTCCGGATGGGATTCCAGCTCCAGGGATGGGCGGATTACAACCAGGATCAGATCAGCGAGGGGTACTCCCAGAACTTTTTTCTCCGCCGGGTGCGGTTCATCCTCGCCGGCAACCTCGCCAAGGACGTGAGCTTCTTCTTCCAGACGGACAATCCTCGCCTGGGGAACGCCCCAAAGGCCCTGGATGCCGGTTTTCTCGTCCAGGACGCGTTCGGCGAGTGGAAAGTGTTCAGCAACGACTACCTGATCTTGGACGTCGGTAAAATGCTCGTGCCCTTCACCCGCAACGCGCTTCAGAGCACGTCGAGTCACCTCGCGCTCGACGGCGGCACCTGGACATTCCTGCAGGACGCCGGAGCCGGGAACGGCGAGCAGGGGGACGCCGGCCGCGATGTCGGGTTCCAGATCAAGAGCTATCTGGCCAGCGATCATCTCGAGATCCGGGCGGGTGTGTTCGACGGGTTCCGCGCGCCGGCCAACGCCGGCGGCGCGAGCGCGCGCAATCCGCCGCGCTTCGTCGGGCGGATCGTCTACAACTTCTTCGACACGGAAAAGGGTTACGTCCCCGTCGGCACGAATCTCGGAAAGAAGAAGATTCTCGCGATCGGCGGCGGCTACGACACGCAGGGCGGGTTTACTTCTCCGGCGACGGCCACCACTCCCGCCGGAAAAGGCTTCGAGGCATACGGGGCCGACTTCATGATCGACTGGCCGTTCGGGCCGGGCGATGCGAAGACGGGAAGGGACGCCGTAACGGCGCACGTCGACTACATCCACTACGACGGCGGCTGCCGGGCGAACTCGGCGGGCATCGTGCAATCGAATTGCCTCATTCCAGGCTTGCAGAGGCAGGAGGAGATCTTCACGGATCTGGGCTACTTCTGCCACGTCATTAACCTTCAGCCCTTCATCCGCTTCGAGGCGCGGGAATTCAAGGACACGACACAACAGACCAAGAACGTCCGCCGGTATATGGGTGGCTTGAACTACTACGTGACCCCGGCAGCGCAGAACATGAAGATCACGGCCGCCTGGGAGAAGATCGTTCCGAATACCGCGGCGAGCACGGTCTTGACGAAGAACACGAATCACTTCGTGATTCAGTTCCAGTTCTTCTACTTCTGAGGACGGCCGCGGGATTCAGAGAGTCAAGGAGGAACCAATGTCCAAGAAACGCAATCGCGGCCTGACCCGCCGCGAGTTCGCCAAGCTCTCGGGAGCAGGAGCGCTCGCGGCGGGAGTGGGAGCCAATTTTCTTTTCCCGGCCCGGGCCGCTGCTCAGCAGAAGACACTGAAGATCATCCAGTGGAGCCATTTCGTCCCGGCCTGGGACACGTGGTTCAACGGCACTTACACCAAGGAATGGGGTCAGAAAAACGACACGAATGTGATCATTGACAATATAAACCTTGTGGACCTCCCCGCCCGGGCCGCCTCCGAGGTCTCGGCGAAGAAGGGCCATGACCTCTTCATGTTTCTCTCCCCGCCGGCGGCTTACGAGTCGTCCGTCATCGATATGAGCCACGTGTACCAAGAGGTAGAGAAGAAGCACGGGAAGAAGATCGATCTGGCACACAAATCCACGTACAACCCGAAATCCAAGAAGTATTTCGCCTTTTCAGACGCCTATACGCCCGATCCGGGCAACTGGCACAAGGACTGGTGGACGGAAGCCGGATACCCCAAGGGGCCGGACACCTGGGATGACCTGCTCAAGGGCGCGAAGAAGATCCGAGACAAGTCGGGCCACCCCTGCGGGATCGGCCTCGGACAGGAGCTCGACACGAGCATGGCCATGCGCGCCCTACTGTGGTCCTTTGGCGGAGCCGAGCAGGACGAAGCCGGAAACGTGACGATCAATTCCAAGCAGACCATCGAAGCCCTGAAGTTCATGAAGGAGCTCTACCAGCAGACGGAGACACCCGAGGTCTTCACATGGACTCCGCCCTCCAACAACCAGGCGATGCTCGCGGGCCGAGTCTCCTTCGTGATGAACGCGATCTCGATCACGCGCCAATCCGAGAGAGAGAAGCTGCCCATCGACAGCAAGATCATGATCAGTCCGGCGCTGAAGGGCCCCGTGCGGAGGATCGCGGCCGAGCACGTCATGAATTGCTATGTCGTCTGGGAGTTCGCCGAGAACAAAGAGGGCGCCCAGAAGTTCCTGATCGACTGGATCGACCATTTCAACGAAGGTTTCGTGGCTGGGCAGTTCTACAACTTCCCCTGCTTTCCAAGCACGGTACCGGATTTGCAGAAAGTGATCGCGAACGATTCACGAGCGAATCCTCCCGACAAGTACAAGGTCCTGGGCAACGTTTTGGAGTGGGCCACCAACGTCGGCTATCCGGGCTATGCGACGGCGGGCATCTCGGAAGCGTTCAGCACCTGGGTCATCCCGACCATGTTCGCCAGCGTCGCTCGAGGCGATCAGACGCCGGAGGCCGCGGCCAAGGCGGCCGAAGACGAGTACAAGCGCATCTTCGCGAGATGGAAGTAAGTTAGAGTCCAACCCGTCCAGGTGGAAGATCGAAGCCGGCGCGCGCGGCGCGAGGAACTTCCCCGCGTGGAGGTGCCTCGCGCCGTGAATTGTTTTCCGGAGCTGCTGTGACTGGAGCAGAGGAGATCACCGTCTTGCGGCACTCGTACATCGGTTCGCGTCGCGGCGCTCCGGTCCCAGGCGCGCCGCGACGCGGGAGCGGGAGCGCAGCTCGTGAAAAGCCGAGCGGTCGAGCGCGCATCCGCGCGAGCCGCTCGGCGGTGGCGGCGTCGGAGCGCCGCCATTTCACGAGCTAAGCGGGAGCGACGTGTGGCGATCGTCGAAACACGAAATCTGACGAAGGTATTCAAAGAAGGAGAGCTCGGGGCAGTCAACAACGTCAACCTGGTGACCGAAGAAGGCGAGTTTCTAGTCTTCCTGGGGCCTTCGGGCTCGGGGAAGACCACTCTTCTCCGGATGATCGCCGGCCTGGAAACTCCCACCTCGGGGGAAATCCTGATCGGCGGTCGTGTCGTGAACCAGCTCTCACCGCGCGCGCGACGGATCGCCATGGTCTTCCAGAGCTACGCGCTCTATCCCCACCTCACGGTCTACAAGAACATCGCTTTTCCGCTGAAAGCCCAGAACGTCCCCAAGGACCAGCACCGCAAGAAGGTCGAATGGGCGGCGGGGCTGCTGGGGATCGACAAGCTGCTCGACCGAAAGCCCCGCGAGCTCTCCGGCGGTGAGCGGCAGCGCGTGGCGCTCGCGCGCGCCATCGTGCGCGAGCCGGCGGTGTTCCTGCTGGACGAGCCCCTCTCGAACCTGGATGCCAAGCTGCGCGCCTCCGCGCGCGAGGAGCTCGAGCGGTTCCACCAGAGCGTCGGGACGACGACGATTTACGTGACGCATGACCAGATTGAGGCCATGGCGATGGGAGACCGGATCGTCGTGATGAACTTCGGCGAGGTCCGCCAGATCGGATCGGCCGCTGAGGTCTACGACGATCCGGCCGACACGTTCGTCGCGACCTTTCTCGGGTCTCCTCCTATGAATCTCGTCGAGCAGGGAGACGTGATCGTGGGCTTCCGGCCGGAGCACTTCTTCCCTGTCACGCAGCTGGCAGGGCGGGCGGCCGTCCCGGAGGAAATCCGTGTGACCGACCGCGAGGGGCCGTTCGTCTCGCTGCGCTTCCGGATCAGCCACCAGGAGTACCTGGGCGCGGAACGACTCGTCTACGGAACCCTGGAGGGCGGGCGCTCCGATGGAAAGAAGGTCGTCTCGCGCTTGTCCGCCAGCCATGTCGCCAAGTACGAGATGGGAAGCGTGCACGCTTTCGCGGTCTCCGAGAAGCACCTGAAGTTCTTCGACCGAGAGACGCAAAAACGCACCCAGCCGCGGCACGACCCTTGGCAGTGAACCGAACGAAACCGAAATCGGTCGGGGCGGCCCAGATTCCGGCCCTCGGGATCGCGATGTTTGCGCCGTCGGTTCTCTACATCGCGCTTCTGATCGGGGTTCCCTTTATCCTCGCGGTCCTTTACGCCTTCAGTGACGCGCGCATTGGCAGTACGGGATTTCATTACGTCGGCCTGGAGAATTTTCGCAGCATTCTGCACAGCCCCAGCTTCCGCAAGGCGTTGCGAAACTCCATCGTGTTCACGCTCTGCGCCCAGGCGATCGTGATCGTGTGCTCGAATATTCTCTCGATCGCCCTGGAGAAGCCCTTCCGCGGCCGCGGTTTCATCCGCTTTCTCATTCTGCTGCCTTGGGTCGCTCCGGTTTCTCTGGGCACCATCGGCTGGAAGTGGATCCTGGATTCCATCTACAGCGTCATCACCTGGGTGCTGGTCGCGCTGCACCTGTACAAGCCGTACAGCGCGCCGATGTGGCTGGGGGAGCCACACCTCGCCATGGCCTCCGTCATCCTCGTGCACTGCTGGCGTCTGATCCCCTTCTCGACCGTGATCATGCTGGCGGGACGCTCCGCCATCCCCAGGGAAATCCCGGAGGCGGCCGCGATCGACGGCGCCGGCTTCTGGCGCACGCTCTTTCAGATCAACATCCCGATGATGACACCGATCCTCTCCGTGGCTGTCCTCTTTGGGATCATCTTCACTTTTACCGACATGACGGTGGTTTACATCCTGACCGCGGGCGGGCCCTTCGATTCCACCCAGACCCTGCCGTCGCTCGCCTTCGCCACGGGGATCGCCGGGAGCGATCTCGCCGCGGGCGCCGCAATTTCGCTCTTCCTGGTACCGGTGCTCGTGGCGGTCGCGTACTTGATGCTTCGTATCGCTCACCGCACGGAAGTGACGTGATGGAACGCGCGGCGCTCCGCAAGTCTGGCCCCAAGATCCTGAAGATTCTTGTTCTGGCGTTCTTCACCGTCGCCCTGGCATTTCCCTTCTTCTGGATGCTCATCGCCACGTTCAAGCAGAACATCGACCTCTACACCGTCGAGAACAATCCCTTCCTCTTCAACCTCCCGCCGACGCTCGATCACCTGCGTTTTCTGTTCACCCAAACCCGGTTCTTACGGTGGCTCGGCAATACGGCGCTTGTGGGCGTGCTCGTCGTCGCCATCACCCTTCTCCTGGCCTTACCGGCCGCGTATGCGCTCGCCCGCCTGACCGGCCGCTGGGGCGAGCGGTTGGGGATCGCCATCTTTCTCACCTACCTGATCCCACCGACGCTGCTCTTCATCCCTCTCTCGCGGGTGGTCGCGATCCTCGGCCTGCAGGACAGCATCTTTTCCGTGGTGCTCGTCTATCCGAGCATGACGATCCCCTTCTCCATCTGGCTGCTCATGGGCTTTTTCAAGTCCATCCCGAAAGAGCTGGAGGACGCCGCCATGGTGGACGGTCTGAGCCGCTTCGGCGCCTTCATCAAGATGGTCGTGCCGATCTCCGTTTCCGGAATCCTGACAGTCGTCATTTTCGCCTTCACGTTGGTGACCCAGGAATTCGTCTATGCCTTGACCTTCATCTCCCCGGAGTCCAATCAGATGGTGGGCGTGGGAATACCGATCTTCCTCGTGCGCGGCGATGTTTATTACTGGGGATCTCTGATGGCGGCGTGCCTCGTCGCCTCGTTACCGATCGCGGTCCTCTACAACCTCTTCCTGGATCGCTTCATCGCCGGATTCACCGTCGGGTCGGTCAAGTGACCGCGCGTCGCACACGCGCGGTCATCCTGAGGGCCGTGAGGACCGAAGGATCTGGCCGGAGCGAGCCTGGAGTGAATCCGCGCGGCAGCCGAACCTATAATCCACCGCAGCAGGCTCGCCCGGACCGGGACCGGAGGGAGAGATGAAGAATTCCAACGGAACCCTGCTTTTTTCGCTGCTTTGGTTTTTCGGGCTCGCCGCCGCGGGCTCCGCGCAGCCGAAGATCGTCACGCGCGACGAGCACATCGACGCGGCGGACCCCGGGATCAAGCTCTTCGTGCGTTCCAAAATGACCGAGGGAACCAAGAGCTTCACCGACGAGAACATCGCTCTCTTCGTTCATGGCGCGACGTTCCCGTCGACGCCAGACTTCGACCTGTCCTTCAAGGACTACTCCTGGGCCGACTGGATGGTCGGCCGCGGATACGTCGTCTACATGTTCGACAAGCGCAACTATGGATTTTCCACGCGGGAGAAGGCGATGGACCAGCCGGCGGCGGAAAACAGACCGGTCTCCCGGTCTTATCTGGCGATCCGGGACATCGGGGCCGTGATCGACCACATCCGCGCGCGACATCACGTCCAGAAGGTCACGTTGATCGGCTGGTCGTGGGGCGCGATGACGGCGGGATACTACGCCTCGCTCCACAGCGAGAAGGTGGCGAAGCTCGTTCTCTATGCTCCGCTCTATGAGTTCCCGCTGCACACGAACCTCGGACCCGGATCGGGGCTGCAGAACAAGCGCAAGCCTTACGAATTCAATTACGGCATGGGCGCCTATCGCCTCAGCACTGCCGCGGCAAATCAAGCGCGGTGGGACGGCGAGATCCCTGTGGCCGACAAGAGCGAGTACCGGGAGCAGGGCGTTGTGGACGCGTTCATCGCCGCGGCGCTCGCGACGGACCCGACCAGCGGTTCGCGCAATCCGCCGAGCCTCCGCGCGCCCAACGGGGTGATGGAGGACTCCTTCTACCAGGCGACCGGCCGCCAAATCTGGAACGCCTCTTCGATCTACGTTCCCGTACTCGTCATTGCCGGAGAATTCGACACCTGGTCTTACCCGGGGGACCGCGAGGGCCTCCTGCGCGACCTGACCAACGTGCCGTCAAAGAAGAGCGTGCTGATCAAGAACGCGACCCACTTCGTACTGTTCGAGAAACAGCGGTTCGAGTTCTTCAACGCCATCCTCGACTTTCTGAAAGGGAAGTGACTCGCTGGCGCAGTGCGGGAGAAACCATCCATGGCGACGACCGTCGGCTTCATCGGACTCGGCACGATGGGGTTGCCCATGGCGCGCAACCTCGCCAAAGCGGGCTTCCCGCTCACGGTCACGACGAGGCATTTCGAAAAGGCAGAGAGTTTCGCGCGAGACGTCGCGGGCGTCCGCGCGGTCCGGACGGCCGCGGAGGTCGGGAGAGAGAGCGACGTCATCGTTTCCTCCGTCCCGGACGCGCCGGAGGTCGAAGAGGTCCACCTCGGAAAGAACGGAACGGCGGCCGGCGCTCAGACCGGATCGATCGTGATCGACACGTCCACCATCGCGGCCGAGGCCGCCCAGAGGATCGCGCAGACTCTGGCCGACAGGGGCATCGCTTTACTCGACGCTCCGGTCTCGGGAGGGCAAAAGGGCGCGATCGAGGGGACGCTCACGTTCTTTGTCGGCGGCGAGGCGGCCGCTCTCGAGAAGGCGCGCCCGGTTTTCGCGGCGATGGGCAAGCGCATCACGCATCTGGGCCCTTCCGGATTCGGCCAGCTCGGCAAGGCGGCCAACCAGATTCTCGTCGGCGTCAACCTGATGGCGGTTTCCGAGGCGCTCTCCTTCGCGAAGAAGGCGGGTCTGCCCCTGCCCGCCCTCCACGAAGCGCTCACCGCCGGCGCTGCCAACTCCTGGGCCCTGGAAGTGTTGGGCAAGAAGATGATCGATCGGGACTTCAAGCCCGCCTTCGCGATCAAGCATCAGCAGAAGGACCTCGCGATCGTCCTCCGGACATCGCGCGAGAAGAAACTGCCGCTGCCCGGGACCTCGCTCGTCCATCAGCTCTTAGTCGCCCTCGAGGCCGAAGGACGGGGCGATGACGGCACGCAGGCGCTCTATACGCTGTACGAGAAGCTCGGCGGGGGGAAGGAGACGGTCTAAGGTCTAAGGTCTAAGGTCCTCAAGCCAAGACCGAGCGTTCCTGCTCTTCGAGTCCCGCCTTCTCGCGGAGAAACTCCTCGACTGTGGTCAGTCTGACTCCGAAGAGCGGAGCCGTCTCACGCATGTCGACGACCGAATCGCAGGAGGCCAAGAGCCAGATGAGTCCCATCTGGTTCGAGGCGGCGGCGGAGAACGGTTTCCAGAGAAGCTGCTGCGCGCGGTAAACGGCGGGCGGCACGGCGAAGGCGTGGATGGGCCGGCCCAGGATCCGGGAGTAGATCTCGACGACGTCCGTCCAGGAGAGCGCCTCCGGTCCGCCGATGTCGAAAATCGCGTCGCGGGCGGACGAATGGCCGATCGCGTTTACCAGAAAGGCGGCGGCGTCCCGGACGGCGAGAAAGGAGGTCGTGCGTTGTGCCGGGCCCTGGACGAGCGCCCATCCCTTGCGCTCCATCAGGTTGCCCACGGCTCCCAAGTAAGCTCGAGAGAACCAGAAGGGACGGCCGAGCGTCGGGTTTTCCGAGCCCCGCAGGGGCAATCGGCTGCCGATCACCGCGAGCCAGGAGTCCATGAAGGGTGGAGCTCGGAAGATCGTGTAAGAGATGCCGCTCTCCCGGATGCGTCCCTCGTTCCACCGTTTCCAACGAATGGGAGGCACTTTCTCGTCTAACGGCGACACGGGTGCCGATATGAAGACGAACTGTTTCACGCCGTGGCGCCGGCAGGATTCGAGGAGGTTTCCGTAGCCGCCGTGCTCGACCTCTCCGACCCGGTCGCCTGGCGCCGGCAAGATCGAATTGGCCGTGCAGATCACCGCCTCGACGCCGCGACAGGCCGGGTCGACGTCCGCCGGCACGCGCAGGTCCCCCAACACGAGCTCCAGTCCCGGGACGCAGCGCGCGGCAGAACCCGGGCGCGCGAAGGCGCGCACAGGACATCCCGCGGCGGTCAGCGCTCGCACGACCGCGGTTCCGAGCTGCCCGGTGGCGCCGACCACGAGGATCAAGAGTGAAATCCTCCCGCGACTCGAAAGGTGATCCGTCCGTTTGACCAGAGAGTCTAGTGGATCGTCGCGGAGAGACGAACACGCCACGCGACCTGCAGACGAAGAACAGCCGCGCTCCGGAAAACCGAGAGGGCGGCCTCTCGGCCGCCCTTTGAGTACAATTTATATATTGTTACTTGCTTACGATGCTCGCCACTGGTCAGTCGAGCTGGAGATCGAGGACGTCGCGCTCCGCGTTCGCCTCACCCGCCTCGATGACCTGCGATCCCGCGTCGGATGACACCGAGATCACCTGTCTCTCTCTCGATCCAGCTGCCTTCTCCGGAGCTGTGCCCAGAGAGGAAAAGGCGCCGCCCAGGAGCAGGAGCACCGTCAGTGCGCCGAAAGCCGTGCCGGCAGCGAAACCCTGCTTTGCAGTCGTTTGTTTCTTCTGAGCTGAATCCATATCGCCCTCCTTTGTCTGTCGCGACACCAAATAGCAAGAGCGACGCCAGCCCTTGGGAGTGGCCCACGCAATGCGCAAGTTCTTCTCTCGCTGGAGGTTGCCCGAAGGGGGTAGTGCGGCGGGGCGATCATTTCGATACCATCGCGTGTCTGCTTTTGAGACCTATGCCCTGATCCTGGACAGCGCGGCTTCTTTTCGACCGCACCTGACTCGCCCGGGATCCTCAGTCTCCGGCTCCTTCCAAAAACCGCCGCCCCGCGATCGATGCGGCCAGGATCTCAACAGGATGAGCGGCGGGAAGTTTCATGCCTCGCCCTCGCAGGATCTTCTGGATCTGAAGCGTGCAGCCCGGATTCGCGGAGGCGAGCAGGTCGGCGCGGACGGAGAGCACGTTGTCGGCTTTGCGGCGGCCGATCTCTTCCGCGCTCTCGGGCTCGACTAAGTTGTAGATGCCGGCGCTCCCGCAGCATTGGTCGCCGTCCGGAATCTCGACGATCTCGACGCCCGGAATCCCGGAGAGCAACCGCCGCGGCTCGGAGCGGATGCGTTGCGCGTGGACGAGATGGCACGAGTCGTGATACGCGATCCGCGCGCGGATCGGGTGACGTGTCGCGACCGGCGCGAGCGACGCTAAGAACTCCGTCACGTCCCTTACCCTTGCCGAGAAAGCGGCCGCGCGCGCCGCCCACGTCGGATCGCCCGCGAAGAGCCGCCCGTACTCTTTGAGCGTCGAACCGCATCCGGCGGCATTGACGAGAATCGCGTCCCATCTGTCGCTCTCGAACCGCTCGATCGTGTCCCGCGCGAACGCGAGGGCTTCGCTTTCCCTGCCCGCGTGAATCGAGAGAGCGCCGCAGCAGCCCTGTCCCTCCGGGAGGACGACCTCGCACCCCTCCGCCGCGAGAACCGAAAGCGTCGCCTCGTTCACACCCGGAAAGAAGATCCGCTGGACGCAACCGGCCAGGAGAGCGACACGCGCCCGGCGCTCGCCCTGCGCCGGCACGCGAGCCGGAAGTCGGGACATCACCTGGCGGGCCGAAAGCGGCGGCAGGAGTGCCTCCATCTGGGACAGCCGGGAAGGTAAGAGCTTCAAGAGCCCGCTCCGCCGGACCAGCGACTGAAGGCCGCTCTTGGAATAGAGCAGAAACAGCGCCGCAATCGCGCGCAGGCGGCGCGGATACGGAAAGAGCGCGAAAATCATGCCCCGGTGGAGCTCGTCGAACGGGCGCCGGGGATGCTGTTTTTCGAGCGCCGCTCGCGTTTCTTCAATCAGGACGTCGTACTTCACCCCCGACGGGCAGGCCGTCACGCAGGCCATGCAGCCCAGACACCTGTCGAAGTGGCGGGCGACGGTGTCGCTCCAGATGATCGTTCCCTCGGCGAGGCCTCGCATCAGATCGATTCGCCCGCGAGGCGAGTCCATCTCCTCGTGCCAGGAGACGTAGGTGGGGCAGACGGGAAGGCAGAAGCCGCAGTGGACGCAGTCGTCCAAGAGTGAGCGGCCGGCTGGCGACGTGACCGCCGGGTGCGTCGATGCCGCGGCTTCGCTCATCGTTCCTGTTGGTCGACAGTCGACAGTCGACAGTCGACAGTTGGGGCCCGGCTGTCAGCTGTGAGCTGTGAGCTGTGAGCTATCGACTTCTCCATCAAATCCCTCCGACGAAACGACCCGGCGCCAGGCGTCTCTCGGGATCGAGGCGCTGCTTGAGCTCGCGCATGAGCGGGAGGGCCGAGGGGGCGGCTCCCCAGAATTCCACGCGTCCCCGAATGGAGGGGGGCGCCGCCTGAAGGGTAAGCCGGCCCCCAAGAATCTGGAGCGCCGAACGTGCAGCCGCGATCGCCTCGGCGGCCGAGACGGGATCGCGAGGCGCGCCCGAAAAGAAACCGATGCCGAGCGTCGCGTACCAGACGAACCCCCGCTCATCCAGAGCCGCCTCCAAGCCGGGCAGCACCTGGGTCGCGATGGCATCGATCTGCGACGGCAGGGCCGAGAGTCGCAGGCGCAGGGGGGGAACCGTCCGAACGCCTTCGTGACGCTTCCAGAAGTCGCGCGCCCCGGCGTCATCCAGGAGATCGCAGCGGGCCTGCGCGTCGCCGATCACGAGGCGCGTCATCCGATCCCGCTGCTCGTCGACTCCCGCGCGGAATCCCTCGAAGCGGACCGCCACGTCGAAGCGCCCGTCCGAGCGGCGCAGCGCGGCGACGGACGTCGGCTCGAGCTGCGCGTCCCGGATCGCGGTTACGAGCGCCCGGACTCGGGCGCCGTCGAGACCGGGCAGCAGCAGCGTCGCCTCCTGCTGCGGGAGAGGATGGAGACGCAGAGTCGCCGTCGCGATCAGACCGAGAGTGCCGAGAGAGCCGACCATCAGCCGCGGCAGATCGAAGCCCGCCACGTTCTTCACGACTTTGCCGCCCCCTCGGGCGAGGGTGCCGTCCGCCCGGACGATGGAGATGCCGATCAAGAGGTCGCGCACCGAGCCGAACCGGGCCCGCCGCGGGCCGAAGGCGTTGGAAGCAATGATGCCCCCGAGCGTCGCGCGCTCCGGCTGCGGCGGGTCGAGCGCGAGGCGTTGACCGTGGGGACGGAGCGCTGCCTGGAGAACAGCCAGAGTAACTCCCGCCTCGACGACGGCGATTTGATCCGCGGGCGTGTGCTCGACGACGCGGGTGAGGCGGCTCGTGCGGATGATGGCGTCGAGTCGTTCGGGCGGCGGCCCCAGCTCGAGATCCGTTCCTCCTCCAACGAAGGCGAGACGCCGGGCGGCGCCCGCGGATTCTCGCACCGCCTCGCGTGCCTCCTCGAGAGTCTCCGGCTCGCAGACGAACTCCGGCCGGACTCCGAGAATCGCTTCGTCCTCCCGGGCGGTTCGCCAGCGCGGGCTCACTCGCGCCAGGCCTCGCCGGTCTGCTCGGAGGGATGAGGACGATGCGGTCCGGGACGATCGCCGCAGAGGCGGGGCGTCGGGAAGACCTTCCCGGGATTGAAGCGGACTTCCGGATCGAACGCGCACCGCACGAGCGACATCGTTTCCAGGTCCGCCTCCGAGAACATCTCTCCCATGTAAGCGGCCTTGTCGGCGCCCACCCCGTGCTCGCCCGTGATCGAGCCGCCGTAGCGAAGGCACAGTCGAAGGATGTCTCCACCGAGCCGCTCCGCGGCCTCCTCCTGTCCGGCCACACGGGCGTCATAAAGGACGAGCGGATGCAGATTTCCGTCTCCGGCATGGAACACGTTGGCGACTCGAAGGCCCGCGCGGCGGGACATCTCGTCGATCTCGCGCAAGACCTTCGCGATCTCGGAGCGCGGAATCACGCCGTCCTGCACGAAATAGTTCGGGCTGATCCGGCCGACGGCCGCGAAGGCGCTCTTCCTTCCCTTCCACATCAGGACGCGCTCCGCTTCATCCTTCGGGCGGCGGATCTCGAGCGCGCCGGCGGCCCGCGCGAGCTCGACGGCGTTCTCTGCCGTGTGCTCGACCTCCGCTTCCGGGCCGTCCACGTCCATCAGAAGCGCCGCTCCCACGTCCGGCCAGTCCAGGCCCGTCGCCGCCACCGCCGCGACGATCGCCAGGCGGTCCATCATCTCGATGGCCGCGGGCAGGATGCCGGAGGCGATGATCGCGGAGACGGCATGGCCAGCCTCGTCGGTCGTCGGAAACGTCGCGAAGAACGTCCGTGTTGCCTGCGGCTTGCGCAGGATCCGCAGCACGACCTCGGTGACGATGCCAAGCATTCCTTCGCTCCCGACGAGAACGCCGAGCAGGTCATAGCCGGGGGCGTCTGCGACCGGGCCTCCGATGTCGACGACGCTGCCGTCTCCTAAGACCAGCCGCGCGCCGAGCACGTGATTGACGGTGAATCCGTACTTGAGGCAATGGGCGCCGCCCGAGTTCTCCGCAAGGTTGCCGCCGATCGTACAGATGCTCTGCGACGAGGGGTCGGGGGCGTAGTAGTAACCGGCCGCGCCGATCGCTCTGCTGACGTCCAGGTTGATCACGCCCGGCTCGACGCGGATCCAGCCGTTTTCGAGGTCGATTTCCAGGATTCGGTTCATGCGGGAGAGCCCAACGACGACACAGTCGGGAACTGGGAGGGCGCCCCCAGAAAGACCGGTTCCCGAGCCGCGCGCGACGATCGAGAGTTTGGCCTCCCGGGCGAGCCGGACGACTTGTACGACTTCCTCCGTCGAGCGGGGCAGGACGACCAGTCCCGGCCGCGCGCGGAAGCTCGTCAGGCCGTCGCATTCGTAGGTGCGCAGCTGTGCGGGATCGGAGATGCAGTGGCCGGGGCCGACGATGGCCGTCATCTTCTCGACGACTTCCTGCAGCGGTGAAGCGACGCGTGTGCTCATGAATGCTGTGTCGAAGAGTCGGAAGTCAAAGGTCAAAAGTCTCCAAAAGACTCTTCCATCTTAACCTTCGAATTTCGACCGGCCGGAACGAATCAGTCGAGATACTCGTACGACGGAAAAGTCAGGAACTCGACGAACGTTTCGCTCTCCACCAGGCCATCCAGAATCCCCGCCGCTTCGCGCAGGCGTCCGACACTTTCGCCGCCGAGCTTGCCGAGCTCCTCCTGTCGAATCTTCCTGTAGGAGTCGAGCGTGATCGGGACGCCATCGGACAGGCGCGCGCCGCGATGGATCCATTGCCAGAGCTGTGACCGCGAGATCTCCGCCGTCGCGACGTCCTCCATGAGGTTGAAGATCGCCGCGGCGCCGTTGCCCGTCAACCAGGAGTTCAGATACTGGAGCGCCACGTTGATGTTGTTGCGCAGGCCGGCCTCCGTCACCGTGCCGCCCGGCACGCGCGTGTCGAGAAGCATCTCGGCCGACGCCCGGACCTCTTCGCGCGTCCGTTCCTTCTGGTTGTCCTTCCCCCGCAATGCCTTCTCGAAGACCTCACGCGCGACCGGTACCAGGTCCGGGTGGGCCACCCATGTTCCGTCAAAACCATCTCCCGCCTCCCGCAGCTTGTCCTCGCGGACTCTTGCCAGAGCGGCCTCGTTGATCGCGGGATCTTTGCGGCTGGGAATGAAGGGCGCCATGCCCCCCATGGCGTGGGCCCCGCGGCGGTGGCAGGTCTTGACGAGCGACTCCGTATACGCGCGCATGAAGGGGACGGTCATGGTGAGCTGAGCCCGGTCGGGAAGCACGACGTCGGTGTGCGCGCGTAGGGTCTTGATCATGGAGAAGAGATAGTCCCAGCGGCCGGCGTTCAAACCGGAAGCGTGTTCGGCCAGTTCGTGCAGGATCTCCTCCATCTCGAAGGCCGCGGGCAGCGTTTCGACGAGTACGGTCGCGCGAACCGTCCCGCGCGGGATGGCAAGACTCTCCTGCGCTGAAAGAAAGACATCGTTCCAGAGCCGGGCCTCGAGATGGCTCTGCATCTTCGGCAGGTAGAAGTAGGGAGCCGTTCCCCGTTGGAGGCGCTCCCGGGCGTTGTGGAAGAAATAGAGCCCGAAGTCGAAGAGCGAAGCGGAGATCGGCCGGCCGTCGACCGTGACGTGCTTCTCGGAAAGATGCCAGCCACGAGGGCGCACGAGAAGCGTCGCGATCTTCTCGTTCAAGCGGTAGGGCTTACCCTCCGGACTAACGTAGTCGAGTTTCCGGCGGACGGCATCGATCAGGTTGGTCTGCCCGGTGACGACGTTTCCCCAGGTCGGCGAGAGGGAGTCTTCGAAATCCGCCATGAAAACGTCGGCCCCGGAGTTGAAGGCGTTGATCATCATCTTGCGCTCGACGGGGCCGGTAATCTCCACCCACCGCCTCTGGAGGTCGGCCGGCGTCTCGGCAACCTTCCAACTTCCCCCGCGGACGGCCTCTGTCTCGGCCAGAAAGTCGGGCCGCTCGCCGGCATCGAACCGGGCCTGACGCTCGGCCCGGCGCGCCAGGAGGCCCTGCCGCGTGGGCTCGAACTGCCGGTGCAGCCGTTCGAGGAAGTCCAGGGCGCCCGTTGACAGGACCGTCTCCGTCCCCGAGGGAGGGTCGGCCAGGACCCGGATGCCTTCTGTCATGGTGCCCCGGATTATGACTCGACACACACGGGTGAGTTCCAGGCCCAAACGGTTTTTTTATGGCAACCGCGCCGCCCGGGCTGTCATAGGATCGTTTCATCGAGAAAGCCTGTTTTTCAGGAGCGGAGCCGCGCTCCAGCGGCTCCCCGAAGGAGACGCCATGAAGGATCGCAAGAGACAGAGGAACGGCTCAGGGTTCGGTCGCCGCGAGTTCCTGAAAGGCACGCTCGCGGCCGGTGCGACGCTCGCCGCGCCGATGATCCTCGTTCGCAGCGCCTCCGCGCAGCAGGAGCGCGTCCTGAAGGTCGTCCAGTGGAAGCACTTCGTCCCCGACTACGACAAGTATTTCAACGACGTCTTCGCGAAGGAATTCGGCGAAAAAAACAAGTGCAAAGTCGAGGTCGACTACGTCGCGACGCCCGATCTGCCGACCGCCATCGCCGCGGACATCTCCCGCGGCGGCGGCCATGACGTGTTCCACTTGAACGGCACGGGCGCATGGCTCTACGACAACGTGCTGGTCGATGTCACCGCAGTGTCCGACAGGCTCGGCAAGGAGTTCGGCGGCTGGATTCCGGAGGCGAGGAGCCTCGCCGTCGTGCGCGGTAAGTGGCTCTGCGTCCCCCACTGGTACATGAGCTTCCCCTGGATCATCAACCAGGGTTACTTCCACCAGGTCGGAGAGGATTACACCGACAAGACCACCTGGCAGGACATCCTCCGGATCGGGGCGAAATTGAAGAAGGCCGGATATCCCCTCGGCATCACCATCGCGCAGACGCCCGACTCCAACGACAACCTCGTCCCGATGATGGACTCCTTCAAGGCCTACATGTTCGACAAAGACGGCAACATCGCTTTCTCGAAGAAAGAGATCGTCGAAGTTTTGAAGTTTGGCGACTCCCTCTTCCACGAGACGATGACCGACGAGGTCTTGAGCTGGGACGACACATCCAACAACCGCTTCATCGCCTCGGGCAAGGGGTCCATGATCTGCAACCCGATCTCCGCCTACCGCACTGCGGCCAAGGACCAGCCGGACGTCTACAAGAACCTGGCGATCGTCAAGCCCCCGATCGGCGTCGCCGGGATCCGCGTCGGCGGGGCGCGCACCATGTCCTACGGCATCTACAACTTCTCGAAAGTCCAGGACCTCGCCAAGGAGTTCCTGTACGCGATGAACAAAGAAGGGCTCAAAGGCATGGAGGCGTCGACGGGCTACAACCACCCCTACCTGAAGGCCTTCTTCAAGAAACCGATGCCCGTGATCGGCCACGAGCCGAAGCTCGAGCTCCTGCAGGACTACCAGGATTACGTGAAATTCATCGGATACCCGGGTCCCATGACCAAGACCGCGACCAGCATGTACGCGAAGTTTATCGTGCCGACGATGTTCGCGGAGGTTTGCAAAGGGAAGGCGCCGCGGGCGGCGATGGAGGAAGCGGAGCAGAAACTAAGAGCGGTGTAGGCGAACTGAGAACGACCGACGCCCCTGTTGTCATTCCGAGGAGCGAAGCGACGAGGAATCTACTCTCGGGCAAGCCTTAGCCGTTCCGTTGATCTTCATGGAACGACGGGAGCAGATCCCTCGCTTCGCTCGGGATGACAGCGAGAGCTAACCCATGGCCGACGTCGTCCTGGAAAGAGTGGAGAAGCGCTTCGGCGACGTCCGTGCGGTCGCCGGCATCGATCTGACGGTCCGCGATCAGGAGTTTCTGATTCTCGTCGGCCCCTCCGGTTGCGGTAAGACGACGACGCTGCGAATGATCGCCGGCCTCGAGGAGGTGACCGCCGGCGACATCCGCATCGCCGGTCGGTCCGTGACACACCTGGCGCCTCGCGACCGCGACATCGCGATGGTCTTCCAGAGCTATGCGCTTTACCCGCACATGACGGTCTACCGAAACATGTCCTTCTCGCTCAAATTGCGAGGGATGCCCAAAGCGGAGCTCGATCATCGCGTCCGAGAGGTCGCGACGATCCTCGGTTTGACCGAACACCTCCAGAGGAAACCGCGTCAGCTCTCGGGCGGCCAGCGCCAGCGCGTCGCCGTCGGCGCCGCTCTCTGCCGTCAGGCGGGGGTGCTTCTCTTCGACGAGCCGCTTTCCAACCTGGATGCGAAACTGCGTGTTCACATGCGTACGGAGCTCAAACGTCTGCACCAGAGCGTCCGGTCGACGATGGTCTACGTCACGCACGACCAGGTGGAAGCGATGACGATGGGAGACCGGATCGTGATCATGAACGGCGGAACCATCTGCCAGATCGGCACGCCTCTCGAGATCTACGACACGCCCGCCAGCAGCTTCGTCGCCGGTTTCATCGGGAGCCCGCCCATGAATTTCTTCGACGGAGAGATCGCGGCGGACCCCGAAGTCGGGGTTCTCCTCACGGGAGGCTTGCGGTTGCCGCTCGCCCGCCCTGATCTGGCGTCCTCGGCGGGTCGCAAAGTCGTCTTCGGGATCCGCCCCGAGCACATCTCTCTCGCCGAGAGCGGACGAGCGGTCTCCGACGTCACGTGGGCCGCCCTCGGCAAGCCCGCGAAGGTGCCGGCGACGATCGAAGTGATCGAGCCGCTCGGTCACCGCGTCATTCTCACGGCCAGGTGCTCGGCCGGCGCGTTTCAGATGGAGACGGAAATCCATGCCGGCATACGGGCAGGCGAATCGGCCGATCTGTGGTTCGATATGAACCGCGCCTACCTCTTCGATCCCAAGTCCGAGGCGGCCATCTGACGGCCCTCAAACGAGCGGCCTCGCCCGAGCCCGCACCCGATCTCGGCGCGCCCGAACGCCGTGTTCCCTTGCTCGAACGAGAGGCTCCTCTGGGCTACGTGCTCGTGCTTCCTGCCGTTTTCTACCTCGGCCTCTTTATCGCCTACCCGTTCCTGATGTCGATCTACATGAGCTTCACCGACGCGCAAGCGGGCAACCAGAAGTGGACCTACGTGGGGCCGCAGAACTACTCGAAGGTGGAGAACTATCAGATTCTCGCGAACGACTTCGTCCTCGCGACGCTCCCGTCAGCCGAGCAGGCGCGCCAGCTCGCGGCAGCGCGCGCCCAGGGAAAGATCGTGACCGAGCCCGCGGGCCGACGCTTTCGCGCGATCGCCGAGGTCAACGGAAGAAGAATCCCGCTTCTCGAGATGGACAAGGAGGACGACGCCGCCTTCCTGGGGGGCACGATTCTCCAGGACCTCGACTGGCGGATCGAAAAGGCGGCCGGCGAGAAGTTCCGGGTCGTCGCGCACGCCTCGGACGCGCCCGTCACCTTCGGCCCCTATGCGGACCGGGCGGCCTTGAAGCGCGAGCTGAAGGAGGACATCCTCGTCCCGGCGCGAACGAGCGTCAAGACCAATGGCAAAGGGGTGGTGCAAGACCCGAACTTCACCCTCGCCGTCAAGAACACATTCAAATACACCTTCGGCACCGAGATCATCAAGCTCTGCATCGGGATCCCTTGCGCATTGATCCTGAATCGCCGCTTCGGCGGGCGCCGGCTCCTGCGCGGACTGCTCGTCATCCCCTGGGTCATTCCGATCGCGCTCTCGGCCCAGGCCTGGCTCTGGATCCTCGACTCGACGTACAGCGTGATCAACTGGTGCCTGGTCCACTGGGGGATCCTCTCCCCGAGCAAGATCATCAACTTCCGCGGCGACAAGGATTGGGCGATGCTCTCGGTCATCGCGGTCAACGTCTGGAGGGGTTTTCCCTTCACGACGATCGTGATCCTGGCCGGGCTCACGGCCATCCCCGACGAGATCCTGGAGCGCGCGCGTCTGGACGGCGCGAACGCCTTTCAACGCTTCGTCCACGTCATCGCGCCGATGGTGCGCCCCATTCTGATGGTCTCGCTTCTTTTCTCGTTGATCTTTTCCTTCACCGACTTCAACACGATCTGGATCATCACCAAGGGGGGACCCTACGATCAGACGCAGGTTCTCTCGACCTATGCCTACCCAGCTCGGCGTCAACGCCGGCTACCTGGGGAAGGGAGCCGCCATCTCCCTCTTCATGTTTCCGATCATGGCCGTGATGGTCTTCTTCATGCTCCAGTTCCTCCGAAGAGAGGCCTGACAAGTTGGCCTCTCCCCTGCTCGTCCGCTGGCGCCGGTGGAAGCCAAACCTCTTCTCCTACGCCGGGCTTGCGCCGTTTCTGGCGTTCGCCCTCTTTCCCTTCTACTGGGCGCTCATTACGTCGTTCAAGGCGGACGCGAACCTCTATGATCTGAAGGCCAACCCGTTCTGGTTCTCGCGCACCGATCGCACGACCGGAAAGCCATACCACAAGGACATCATCGTTCCGGCCTCGCTGGCGGAGGGGGTCATCCAGTGGAAGATCGCGCCCGGCGCACACACGACACGCAGCGACAGCGAGGCAAACCCGAAGCCGATCGCGTACATCGGCGCGCAGCCGATCGTGTCGCCCGTCGACGGCACTCTCTCGGAGATCCTGGTTCCGGAGGGTCGACTCGCGCGGCCTAATGACGTCATCGGCGTCATCCGCGTCGCGAGCCCCACCCTCACCCACTACAAATACCTGAAGACCACGCCGTTCTACCGCTGGATGCGGGTGAGCCTGATTACCGGTTCGGCTGTTGTCGCGATCACTCTCCTGCTGGCGGTGCCCGCCGCCTACGCACTGGCACGTTTGAGCTTTCGCGGGAACCGCCCGATTGGGATCGCGATCTTCCTGACTTATCTGATTCCGCCGACGATTCTCTTCATCCCCTTCTCGCAGTTCGTCGGCGCCCTTCATATCGACAACACGATCTGGTCGTTGATACTGGCTTACCCGACCTTCACCGTCCCCTTCTGCACCTGGCTGCTGATGGGCTTCTTCCGCAGCGTGCCGAAGGAGATCGAGGAACGCGCCCTCTTGGATGGGGCCACGCGTCTCCAAATGTTGCGTCTGGTCGTCATTCCGGTCGTCCTGCGAGGAATCCTGACCGCCGCGATTTTCGCCTTCACGCTCTCGTTCCAGGAGTACATCTACGGACTGACGTTCATCAGCTCCACGATCAACCGCACGATCCCCGTGGGCATCAGCGTCGAAATGGTGCGCGGCGACGTTTATTTCTGGGGACCCCTGATGGCTTCTTCGATCGTCGGATCCATCCCGGTCGTGATCGTGTATGCGCTCTCGCTCGATTACTTCATTTCGGGGATGACGACCGGGGCGGTCAAGTGACCGCGCGTCGCACACGCGCGGTCATCCTGAGGGCCGTGAGGACCGAAGGATCTGTCATCCCGAGAGCCGTGCGGCCCGAGGGATCCCGAACGGATTCCGTGTCCGATCGGGGCCTACGGGAATCGACGCGAGGTCTCGACGGTCTCGGGATCTGAGCGCTCTTCAAAGAATTTCGCGATCGCGCCGGCGAGCCGATCGAAGGTGATCGGCTTGACCAGATGGGCGACGAAGCCCGCTTCGCGGCTTTGATGGAGATCCTCCTCCATGCCGAAGCCCGTCACGGCGATGCCCGAGAGCCCATAGAGGTCTCGCAGCCGCCGCATGAGATCCAGGCCGGTACCATCGGGCAGCCCGAGGTCGGAGACGACCAGATCGAACACGTGAGACTCTGCCGCCGCAAGCGCTTCCTCGACCGACGCCGCAGCCACGACCTCGCAAGACAGCTCGGCCAGCATCTCCGTCGCCGCGGTGAGAGTGTCTGCGTGATCTTCGACGAGCAGCACGCGCTTGCTACGCATCGCCGGCACGGTCGACACGGCCGCGACCGGAGGAAACGCCGCGGCAGCGTCCTGGAGGACGGGTAAGTCCACGCGAAAGATCGACCCGCGGCCCAGTCCTTCGCTCGAGGCGGTCAAGATTCCGCCGTGAGCCTCGACCAGCGCGCTGGAGATCGCCAAGCCGAGTCCCAGCCCTCCTCTCTTTCGTCCCGCCTGCTCGAAAGGCTCGAAGATGCGGCTCATGGCGGCGGGTTCGATACCCGCTCCGGTATCCGAGATCTCGACCACGATTCGCCCGCGCTCCAGGGAGGTTCGCAGTCGGATCAGGCCCCCGAAGGGGGTGAACTTGACGGCGTTGCGCAGGAGATTCCAAAAGATCTGGCGCAGACGGGCCGGATCTCCGAGGACGATCGTCGGGTGGTCGTCACCCTCTCTCGCGAAATGGAGACCCTTGGCCGTCGCCTCCTCGCGGCAGATCTCGAGCACATGATCGAGCGCCTCCTGAAGATCGACCGGCTGTTGCTCGATCGGGAGTTTCCCTCGGGAGATGCGTGTCAGGTCGAGCAGGTCGTCGATGAGGCGCGCCTCGAGCTCCGCATTGCGGCGGACGATCTCGAGCTGGCGGCGAATTTCAGGGGGGAGACCCAGGTTCCTCTCGAGGGTGGAGCTCAACGCGACCACGGGCGCTAGGGGAGTGCGCAGTTCGTGCGAGAGGGCCGCGAGAAACTGGTCTTTCGACCGATTCGCAGCCTCGGCCTCTTCTTTGGCCTTGCGGAGCTGCTCTTGCGCGGCCTTGAGCTCGTGGACGTCCGCGGCGGCGCCGAACCAGAAGGAGACCTCGCCTTCCGGATTCTTCACGGGTACGACCCGCGCCAGGATCCATCGGTAGTCGCCGGTTCGACCTCGCACCCGGCACTCGATCTCGTACGCACAACCGGAGCGGACTCCCCGTTTGCGCGTCGTGCGCAGCGCCTGCTGGTCCTCCGGATGGACCCGGTCCATCCAACGGTTCGCGGGTCCGACGTCGGCGACAGTCCCGAAGGCCTCCTCCCATCGCCGATTGGCGAAGATCAGCTTGCCGTCGGGATCGTTGATCCAGAGAAGATCGTCCACCGTCTCGGTCAGCGTGCGGTATTTTTCTTCGCTCTCCCGAATCTCCCGTGCCGATCGCCGCCGCTCCGCTTCCGCCAGGCGGCGTTCGCGCGTCGTGGCCCCCAAAACGAGAAAGGTGGCCGCCGTCAGGGCCATGAAGAGCTGGAGGACGAAGAGCTCTTCCTCGACCGGACCTCGCGGGAAGAGCCCATGGCCCCGCGCGGTCGCCCAGATGGCGACGACCGAAACGAGGAAGGTGGCTTGTGCCGCGCCGCGTTGCTCGAAGCGAATCGCCGCCCAGATCAGGAACGGGAAGAGCATCGAAGCGAGCCCATTGCGGGTCCACTCGAACAGGAGAAGACTCGAGGCGGCGAGCAGACCTCCCAGGAGCAACGCTTCCGCCACACGGCGGCGCGTGGCCGGCGCGACCGGCGCCGCTCGCCAGGTCAAGAGCAGCGGCGCCACGATGAGCGCCCCGATCGCGTCCCCGAGCCACCACGCGCGCCACGTCGTGAAGAGATCCGCCGTCGAGACAATTCCGCTCGAGCGCAGGCTCGCGACTCCGATCGTCGCGCTGACCATCGGGCTGGCGACTCCGGCCAGGACAACCAGTCCCACGACGTCTCGAAGACGATCGAGAGTGCTGCGAAAACCGGGGATGCGCCGCAAGGCGTACGCAGCGACGAGGGCTTCCAGCGTATTGCCGGCGGCGATGGCAAGGGCGACGGGGGCAGGCGCGCCCGTCCAGACGTTGACGACGAACGCGCCCGCCGCAACGGCCGGCCAGAACCGGGTCCCCAACATCAGCATCGCGGCCAGCGCGATTCCCGTTGGAGGCCAGACGAGAGTTGCGAAGTGGTGGACCGCGTGGATCTGGAGGCCCAGGCGCGCGGACACGACGTAGACGATCGCGAGAGCGGTCCCCTTGAGGAGGTCGCGCGAGGCCGAAGGCCTCATCGTGGACGGCCGCGTTCCGAGCTCGCGCCCACGGCGCGCGACGAGCCAGGCGAGCAGGAGATGAGGCTCGATGGAATTCGCATCCGATCTCGTTTTGAAGAACAGTTGATTTTAGTCCTATCCGCCGCTGTCGACCCCGCCGGGCGCTGCGCTTCTGGCTCGGCTCCCCCGCTAACCGGGGTAATCTTCGGCGAACCCAACCGCGGGCGCACCGAAAGACCGAAGGAATCCTCTGCTCGTTTCTGAAAGGAGCACACCGTGCCCTTGGTTCAAGTCTTCCTCAAACGCGGGTTGTCCTCTGCGCAACTCTCCCTTGTCTCCGAGGCGATTCATGGCGCGATGGTCGAGACGATCAACGTGCCTGCCGACGACCGGTTTCAGATCATTCAAGAGCACCCTCCCGAGACACTCGTCGCCCACCGCCGATACCTGGGGATCGGAAGGAGCGACAATGTGGTCTTCATCCAGATCACATTGAACGCCGGGCGGACCCTCGAGCAGAAGCGGGCTCTCTATCGAACGATCGCCGACAAGCTCGCCGCCGGCCCCGCTTTGCGCCGTGAGGACGTCCTCATCAGCTTGGTCGAAGTCCCGAAGGAGAACTGGTCCTTCGGCAACGGCGAGATGTCGTACGTCAAGTAACTCTCCTGGCCACGAGGCATTCCAGAGCGGGAGGAAAGCAATGCCGCGAGGTCCGGATCGCGAGCGCCGCGAGAATGGCCTCCTCCGGTCCAATCGTTGTTTCGCTCGGGTGACACTCCCAAGCGTGGGCTCCTGAGACCCGCTTTAATGGCACGGAATTCGCTGTTTAACAAGTTGTTCAGCGACTGAGCGGTCTGACGCAAGGCCGCGGGTCGCAAGGGAAATCGAAGGCTCGCGATGCGAGTCTCGGAAACCGAAAAGGAGTAGCACCATGCGATCCTCGTGTCGACTCTTGCTCGCAGCTCTGGTGTTTTCGGCGGCCGCTGCAGCTGTCGCGCAATCCCCGCCGCAGAATCCCAATCCCGCGCCGCCGCTGCCGGTCGCAACGCCGGCTCCAGTGCCGCCGGCGCCGTCCGATCAGGCTCCGCCGTCCAACCCGACGAGCGCGAAAACGGTCGAACCGACTGACACTCAAACCGCTCCGCCGCCGGCGATGGACACGGCTCCTCAGCCTGCGCCGGCGCCGTCTGTTGACACGACGACGATCAAGTCGACCAAGTCGACGGGGCAGACCTCGCCCAAGCAGACCTCTTCCAAGAAGAGCGTCAAGAAACCCGCGGAATCGAAACCCGCGGAATCCTCGAGCGACCAGTCCCGCGAGAAGGCGGGCGCGGCCGCGGCTGGCTCCGCCGCGATCGATAACTCCGGCAACACTGGATCGACGCCTCCTTCCGGAACCGCCGCCACGGCGGAGCCGGCGGTTCCCCTGAACCCGCCCGCGCCGGAGGTGGCGTCGCCCGTGGAACCGGCCTCCGAGAGGACCCAGACGCGACAGGGTTCGAGCATCGGAACCTGGGTCCTCGGAGTGATCGCTGTGGCAGGGCTCGCCGGGATCGTCTTGATGATTATGCGCCGGCGTCGCGAGGAAAACGTGTCGATCTATGACCGCAGTATCACCGGATCCCACCCGATCGTGCATCCGCGTCATTCCTGACACGGGCACAGTCGGTACCCTCAAAGGCGGGGCTCGTCCCCGCCTTTTCTTTTTGATTCCGTCCCAGTGCCTCAGGAGTTCCTTTGCAGAAGCTGGCGGGGCTCGGCCGGCGGTTAAGATGCCCAACGAGGACAGACTATGTTCCGAAATCATCGAAAGTCACTGGCTGTTTCCCTGACGCTCGCAATCGGCGTTCTGTCGGTGGCGGCGCACCGTTCCGTTCCGGCATCGGTGCCGGCGGCCCTCGGCTCTTCGCCCGTCTTCGGGGAAGAGTTCTGGAAGCGATGGGGCGATGGAAAGGGGGAGGTCTCCGGTTACGATCTCACCTTCCCCCGATACGGCGAGCTGAGAAAGGGAGTCGCCGTCGTCGTCTT
>Ga0207684_10001183_pt1 | contig 29187 bp, 30 predicted proteins | sample KBSK5501metaG_FD_184342 | JGI IMG/M metagenome (GOLD analysis project Ga0207684, IMG submission 184342) | Corn, switchgrass and miscanthus rhizosphere microbial communities from Kellogg Biological Station, Michigan, USA - KBS K5-50-1 metaG... | ecosystem: Host-associated > Plants > Roots >...
CCACGATCTTGTCAACGACGTCCATGCCGTCGATCACCTGCCCGAACACGGCATAACCCGCGCCCTGGATGCCGAAATCCAGGGAGGGGTTGTTCTTCACGCTGATGAAGAACTGCGAGGTCGCGCTGTTGGGATCGTTGGTGCGGGCCATGGCGACCGAGCCCCGCAGGTTGCGCACGCCGTTGCGCGCCTCGTTGCGGATGGGCGGGGAGGTTGGCTTCTCCTTCAGCTCGGCCGTCATCCCGCCCCCCTGGATCATGAAACCGGGAATCACGCGGTGGAAGACGGTCCCGGAGTAGTGTCCGGCGCGAGCGTACTTCACGAAGTTGGCGACCGAGATCGGGGCCTTCTCCTGGTCGAGCGCGATCCGGATCCGGCCCAGGCTGGTGTCCATGACCGCCACGGGGCCCGTGGGGGCCGAGGGGCTCGGAGACGGCGAGGCGGCGGCCTGGGCGACGACGAGGGCGGCAGTGAGTAGGATCATGCCCGGATTCTACCGCGCCCCGGGGACGCGTAGCGGCCCCGCCAGATGAGCGGCGCCGAATTCATTCCGGCGCCGCGGTTGATCCCGCCCCGGCCGGGGCCGTAGAATGCCGGGGTTGCCCTCCTGAGCCGCGATGGTCCTCTTCAACTACTCCACGAAGGAGCTGACGGCCAAGGTCGTGTACTACGGCCCGGGTCTGTGCGGCAAGACGACCAACCTGCAGTGGATTCACGAGAAGCTCCCGATCAAGAACAAGGGGAAGATGCTCTCGCTCGCCACCGAGGCGGACCGCACGCTGTTCTTCGACTTCCTTCCGATCGAGCTCGGGACGATCCGGGGCATGAAGACACGCATCCAGCTCTACACCGTCCCCGGCCAGGTCTTCTACAACGCCACCCGGCGGATGGTGCTGAAGGGGGCCGACTGCGTGGTGTTCGTGGCCGACAGCCAGGAACCCATGCTGGACGCGAATCTGGACGCGGCGCAGAACCTCCGGGAGAATCTCGAAGCGAACGAGATCGACGCCGCTGAAATCCCCACCGTCCTCCAGTACAACAAGCGCGACCTGCCCAACGCGCTGCCGATCGAGATCCTCAACGAGAAGCTGAACCCGAAGGGGCTGCCGTACTACGAAGCCGTCGCCATGAAGGGCATCGGGGTCGAGGAGACGCTGAAGGGAGCGACGACCCTCGTCTTCCGCGCCCTGGCCACCAAGTACGGCGGCGCGGAGGGCTCGGCCGCGACCACGACGGCACCGGTCCGTCCGGTGGCTCCCGCGTCCGCCCCCGCTGCTTCCTCTGCCGCTTCCGCGTCGGCCCGGCGCGGGCCCGCCTCGACCCTTCCTCCCGGTGCCCGCGCGTCCGCACCCGCCGTCCAGGAGGAGATCGACCTGGAGCTGCCGGTGACCGAAGGCGAGGAGATCGCGCTGCCCTCCGACGACGCGGAGGAGATCTCGCTCTCCGTCGACGAGGAGCCGGCGGTGATGGCCCGGACCGACACCGACCCGCGGATCAAGGCCAAGAGCACGCTCGTCCGCGGCGGCGATGAAGCCGCGGATCTGCGACGGCGGATCAGCCAGCCCATGGCCGAGCCCGAGCTGAGCCTGGAGGCGATCGACGAGGAGGACGCGGAGATCGAGGAGCTGACCCTCGACGAGCCTCCGGCACCTCCTCCGGCGCGCCCGGCCCCGGCTCCCGCGCGCCCGGCTCCCGCCGCCGCGCGTCCCCCGGCGCCCGCGGCCGTCGTTCCCGCGCCGCGCGCCCCCGCCGCTCCGCCCGCGCGGCCGGCTCCCGTCCCCGCTCCCCTCGTCTCCGCGGCGCGCGCGGTCCCCGCGCCCGGGCGGCCGTCTCCCACCACGATCTCCACCGCCCCGGTGTCGGTGCAGCTCAGCGGTTCCCCCGGCCAGACCGACATCGCGATCCCCGTCGAGGTCATCCTCAACAACGGCACCGCGCAGGTGCAGATCAACCTGCGCCTGACGCTGAACCTCAAGCTCCAGGGCTGAGCCCGGCTACTCCGCGGCGGGGATGGCCATGATCGCGCTGCGCTGCACGTCCTGGTAACGCACCGCGCTCACGTCGAACGCCTCGATGGCCGCGAGCAGCTTCTGGAAGGTCTGGTCGAAGCCGGGCAGCGTCTTGCGGGCGCGGGACAGCGGGGTCGTGCGGGCGAGCACGTAGTTCTTCACGAACGGGTGGCGGATTCCGCGCTTCTTGAGCTGGTCGACGACGCCGGCCAGCGCCTCGTCGGCCGCGCGCACCGCCGCCGCCCGCTCCTCGCGCACGGGCAGCGTCTTGGCGAACGTCCCGGGCAGGAACGAGTCGACGCGGCGGAGGATGGGCGCGAAGGCGCCTCCCGCGAAGCGCCGGTTGGCCTCGTAGAGGAGCCCGAGGGTGACGAGGTGGGCGGCCTCGAACTGGAACGCGTAGTCCTGCTCGCCCTTCTTCGGCTCCTCTTCGAGCAGCCCCCGGTACATTCGGATGACCTCCAACGACTTCTCCTTGAGGTTGTGGGCCTTCTCGGTGTTGAGGGCGAGGATCTGGAAGGCCACGTCGGCCTCGGGGATGAGGATGGCCGGGACCCAGTCCGCCTTGAGCTTCTGCAGCGCCTTCAGGCGGTGATGGCCGTTGGGCGTCCAGTACACGCCGGGGCGCGGAGAGACGACGACGATCGGGTCCACGAACCGGTCGATCTTCTTGACCATCTCCTGCAGGCGCTTGGCGTGGGTGGGAGAGAGGTCGCGCTGGTAGGGCGTGGGGGCGACCTTGTCGATGGGCAGGAGCGCGAAGATCTGCCAATGGCCGCCCACCGGCTCGCGGTAGACGGCGAGCGCCCGGCCGCCGTCCTCTTCGACTCGCGCGGCCAGCGCGTCCACGGAGCCGGGAGGCCGCTCGTCGGGATGCACGCCCATGGCCATGTGAGTGACGCTCCGGGCAAAAGCTTAGCAGGCTTTGTCGGCGCGAAAGGTAGAATCGCGGGGTCATGATCCCCACCGCTCTCCTGCGAATTCGGCTACGTGTCCTCTTCGTCGGCGTGCTCGCCGCCCTCGCCGCGATACCCACCGGCGCCCAGCTCGCGCCCATCCCCCAGGACCGGGGAGGAAACGGGCTGGGGCTGGCGCTGCGCCGGCTCGGCGTCACCGGCCGCGTCCTTTACGTCACCGCGCACCCCGACGACGAGCACAACGGCGTGCTCGTCGCGCTCTCCCGCGGCCGCGGGATCCGCACCGGCCTGCTCACGCTCACCCGCGGCGAAGGGGGCCAGAACGCGATCGGCCCCGAGCTGTTCGATGCGCTCGGCATCCTGCGGACGGAGGAGCTGGCGACGCTTCACCGCTACGACGGCGTGGAGCAGTACTTCTCCCTCGCCTACGAGTTCGGCTACTCGTTCAGCGTCGAAGAGACGTTCAAGAAATGGGGCCACGACGAGACCCTCGGCGACGTGGTGCAACGCGTGCGGGCCTTCCAGCCCGACGTCATCCTGACGCTGCCCCTCGAGTCGAAGGGCGGCGGGCAGCACCACCAGGCCGCGGCGCGCCTGGCGGTGGAAGCGTTCCGGGCCGCCGCCGACCCCGCGCGCTTCCCCGAGCAGCTCACGGGCGGCCGGGCGCCGTGGCAGGCCCGCAAGGTCTACCAGGGCGGCGTGGGGGGCGGCCGGGACCCGATCTCCGGGCCGCCGCCGGTGACGGTGAAGACGAGCGTCTACGACCCCCTGCTGGGCATGTCGTGGCAGCAGATGGGCAGCATCGCCCGTGCCGCCCACCGTTGCCAGGGCGCGGGCCAGCTCGAAGCGGATCCCGGCACCGGCGAGGGCGTGTACTTCCTCGTCGACAGCGCGCCGCCGGTCGCGGGCAAGGAGAGTGACATCCTGGACGGAGTCGACGTCTCCCTGCGGTCCTGGCGGCGCTTCGTGAGCGGGGAGGAGGCGCGCGTGCCTTTCCTGGACGGCGATCTGGACGCCCTCCAGAAGCGCGTCGACGAAGCCCAGGCCCGCTTCGACGCGCAGGCCCCCGAGAAGACGCTGCCTCCGCTGCGCGTGGTCCTGGACGGCCTCCGCGCCCTCCGCCTCAAGCTCGAGCAGAGCGGCCTCGCCGCTTCTCCCCGCCGCGCGCTCGTCGAACGGCTCTCCGAGGAAGAGTCCGACGCGCAGGCCGCGCTGGCCCTCGCCCAGGGACTGTCGTTCGCGGCGCGGGTCGACGACGGCCAGATCGTTCCCGGCCAGTCGTTCGGCGTCAGCGCGCGCGTCTTCAATCAAGGGCCCCTTCCCGTCTCCGTGGAAGGGCTTGCCCTCCGGCTGCCGGAGGGCTGGTCGGCGCGGACGGTCTCCGGCGAGCCCCGGGAGCTCGCGGCGTCGCAGGGGCTGGAGCTGAAGTTCGCGGTGACCGCCGCGCCCGGCGCGCGGCCCTCGCAGCCGTACTGGCACCGGCGGGCGGGCCGGGACCGGTACGACGTCGACGACCCTCGGCTCGTCGGACTGCCGTGGGCCGCGCCCGACGTCACGGCGGTGCTCGACTGGCGTACCGGCGGCGCGGCCGCGCAAAGCCAGGAGCCGGCGGTGTGGCGCTACGAGGGGCCGTGGGTGGGCGGCGAGAAGCAGAAGGACGTGAACGTCGTGCCCGTCCTTTCCGTCCGCATGGCCCCCGACATCGCCGTCGCGCCGCTGTCCGCCGGCGGCGCCCGCAAGGAGTTCCGTCTCCGCGTCCTCAGCGGCGCGGCCGGTGCGACCTCCGCGACGGTGCGGCTGGAGGTGCCGCGGGGCTGGAGGACGGAGCCGGCCGAGGCCCCGCTCGCCTTCGGCTTCGAAGGGGAGGAGATGGGGGCGAGGTTCTTCGTGACGCCGCCCGCGCGGCTCGAGGCCGGCAACTACGAGGTGCGGGCGGTCGCCACCGCCGGCGGACGGGAGTACCGCGACGGCTACCAGGTCATCGCCTACGACCACATCCAGGAGCGGCACCTCTTCCACCCCGCGTCGTCGCGGGTCGAGGCCTTCGACGTGCGCGTCGCGCCGGGCGTGTCGGTGGGCTACGTCATGGGATCGGGGGACGAGGTCCCGGAGGCGCTGCGGCAGATCGGCGGGAGCGTGACGATGCTCGGACCGGACGAGGTGGCCCTCGGCGACCTGTCGCGCTTCACCACGATCGTGCTGGGCGTGCGCGCCTACGCCGCGCGGCCCGACCTGCGCTCCTCCCAGCAGCGGATCATCGACTACGTCCGCGACGGAGGGCACCTGGTCGTGCAGTACAACCGATCGGACTTCAACGTCCTGTCGACGTCGGCCCGGCGGGCGGCTTCCGCGGCGGGCGCGGAGGCGCCGCCGCCCGACAGCCCGTTCGCTCCCTATCCCGCGTCGATCGCGGTGGTGAGGATCGTCGACGACACCGTCCGCAGCGCCGACGGCAAGCCGCGCATCATCGAGGAGACGGCCCGGATCACCGACGAGGACGCGCCGGTCCGGATCCTCGTGCCCGACCACCCCATCTTCACGACGCCGAACCGCATCGGCCCCGCGGACTGGGAGGGCTGGGTCCAGGAGCGCGGCACCTACTTCCTGGACGCGCGCGACCCTCGCTACGTCGAGCTGGTGTCGATGACCGACTCCTTCCCGTTGAACCCGGGGGAGAGGAAGGGCGCGCTCGTCGAGGCGCGGGTCGGCAAAGGGACGTGGACGTACGTGGGTCTCGGCCTCTTCCGCCAGGTGACGGCGGGCACGGCGGGGGCGTATCGCCTGTTGGCCAACCTGGTCAGCCGCCCGCGTGGACAATAGGAGCATGCGCGTTCATTTCAAGAGGTGATCAATGGCCGAATCCGACAACAAGGGCATCGTGGGCACCGTGACGTCGGGCGTGGGGTCGGCGGCGAGCACCGTCGCCTCGGTCGTGGGTCCGGCGGCGAGCACCGTCGCCGCCGGCGTGGGCACCGCCGCCCACAAGGTCGGCTCCGCCATGGGCACCGCGGCGGGCGCCGTGGCCGACGTCGCCAAGAAGGCCGTCGCGGCCGTGGGCCGTGCGAAGCCCGCTCCCCGCAAGCGGACGAGCGGCGCGCGCAAGACCCGCGCGCGCCGGACCGGTGGCCGCAAGGCCGGCGCGCGGAAGGCGTCGGCCGGCAAGGCCGGCGGAAGCCGCCGGGGCAAGGCCCGCACCCGGCGGCGGACGGCGCGCAAGAAGTAGCGGGAGCTAGCGCCGCACGCGCCGGCTGCCGCGCCGATCCGGGGGGTGCCGGCGCTCCGGGTAGACCATCAGGCTGGCCCGGGTGAGGGTCCCCTCGCCGAAGCGCCGGTCGACGGCGTCGCGCACCTTGTCCGCGGCGCTGGCGGGGGTCGCGAACAGATCGAGCTGCGCCCCCGCGCCGAAGCCGGAGGCGTAGATCCCCAGCAGCCGCACCCGCCGGTCGCCGTGGACGGACTCGAAGAGACGCCACGTCACGCGGAAGAGGACGTCGCCGGCATCGGTGGGCTCGGCCACGGTCTCCGCGCGCGTGAGGGTGCGGAAGGTCTCGTCGCGGTACTTGAGCGTGATCGTGCGCGCGCGCAGGCCGTGGCCGCGCAGCCGGCGCGCCACCGCGTCGGCGAGGTCGAGCAGCGTCCCCCGCAGGGTCGCGAGGTCGGAAACGTCCTGGTCGAACGTGTGCTCCTGGCCGAGGCTCTTGGCCTCGCCCGGGTCCGCCACCACCGCTCGATCGTCCTCTCCGCGCGCGAGCCGCAGCAGGTCGTGGCCATGCGTCCCCAGCCTTCGTGCGAGGCGGTCGGGCTCGAGGGCGGCGAGCGAGCCGATCGTGTGGACGCCGAGCCGGGCCAGCTCTTCTTCGGTCTTGGGTCCCACCCCCCAGAGCCGGCGGATGGGCAGGGGGGCCAGGAACGCCGCCTCCGTGCCCGGAGGGACGACCACGAGCCCGTCCGGCTTGCGCATGTCCGAGGCCACCTTGGCCACCAGCTTCGACGTCGCGACCCCGACGGAGGCGGTGAGGCCGGTCTCCTTGCGCACCGCCGCCTTCAGGCGCGCCGCCACCGTCTCGCCGTCGCCGAATGCCCTCCGGCTACCGGTCACGTCGAGGAACGCCTCGTCGATCGAGATGGGCTCGACGCAGTCGCTGAAGCGGCCGAGCACCGCCATCACCTCTCGCGAGACCGCGCCGTACTTGTCCATGTCCGGATGCAGATACACGCCCTGCGGGCAGCGCTTCCAGGCCTGGGAGATCGGCATCGCGCTCGACACGCCGAACACGCGCGCCTCATAGGAAGCGGTGGCCACCACCCCGCGGCCGCGCCCGCCCCTGGGGTCGGCGCCGATGATGACGGGCTTGCCCTTCAGCTCCGGCCGGTCGCGCTGCTCGACCGCGGCGTAGAAAGCGTCCATGTCCACGTGCAGGATGGTGCGCGGTCCGGCCATGGGGCCATTCTAGAAGGAGAGGGCGACATGGGCGGTCCTCTAATTGAGCTGGGAGGTGCGAGCGGCGCACCCCCAGACCCCCCGCTCGCCACGCGGGAGTGACGCCGTCGTACGTGCTCGGGCCCGGCCACCAGGGAGTGCCGGAGATTCGGAGCGGTGAGAGGTTGCCCTAGTGCCGTTCCAACTTTTCTCACCAAGGATGCTTTAAGCGATGTACTACACCTATGTGCTACTCAGCGAAGCCGATCGACGGCTCTCTATCGGCGCGACCCAAGACTTGGGACGCAGGATCGAGCAGCACGCAGCTGGTCGGGTCGGATCCACTGCGTACCGACGGCCCTCCAGCTCGTCTACTACGAAGCTTGCTTGAGTCCCGATGACGCCTATCGTCGTGAACGATACTTGAAATCTGGTCGAGGCGGCCGCTACCTCAAGCAGCGTCTGGCCTGAACGCTCTCCTCGACTCGGGACAACAAGTTGGAACGGCACTAGTGTCCCAGCACGCGGCAGGCGCGGCTCTTCACGCACGGCTTGTCCGGCTCCATGATGCAGCGCTCGGACCCGCCCGGGACACTCAGCACCTGCAGGCTCGGATGGGTGTGGACGTGGACGGCGGCGGCCGTCGGCGATGATCGCGCGGCGCCGAGCTGGAGCCTCGTCACCGTCGCTTCGAGCGCCGTCACCCGCGATTCGAGGTCGGCGGCGGCGGGACCCCCGCCCTCCCGGAGCTGGGAGAGCACCTCCTCCGTCAGCTCGCGGATGCGCGAATCGTCCATGAGCGGATTCTAGCGCCGGCCCGGCTCGGCCGGTATGTCGACCGAGTCCACCACGCCCACGATGGCCGCGTCCACTCCGGCCAGCCCGCGGTTCAGGGCCATCATCGCGGCCTTGCCGTCGAGGACGAGAAGGACGCGGTCGCCCACGCCCGCGTCGACGACGTCGATGGCGATCACCGCCGGCCCGCGGTCCTTGCCGTCGAGCTCGAGCGGCTGGGCGAGGAGCAGCTTCGCCCCTTCCAGCTTGCCGTTCTTCTGCGTGGAGACGACGCTGCCCACGACGCGCGCGATCATCATCAGCGCGTGGTCCAGTGGTCCACGATGCCGACGATGGCGGCATCGGTGGGCACCTCGGCGGGAAGGAACGGAAGCGCGGCCTCGCGCCCGCGGACGTAGAAGACGTCCTCCCCCGCGCCGGCTCCGACCGAGTCCACCGCCACCAGCGGCTTCCCGCCGGGGGTGCCGTCGGGCCGCAGCGGCTGGATGACGAGCAGCGTCGCGCCGGCGAGGCCGGGGTCCTTGCGGGTCGCGACCACCGTCCCGACCACCCGGGCCAGGAACACCTAGTCCCGTACCTCAACGGTGTCGATGACGCCGACGATGGCGGCATCGACCGGGCAGTCCTTGAGGCCCGAGGCCATGCGGGCCGAGGACCCGCTGACGACCAGCACCTTGTCGCCGAGGCCGGCGTCGACGGTGTCCACGGTGACCAGGTAGCCCGCCTCGTCCTTGCCGTGGGGGTCGATCGTGCGCACGAGCAGGAACTTCGAGCCCAGGAGGCGCTCGTCCTTCCGCGTGGCCACCACCGTGCCGACCACCCGCGCGAGGATCATGAGGGAAAGCCCGTGTGCGGCCGGGAGGGTCCTACTTCGCCGCCTTGCCGATGGGCAGGACGTCTTCGAGGTTGGCGTGCGGCCGGGGGATCACGTGCACCGAGACCAGCTCGCCGACCCGGCGGGCGGCGGCGGCCCCGGCGTCGGTGGCGGCCTTGACCGCGGCCACGTCGCCGCGCACGAGGGCGGTCACGTACCCGGAGCCGATCTTCTCGTAGCCGACGAGCGTCACCTTGGCCGCCTTCACCATGGCGTCGGCGGCCTCGATCATGGCCACCAGTCCCCGGGTCTCGATCATGCCCAGCGCTTCACCCATGCTGCCTCCCCTGAACGGCCAATGCGGTCAGACTCTGACACCGGCCCGCGATCCTAGTCAAGTGCGGAACCGCTCGACGGCGTCCGCGACCAGCCGCACGAGCTCTTCCCGGCTGAGCGTGATCGACCCCGGAGGCGCGCTCGCCTCGGCGGAGGCGGCGGCCGGCCGCGCCTCGGGCTCGCACACCGGCGGCGGGTAGCCCGATCGCGCGCGCAGGGCGGTGAGCCGCTCGACGTCGGCGGCGGCAAGGTGGCCCTCGTGGCCGAGGAGCCGTGCGGTCAGCGCGACGCGCGCGACCTGCTCGAGCGTCTCCATGCGCTCCCACGCCTGGTAGAGGTCCACGCCCACGGACAAGGCCCCGTGGTTGGCGAGGAGCAGGGTCTGCGCCTCGCAGATCGCCCGGCCCACGTTGTCCGCCAGCTCCGGCGTCGACGGCGTGCCATAGGGAATGATGGGGACCACACCCAGCGTCACCACCGCCTCGGCGGTCAGGGGCTGGTCGAGGGGGATGCCGGCCACGGCGAAGCCGGTGGCGGTGGGCGGGTGGGCGTGGACGATCGCCCCCACGTCGCTCCGCCGGCGGTAGACCGCGGTGTGCATCTGCACCTCGGTGGACGCGCGCTGGCCGTCGAGGGGCCGGCCCTCGAGATCCGTCTTCACGATGCACTCGGGCACCAGGAAGCCCTTGCACACGGCGGCCGGGGTGACGTAGATGACGCTCCCGTCCCGCACGGAGATGTTGCCCTCGTTGCCACCGATGAGCCCGCGCGCGTAGAGCCGGCGGCCGACCTCGACGATGTCGGCCTTGGTGGCGTGCTCGCTCACGAGCCCGCGGTGAGGGCGAGGGCGCGGTCCCGGCAGGCCGCGGAGCAGAAGTGCATCTCGCGGCCCCCGACGATCGCCTTGACCGCGCGCTCGCGCGGGAGGAACGTGTTGCAGACGCGGTCGCGCACCATGTCGACGCCGCTCACCCCGGCGGGCGGGGGCGTCCGCAAGCCCTCGATCACGCCGGCGACGAAGCGGAGGGCGATCCGGACGAGGAACAGGGCGATGACGAAGCGGACGAAGGCCACGATCAGGATCACGAGCGCCCCCGCGTCGCCCGCACCTGGTCGATCTGCTCGCGCAGGCCGCGGAGCTGGGGGTCGTCGGGGTAGCGCTTGATCAGCCCTTCCCAGACCGCCACCGCCTCCTTGGGCTTGCCGGTCTGCATGAGGGCGATGCCCTTGTTGAAGAGGGCCTTCTTGTGGCCGGGGTCGCTGGCCAGCGCCCGGTCGAACTCCGCGAGCGCCTCGTCGGCCTTGCCCGCGCTCACCAGGCAGGCGCCGAGGTCCACCCGAACGTCGTTGTTCGCGGGCGCGAGCGCCAGGGCCTCGCGATACCATCGCGCGGCGTCCTCGTACTGGCCGTGGTCCATGAAGAGGTTGCCCAGCTCGACCCGCGACTGGACGTTCCCCTTCTCGCGCGCGGCCAGCGACTCGAGGGCCCGCAGCTCGTTGGGGTCGGGGGCCGACGGACGCTCGCGCGCGGGGCTCGCCGTCCTCGCGGGAAGCGCGGCCTCCGCGTCCGCGGCCGCCACCCCGGGCGGCGGCGCCGGCCGCGGCTCGGCATGGTCGCCCATGTTCGCGGCCATGTAGCCGAGGACGAACCCGAAGACCATGCCCGCCACGGCGTAGATCATCGGGTCTTTATTCATGCAAATGCGGCGCGCTCCGCTCCGCGCTCGTCGTTACCAAGCGTGCGGCGGCGGAGTGAATCCGCCGCCGCACGACAAAGGAGACGCTCCGCTGCGCGCGCCGGACGCTCGCGCCGGAAAGAGCGCTCCGCTGCGCGCGCCGGACGCTCGCGCCGGAAAGAGCGCTCCGCTCCGCGCGCCGGACGCTCACGCCGGAAAGCGCGCTCCGCTGCGCGCGCCGGACGCTCACGCCGGAAAGAGCGCTCCGCTGCGCGCGCCGAACGTTCATGCCGGATACGCTCTTGTCCACGGTTAGCGGCGGTCTACGGGGACGTACTCGACGTCGCGGGGACCGGTGTACTCGCTCTCGGGACGGATGAGGCGGTTGTTGCCGAGCTGTTCGAGGACGTGAGCCGTCCAGCCCGCGATCCGCGACACCGCGAACACGGGGGTGAAGAGGTCGGTGGGAATGCCGAGGCTGTGGTAGACGGAGGCGGAATAGAAGTCCACGTTGGCGTTGAGGCCCTTGCTCGCGCGCACGAGCGCCTCGATCTGCTCCGACAGCTCGTACCACCGGCCGTCGCCCTGGACCTCGCCGAGCTGCCGTGACATCCGCCGCAGGTGGGTCGCCCGCGGGTCCTCCGTCCGGTAGACGGCGTGGCCGAAGCCCATGATCTTCTTCTTCGCGGCGAGGGCTTCCCGGATCCAGCCCTCGGCGCGCTCGGGGCGGCCGATCTCCTCCAGCATCTTCATCACGGCCTCGTTGGCCCCGCCGTGGAGGGGACCCTTGAGGGTGGCCAGCGCCGCGGTGATCGCCCCGTGCACGTCGGCGAGCGTCGAGGCCGCCACGCGGGCGGCGAAGGTCGACGCGTTGAACTCGTGGTCGGCGTGCAGGATGAGGGCCACGTCCATGGCCCGCTCGGCCTCGGGGCGAGGCCGCTCGCCCGTGAGCATGTAGAGGAAGTTGGCGGCGTGGGAGAGCGCGGGCTCGGGCGGGACGGGGGGCCGGCCCCGGCGCACGCGCTCGACGAGGGCGACGAGCGTGGCCATCTGCGCGGTGAGGCGCAGCGCCTTGCGGGCGTTCGCGGGTGCCGAGTCGTCGCCGCCGTCGGGATCGAAGGCGCCGAGCGCGGAAACGACGCTCCGCAGCGATGTCATGGGGTGGGTGGAGGCGGGGAACAGCTCGAGGACGGCGATCGCCTCCGCGGGCACGGCCCGCTCCGTCGCCAGCTCCTGCGTGAATGCCGCGAGGTCGGCCTTGCGGGGGAGCTTGCCGCGGTGGAGCAGGAAGGCCACCTCCTCGAAGCTCGACTGCTCGCCCAGGGCGTGGATGTCGATGCCGCGGTAGGCGAGGACGCCGCGCTCCCCGTCGATCGAGGAGATGGAGCTCTCGCCCGCCACCACGTTCCGCAGCCCGGCGCCCTGCTTGACCGTGTCCGCCATGCGATTCTTTCGCTCGGTCCGGAGCGGGTCCCCGCACCCCCGCGGCCCGATAACTGAACCATTATTCATCACCCCGCGGGCGCGTCAAGGGAGCAGGGTCGCTGGCCGACGCGGACGGACGGGGGGTAAGATGCCCCGAAACAGCCCGGGAGGAGGTTCGCCATGATCAGGCTCCAGCGCATCCTCGTTCCCACCGATTTCTCGGACAGCGCCCGCCACGCGCTCACGTACGGTGTGTCCTTCGCCAAGGAGTTCGAGGCCGAGCTGCTCCTGCTCCACGTGGTGGAGACGATCCCCGTGGGCTACGCGAGCGACCTCTTCCCGGTGCCGATGGCCGAGGTCTTCCAGGAGATGTCCGGGTACGCCAAGGCGGAGCTGGCCAAGCTCGGGGCGCTGGCCCGCGAGAAAAAGGTGGCGGTGCGGGAGATGGTGACCCAGGGCAAGCCGTCGGCGGAGATCGTGAGGGTCGCCCGCGAGGAGACGGCCGACATGATCGTCCTCGGCACGCACGGCACCGGGATCCTCGACAAGGCCCTCTTCGGCTCCACCACCGAGAGGGTCGTGCGCAAGGCCCCGTGCCCGGTCCTCACCTGCCGCCTCGCCGAGCATGAGTTCGTCGAAGATTGAGCTGGGGGGTGCTAGCGGCGCTCGCAGCTTTGGCTTCGCTGTCGGAACCCGTCGGGCCTCAGTCCCAGGCGAGGCCGGACCAGCGGACGAGCAGGGTCCCCACTGTGAAGCCGGCCCCCACCGAGGCCATGAGGACGAGGTCTCCCTTGCGGAGGCGACCCTCGTCGAGCGCCGTGCCGAGGGCGAGGGGAATCGTGGCCGCGGTCGTGTTGCCGTAGCGGTGGATGTTCTTCACGACCTTCGACTGCGGGAATCCCAGCCGCTCGCTGGCCCCGTCGATGATGCGGACGTTCGCCTGATGCGCGACGAACAGGTCGACGTCCGCGGGCGTGAGGCCGTTGCGGTCGAGGAGGTGCCTGGTCGCCTCCGCGAACTTCCGCACCGCGTACTTGAAGACGTGGGCCCCGTCCTGGCGGACGTAGTGCATGCGCTTCTCCACCGTCTCGTGGGTGGTGGGCCGCGCGCTTCCGCCCGCCGGCATCAGGAGGTGGCACCCGCCGGCCCCCTCCACCTCGTTGTAGAAGTCGAGGATGCCGGTGTCGTCCGTGGACGGCTCGACCAGCACCGCGCCCGCGCCATCGCCGAAGAGGACGCACGTGGTGCGGTCCTGCATGTCCAGGATCGACGTCATGACGTCGGCCCCCACGACGAGGACCTTGTCGTGGGCGCCGGTCTCCACGAACTGCGCCCCCATGGTGAGGGCGTACACGAAGCCGGAGCACGCGGCCGAGATGTCGAAACCCCACGCCCGGCGGGCCTTGAGCTTCTCCTGCAGGACGCAGGCGGTGGCGGGGAAGACGGTGTCCGGGGTCACCGTCGCCACCACGATCAAGTCGAGCTCGGCGGGGTCCAGCCCGCGCCGGTCGAGGCACTCGTGCACGGCCTTCAGCGCCAGCTCGCTCGTCGGGGTGCCGGGCTCCGCCCACCGCCGCTGCTCGATGCCCGTCCGGGTCCGGATCCACTCGTCGTTGGTGTTGACGATCCTCTCGAGGTCGGCGTTGGTGACGATCCGCTCGGGCACGTAGCGTCCGACCGACGTGATGCGTGCCCTTCGCCTGGTGCTCGGCGGCAGAGACCCTCCCGGCGGGGCGTGCGGGGCCCCCGCGTCGCTCGTGTCCGCTATTAAAACGGAGCGGCCGCGGCCCGGTCAAGCTTCGGCGCCGCGCCTTGTCAGGCCGCCACGCGACGTGTCACGCTATCCGCCCGCATGAGCGAGTTCCCGGAGCAGATCCTCGAGGTCATGGCGGAGCAGGTGCCGTTCAACCGCCTGCTCGGCATCCAGGGCGAGTCGGCCTCGCCTGGCGCCTGCGTCCTCGTGCTGCCCGTGCGGCCCGAGTTCGTCGGCGATTTCCGGCGGCCGGCCCTCCACGGCGGCGTCGTGTCCGCGCTCATCGACACCGCGGGAGGTGTCGCGGCCTGGTCGACCCTCGGCCCGGAAGCGTCGGTCTCCACCGTCGACCTGACCGTCGACTACCTGGAGCCGGCGGGGCTGGCGGGACCGCTGCGGGCGAGCGCCCAGCTCGTGCGCAAGGGCAACCGCGTGTGCCACGTCCGGATCGCCGTCACCCAGGACGGCATCCTCGTCGCCGAGGGTCGCGGCGTCTACAACATCCACAAACGTCGGGCCTGAGATGGACGTCCTCCTCGTGGGCGGGAACCGCTTCGTTGGATACGAGCTGGCGTGGAGGCTGCTCGCCGGTGGGCACCGCCTCACCCTCTTCAACCGCGGGTCGCGGAGCGAGCCCTTCGGAGAGCGCGTGGAGCGGCTGCGCGGCGACCGCACCGCCGGAGGCTTCTCGCGCCTGCTCGCCGGGCGCCGCTTCGATGCGGTGGTGGACTTCGCCGTCTTTCGCGGCGAAGAGGCGGCCGAAGCCGCGGAGTCGTTGAAGGGCCGCGTCGGCCACTACGTGATGATCAGCACCGGCCAGGTCTATCTCGTGCGCGAGCCGCGCCCGTCGCCGGCCCGCGAGGCCGACTACGAGGGGCCGCTGATGGCCGCGCCCGCGTCCGCGAAGGAGAAGGAGGAGTGGGACTACGGCATGGGCAAGCGCGCGGCCGAGGACGTGCTGGCGCGCGCATGGGAGTCGTCGCGCTTCCCGTCCACCCGGTTGCGGCTGCCGATGGTGAACGGCGAGCGCGACTACCATCGCCGGCTCGAAGGCTACCTGTGGCGGCTCGTCGACGGCGGCCCGGTCATCCTCCCCGACGGCGGCCAGCGGCCGATGCGGCACGTCTACGGAGCGGCGGTGGCGCGGGCGATCGCGGGGCTGCTCGGCCGTCGCGACACCTTCGGCGAGGCCTACAACCTGGCCCAGGACGAGACGCCCACCGCGCGGGAGATGCTCGCGATGGCCGCCGAGCTGCTGGGCGCGCCCCCCCGCTTCGTCCCGGTGCCGGCGCGGGACGTCGAGGCGGCCGGCCTGGACGTCGTGGCCGTCTCTCCCTTCAGCGGCCGGTGGATGTCCTTCCTCGACCCCGGCCGCGCAAAGGCCGAGCTGGGCTTCCGCCACGAGCCGCTGCGCGAGTATCTCGGCCGGATCGTGGCCGCCTTCCTCGCCCATCCGCCGGCGTCGCCGCCGCCCGCCCTCGGCAGGCGCGACGAGGAAAAAGCGCTCGCGGCGAGGTTCGCCTAGGCCTCCGCTTCTTCCTGCTCGAGGGTCTTGCGGGCCGCTTCCAGCTCGCGCCGCTTCTCTTCGGTGGTCGTGGGGTACTCCGGCTTCAGCTTCTCGAGGGTGCTCACGATGATGTCGGCCACCGCCATCCGCATGAACCACTTGTGGTCGGCGGGGATCACGTACCACGGCGCGTGCTCGGTGCTCGTGCGCTCGAGCATGTCCTCGTAGACGGCCATGTACTCGTCCCAGTGCTCCCGCTCCTTCACGTCGCTCAGCGAGAACTTCCAGTTCTTCTGCGGCTCGTCGAGGCGGGCGAGGAAGCGCCGGCGCTGCTCCTCCTTCGACACGTGGAGGAAGAACTTCACGATCGCGGTGCCGTTCTGGGCGAGGTAGCGCTCGAACGCGTTGATGTCCTTGAAGCGATGCTTCCAGATGTCCTCGTCGACGAGATCCGCGGGCAGCTTCTCGCCGGCGAGGATGCCCTTGTGGACGCGCACGACCAGCACCTCTTCATAGTAGGAGCGGTTGAAGACGCCGATGCGGCCGCGCTCGGGGAGGCATTTGTTGGTGCGCCAGAGATAGTCGTGGTTCAGCTCCTCCGCGGAGGGCTGCTTGAACGAGTAGACCTGGCAGCCCTGCGGGTTCACGCCCGACATGACGTGCTCGATGGTGCTGTCTTTTCCCGCGGCGTCCATCGCCTGGAAGATGAGCAACAGCGCCCAGCGGTCGCAGGCGTAGAGGCGCTCCTGCAGCTCCCGGAGGCGCTCGATGCCCTCCGTCAGCCGTTCCTTCGCCTTCGCCTCCTTCCTGGACGTGAAGCCGGCGGTGTCGGCGGGATCGCGGTCCTTCAGCCTGAACTTCTGGTCGGGCTCGACCTGGAACTGCTTGAACGCCGTCACCTCAACATCAGCTCGCGGAAGTTCGGCGGCCGGGGCGGGCCTTCGCCGGACAGCGCCTTCTCCACCGCGAACTCGGCCATCTTCTCTACGGCCCAGGGGAAGTGCGCGTCCTTCAGGCTGCGGTAGTCGAGGTCGGGCGTGTAGTTGGTGAGATCGATGCCGTAGAAGTCACCGCCCACGATCGCGAACTCCAGCGCGTTCATGTCGTAGCCGAGCGCCTGGTTGAAGCGGAGCGACAGCTCTTCCGCCTTGTCGCGCATCGCGCGCGGGAGCGCGTCGTAGTCCTGGTTGTACCCGCCCCGGCCCAGGGGCGCGGGGTCGTAGCGGATGGCCCGGGCGTGCCGGCGGCCGATCGTGGGCACCCGGATGAAGGTGTCCCACGTGATGAGCTCCTGCAGCATCATCGTCTTCTGCCCCGAGGTGTTGTAATGGAAGAGCATCTCCTCCAGGTTCTGGATCTTGTTGACGTCCTTCCACCCTCCCCCGAAGGCCGGCTTCATGATGCACGGCAGGCCCACGAACGAGAGGTACATCTCGAAATCGGCCGGCCACAGGTTCCGCAGGCTCTCGTCGTTGACGTCCTCGACGTAGGCGCGGTTGGGCAGCACCACCGTCTTCGGCTCCTTGATCCCGAGCCTTTCCGCCGCGCAGTAGCCGAAGAACTTGTCGTCGGCGCTGCGCCAGAAGACGTTGTTGATGACGTAGGTTCCCTGCAGCGCCGCCATCTTCAGATAGACCGCGTAGTACGGCACCTCGTGGCTCATCCGGTCGATGATCACCCGATAGGGCACCGGGTCGTTGAGCTTCGTCCCGCCGAGCTGGACGAACTCGGCGGCCACTCCCTTGTCCATCGAGTTGATCTTGGCGATGACGGCGTCGGGGAAGGAGTTCTCGCGGCCGCGCAGGAAGCCGATACGCATGTCGGGCTGTCTCCTCGGGGGCCCCGGCCACGCCGGGGGCGGGATCATAGCATTACCGCCGGCCGAGGAAGTCGCGCAGGTGCCGGTTGAACTCGTCCGGGTTCTCCAGGCTCGACAGGTGCCCGGCGCGCGGGATGACCGCCAGGCGGCTCCCCGCGATGCCGCGCTGAAGGGCCTCGGCCTCCGCAACCGGGGTGATCGCGTCCTCTTCGCCGACCACGGCCAGCGTCGGGACGCGGATCTCGCGCAGCGTGGGAGTGGAATCGGCCCGGGCGGCCAGCCCGGCCAGGGCGTCGGTGATCCCGCGCGGGGGGTTCGCCTCGATGGTCTGCCGCACGCGGGCGACCAGCTCGGGCCGCTCCCGGTGGCTCGTCGCGCCCAGCAGCTTCGGCAGCGCCGCATCCGCGATGGCTCGAGACCCCTCCCGGCGCACCTTCTCCGCCTGCGCGGCTCGCGTCGCCTTCGTTTCCGGCGAGTCGGCTCCGGCGCGGGTGTCGGCGAGGACGAGGGCGCGGACGCGCTCCGGGTGAAGGCGGACGAGGGCGAACGCCGCGTAGCCGCCCATCGAGACCCCGCACACGGCGGCGCTGGGAATGCCGAGGCGGTCGAGGACGCCCGCCGCGTCGTCGGCGATGCGCTCCATCGTCAGCAGGCCGTCGCCGGGCGGAGAGCCGCCGAAGCCGCGGCAGTCGAAGCGGACCACCTGGTGGACATCGGCGAGGGCCGCCGCCTGCGGCTCCCACATGGCAAGCCCGAGCGGGAAGGCATGGAGCAGCAGCAGGGCCGGCCCGGTGCCGCTCACCTCGCAGGCCAGCTCGGCCCCGGCCACGCGCACCTTCATCGCGGCTTCCTCGCCGCCGCCAGGCGCTCTTCCGCGATGCGATCAGCCAGGCGATGGGGCGCGACTCCTTCGCCGCGGGCCCGTGCCCACAAGGCGGAGAGCCGGCCGCCGATCGCCTCGACGCGGCGCGTGACGCCCTCTTCGTCGGTCTCGCCCAGCTCGAAGAGCAGGCTCAACAGACCGCCCGCGTTGACGACGTAGTCCGGGCCGTAGAGGATCCCGCGCTCGTGCAGCGCGTCGCCGTGACGGGGCTCGGCGAGCTGCTCGTTGGCCGCCCCCGCCACGGCGTGGCACCGCAGGCGGGGCACGGTCGCGTCGTTGATGACGCCGCCGGCGGCGTTGGGGGAGAACACGTCGGCCTCGACGTCGTAGACGGCGTCCGGCGCGACGGCGGCGGCCTGGAGCTCCTCGGCCGCGCGCTCGACCCGCCGCGGATCGACGTCGGCCACGGTCAGGCGCGCCCCGGCCCTCCGCAGCAGGCGCGCGAGACGATGGCCCACCTGCCCCAGCCCCTGGAGCGCGACGTGCAGGCCGTCGAGCGTCCGCTGCCGCTCGGCGGCGGCGGCCCGGATCGAGGCGAGCACGCCCAGCGCCGCCAGCTCCGCCGTGTCCACCCTGGCCCCGGGCGGCGTGTGGCTGACGTGGCGCGTGATCCGCGACATCACCGCCACGTCACGGGCGTCGATGCCCATGTCGGCCCCGCTCTGGAAGCGCCCGCCCAGGCGGTCGAGGGCCCGCGCGTAGGCGGCGAGCAGGGCCCGCGTCTTGTCCCGGGCGGGATCGCCGAGGATGACGGCCTTTCCCCCGCCCCGCGGCATCTCCGCCAGCGCGGCCTTGTAGGTCATCGCCCGCGCCAGCCGCAACGCATCGACCATCGCGTCGTCGAGGGTGGGGTAGAGGCGCATGCGGGTGCCGCCCACCGCCGGCCCGAGGGTTGTATCGTGGAGGGCGATGACGGCCCGCAGCCCCGCGGCGGCGTCCTGGACGAGGATCACCTCTTCATGGCCCATCTCCCGGGCCAGCTCGAGGGCGGTCATGGGGGGGCGGGAGTATACTCTGCCGTCCCGGTCCCCTGGAGGCACGCGGTGAAGGGAAGCCTCTGCCAGGGCCAGATCCCGGTGGTCCTCGGCCGCCTCTACATCGAGCGCCAATCGGGCCTGCTCCACCTCACGCGCGGAGAAGAGCGGCGGAGCGCGCGCTTCCGCAAGGGCCACATCGTCCACGCGGACACCACCGCCGCCGAGGACCACATGGGGGAGGTGCTCGTCCGCAACGGCCTGCTGAGCGCCGCCGACCTCCGCCGGGCCACCGCCCGCGTGATGCGCGAGCGCAAGCGCCTGGGCCAGGTCCTGCAGGAGCTGCGGATCCTCGACGAGCACCTCCTCGAGAACGCCCTCGCCCTGCACGTGCGAGAGGTGATGCGAAAGGCCTTCGCATGGGAGGCCGGCGCCTACTCCTTCGAGGCGCAGCCGGTCGACGCGCGGCTGCAGGAGGACGCGACGCTGAGGGTGTTCACGGGCGAGCTGATCCTGGAGGCGGCGCGCAGCGTCCGCGATCCGGCCGCGGTGCGCCGCGCCCTGGGGGATGCCGATCGCTTGATCGTGCTCACGGCGGATCCGGTGCTGCGCTTCCAGCAGATCACGCTGAACGCGGCCGAGAGCGACGTGCTGGCCCGTGTCGACGGCACGAGGACGCTGCGCCAGCTGGTGGCCGCTCTCTCCCTGCCGCCGGAGGAGACGGAGCGGAGCCTGCTCGGCCTGCTTTGCCTGGGCATGGTGGAGCAGGCTCCCGGGAACGAGCAGTAGAGAGGACGGTCATGGAGCGATTGAAGACGTTCGAGGAGTTCTGGCCCTTCTACGTCTCCCAGCACAGCCTTCCGATCACGCGGGCCCTGCACTTCGCGGGCACGACGATGGTCCTCGCGGCGCTGGCCATCGCGGTGTTGCGCCTCTCCCCGTTGTGGGTGCTGGCGGCGCTCCCGCTCGGCTACGGTCCGGCGTGGATCGGCCACTTCTTCTTCGAGAAGAACCGGCCGGCGACGTTCACGTATCCGTGGTGGTCGCTGCGCGGGGACTTCCGGATGTGGCGGCTGATGCTGATGGGGAAGATGGGTCCGGAGGTGGAGCGGGCGATGCGGCTCTATCCACGCCCGGCCTGAGCGCGCGCCGGCCACCGCATGAAGGCGGAGCTCGCCGGGCACCCGGAGTGGAACTCCCACGAGTTCCGGACCGCCTCCGGCGCCTTCTCCCTCGGGAGGTCCTGGAAACCGTGCCGGCGGAAGTACGCGTCCGCGGTGGTGGTGAGCAGATACAGGGCGTCGAGCTTCAGCTTCCGGGCCAGCTCCTGCGCCCCCGTGACGAGAAGCCCGCCGATCCCCTCCCCGCGATAATCGGGGTCGACGGCCACGCTGCGCAGCAGGCCGTCGTCGCCGCAGACCTCCACCCCGCACACCCCGACGAGCCGGCTGGCGTCGCGCACCACCAGGTAATGGCCGAACTGTTCGGCGACACCATGGTCGGGAAGGTTGACGCGGTGGAGGAGGTCCCGCGCGGAGACGAGGTCGTGGGCCTGGGCGTGCTCGGTCCGGAAGGGCATGCGCGCCATTTTAAGCCCGGCGGCCGACGTCGGCTACAATCCGCAGAGGCCCGAACTCCCATGAAGCTGCACGCGGCTCTCGCGCTGCCCTGGCTTTTCGGCGTGGCGGCCGTCTCCGCCCAGACGACGCCGGCGCCCTCGCCGAGCCCGTCCCCATCGCGCTCCGAGTACGTCGAGGTCGTGGCCACCCGCGTGCCCGAGGCCCCCGATGAGGTGCCCGCGGCCATCGACGTGGTGAGCGGCGACGAGCTCGGCGATCGGGGCGCGACCGACCTGCACAGCGCACTCGGGCTCCTCTCCGGCGTCGACGTGGCCTCGGGCGGCGACAACGGCCCGGCCGCCTCGGTGCCGGAGTTCTGGGGCCTGAAGGAGTTCGACGCGTTCCTGCTCGTGGTGGACGGCGTGCCCTGGGGGGGCGCCTTCAATCCCGCCCTCGCGACGCTGAGCCTGGAGGACGTGGAGCGCGTGGAGGTGCTTCGGGGGCCGGCGCCCGTGATGTACGGGGCCACGTCCTTCGTGGGGGTGATCCACGTCGTGCGTCGCGACCCCGGCGACCGCCGGGGAAGCGTCGGCGTGGCGGGCGGAAGCTACGGCAGCGCGGCCGGCCAGGCCGCCGTCGGCCTCCCGAAGGGCCTCGGCTTCGACTCCCGGCTCTCCGCCGACCTCGAGCGCGAGCGGTACTCCGACGATCGCGCCGGCTTCGATCGGGGACACGTGCTGTGGCGCGGGGGCCGCGTCCTCGGCGGCGGGCGGCTCCGTCTCGACCTCGACGGCACGTGGCTCGACCAGAACCCGGCCAGCCCCCACCCGAGAGAGGGCCCGGCGCTCTCGTCCCGGGTGCTCCTGGATGCGAACCACAACCCGGCCGACGCCTTCCTCAACGAGCGACGGTTCTTCGTGGCCACCGGCTACGACCACGGCCTGGGTCGGGCGAGCTGGTCGACGACGCTGTCCTTCACGCACTCGGGCCAGGACCTCTTCCGCGGCTTCCTGGCGGACCTGGACGCGACGAGATTCAACGCCCGCGGCCAGCGCGGCACGATCGATCAGAACCACATCTATTTCGACAGCCATCTGGCCTGGGCGGGCGGGGAGAGGTGGAAGCTCGTCGCCGGCGCCGACCACCTGCACGCCGAAGCGGACGGCCGCGGCACGGCCTTCGATTACTTCGCGCCCCTCGACGGCGGGGTCGCGCCGGTCGTGACGGAGCCGACCGTGTTCGACAAGGACATCGCGGATCGCCGCGAGTTCTCCGGGCTCTACACGTTCGCGGAGTGGAGGCCCTCGTCGGCCTGGCGGCTCCAGGCCGGCGCGCGGCTGAACCGCACGCAGGAAAGACGCGGCGAGAAGGGGGCGGCGGCGGCCAGCGCCGCGGAAGAGGAGGCGGGCCGGGAGCGCGCGGACGTGCGGCTCACCGGCGGCGCGGGGCTGACCTGGACGCCCTGGCAGCGCGGACCGGAGCGGCTCCGGCTCTTCGCCAGCTACAACGACGCGTTCAAGCCGGCGGCGATCGACTTCAACTTCGCCGAGGCCGAGCCCGCGAGCGGGGAGCGGATCCTGGAGCCCGAGACGGCCCGGAGCTTCGAATTGGGGATGAAATCGCGCGTGGCCGGCGGGCGGCTCGACGTGGAGCTGAGCGCCTTCCTCATGAACTTCCGCAACCTCGTCGTGGCGCAGGCGGTGGCCGGCCTGCCTTCCCTGGCCAACGCCGGCAGCGAGCGCTTCCGCGGGATCGAGGCCTCGGCGTCCTGGCGGCTCGCCGGCAACCTGAGGGGGCGCGCCGCCTACTCGTTGCACGATGCGCGGTTCCGCGACTACCTCACCGAGTTCGACGGCGTTCCGACCCAGCTGGCGGGCAGGCGACTCGAGATGTCGGCCCGGCACATGGGCGCCGCCGGCCTCCTCTACGCGCCCGCCCGGGGCGCGATCGCGGCCGCCGAAGTCCGCCTCGTGGGCAGCCGCTACCTCAACAAGCGCAATACGGCCCTGGCGCCGGGCTACGCCGAGGTCTCGGCCAGCCTCGGATGGCGGGCGGCGCGGTGGGAGGCCCGCCTGAACGGCCGCAACCTGGGCGACGAGCGGGCGCCCGTCTCCGAGAGCGAGCTGGGCGATTCGCAGTATTACCGGCTGCCCGCCCGCCGCATCGAGCTGAGCCTGATCAGGCGGTTCTGAGCTGGATTTGACCCCGGGGCGCACGAGCGGCTAGGATGGTTGTGTCGTCCTCCTGTCCGGTGCGACCATGAACCGGGAAATCTTCCTCAATCCGTCGGCGGCGTCTCCCAGACTCGGCGACACCTAGCCTCCGGCTCCCGCTCGCGAGAACCGCGTCGCCAGGAGCCGTGCGCCCGTCGTCCATCTAGCGGAGAGCCGTCATGCCCAGAGCCGAAATCGTCCCGATCAAGAGCCCGGCGGAGAAGCAGCGCCGCCGGCGGAGCGACCGCGTCCGCATGGCCGCGTCGCCGTCCCGGCCGGGGATGTCGCGCAAGAAGCTCATCGACGAGAGCCGCCGCTGGCTGAGCCTCATCAACGCGCACAAGCTCAACGACTACAAGCGGCGGAAGATCGTCAGCGAGACGATCGACAACTTCCGCTACTACTACAACCGCGGCTTCCTCGAGTACCGCAAGGCGGTGACGGAGAGCGGCGAGTACGCCGCGATCGAGTGGGCGGGCAAGGGCAGCTACTTCGAGGACGTCACCGGCCGGCGGTTCATCGACTGCCTCGGCGGCTACGGCATCTACTCGGCCGGGATCAACCACCCCAAGATCGTGCGGGCGGTGAAGTCGCAGCTCGACCGGATGCCGCTCAGCTCGCAGGAGCTGCTCGACCCGCTGCGGGGGGCGCTCGCCCGCCTGCTCGGCGAGCTCGCCCCCGGCGACCTCCAGGACTGCTTCTTCATCTCCAACGGCACCGACGCCGTGGAGGGGGCCATGAAGCTGGCCCGGCTCTACACCGGCAAGCCCGGCTTCATCTCCTGCATCCGCGGCTTCCACGGCAAGAGCTACGGGTCGCTGTCGCTGATGGGCAAGGCGGAGTACCGGCTGGCCTTCGAGCCGCTGCTCCAGGACGTCTACTTCGTGCCCTTCGGCGACGCCCAGGCGGTGGAGAACGAGCTGCGCAAGGCGGAGGCGGTGGGAATGGCGATCGCCGGCGTGGTGGTCGAGCCCGTGCAGGGCGAGGCGGGCGCCATCGTGCCCCCGCCGGACTTCTGGCCCCGCCTGCGCGAGATCTGCAGCCGGTTCGGCGTCCTCCTCATCGCGGACGAGGTCCAGACCGGCATGGGCCGCACCGGGAAGATGTTCGCGGTCGAGCACTGGGACGTGGTGCCGGACATCATGTGCCTGGGCAAGGCGCTCGGGGGCGGGGTCATGCCGCTCTCGGCGTTCATGTCGACACCCGAGATCTGGAAGGTCCTCGAGCCCAACCCGTTCATCCACTCCTCCACCTTCGGCGGGAACCCGCTGGCCTGCGCGGCCGGCATCGCCGCGGTGAACGTCACGCTCGAGGAGGACCTGCCGGGCCAGGCCGCCGCCACCGGCGAGTACCTGATGGCCGAGCTGCGCAAGCTCCAGCGGCACTACTCCGAGCACCTCATGGAGGTCCGGGGGCTCGGCCTGCTGATCGGCCTCGAGTTCGTCGACACGGAGTTCGGCTACGCGGTGGCCGCCGGCCTCTTCAAGCGGGGGGTGCTCGTGGCGGGGACGCTGCTCAACGCCAAGACGCTGCGCATCGAGCCGGCCTTGAACATCCCGCGCTCGCTCGTCGACGAGCTGCTCGACAAGCTCGACGACACGCTGCGCGAGCTGACGGCGTAGTCGGGCGCGGCCTCGGCTAAACTCCCCCGCATGCGCGGGGTTGTTGCCCTCCAGGGTCTGCGCAAGGCCTTCGGCGACGTCGTGGCCGTGCGGGACGTGTCGCTCGAGATCCGCAGCGGAGAGTTCCTGACCCTGCTCGGCCCGTCGGGCTGCGGCAAGACCACGCTGCTGCGCATGATCGCGGGCTTCGAGCCTCCCGACGCGGGCCAGGTCCTCATCTCCGGGCGCGACGTGACCGCGCGGCCCGCCTACCAGCGTCCGGTGAACACGGTCTTCCAGCAGTACGCGCTCTTCCCCCACCGCACCGTCGCCGGCAACGTGGCTTTCGGCCTCGAGATGCAGCGCCTCGGGAAAGCGCAGATCGCGGAGCGCGTCGAGAAGGCGCTGGAGATGGTGCGGCTGGGAGGGCTCGGCGACCGCCGGCCGTCCCAGCTCTCCGGCGGCCAGCAGCAGCGCGTGGCCCTGGCCCGGGCGGTGGTGCTCGAGCCGGAGGTGCTGCTGCTCGACGAGCCGATGGCGGCCCTCGACCTGAAGCTCCGGCAGGAGATGCGGGTGGAGGTGAAGAACCTCCAGGAGCGCCTCGGCATCACGTTCGTGTTCGTGACCCACGACCAGGAGGAGGCCCTCGTCATGAGCGACCGCATCGCGGTGATGAACCGCGGGTGCGTCGAGCAGGTGGGTGCGCCCGAGGCGCTCTACGACCGGCCCCGCACGCGCTTCGTGGCCGACTTCCTCGCCGTGCGCAATCTCCTCCGGGCCACCGTCGTCTCCGTCTCTTCCGGGCGGGCCGCGCTGCGCACGCCGGGCGGCGTGACGTTCGCGGCCGCCGACGACGGCGGCTACCGGGCGGGGGCCGCGGTGTGGGTCGGGGTGCGGCCGGAGCGGATGCGATTCGTAGAGGCCGAAGCCAGCGAGCTCAACGACGACGGTGACAATCGGTGGCACGGCACGCTCGAGGACGAGATCTACCTGGGGGACCGCACCGACTGGCGGGTGCGCGTGGGGGAGGAGACGGTCACGGTGGCAGAGTCGGCCGCGGTCGCGCGCGCGCGGCGGCGCGGGGAGCCGGTCACGGTGTCCTTTCCCGCCGACGCGGTCCTTCGCCTCGAGGACGCGGAGGCAGAAGGTCGATGACGTCGCGCCGCGCGGCGGTCCTGCTCGCGCTCCCCGGCCTGGTCGCGCTGGCCGCGCTGTTCGTCGCGCCCCAGGCCCTCATGTTCGAGTCGTCGCTGGGGCGGCGGTCCTTCTACGGCGGTGTCGTCCACCAGTGGAGCCTCGACAACTATCGCCGGGCCCTGGAGCCGCTCTACCTGACGATCCTGGCCCGCAGCGTGGCCCTGGCTCTCGCCACGACGCTGCTGTGTCTCCTTCTCGCGTACCCGGTGGCGTACTGGATCGGCCGAAGGGCGCCGATGCGGGCGAGGAACGCGCTCCTCGTGCTGGTCATCCTCCCGTTCTGGACGAGCTTCCTGGTGCGCATGTACGCCTGGATCTTCGTGCTCCGCACCGAGGGCCTGGTGAACACGGCCTTGGGCCTGGCCGGCCTCGGCCCGCTCAACCTTCTCTATAACGACGCCGCCGTCCTCCTCGGCCAGGTGTACGGCGAGCTGCCGTTCATGATCCTTCCCCTCTACGCGTCCCTCGAGAGGCTCGACCGGTCGCTCCTGGAGGCCGCGGCCGACCTCGGCGCGGGTCCGGGCCGGGCCCTGTGGCGCGTCACGCTGCCGCTCAGCCGGCCGGGGATCGTGGCCGGCTCCGTCCTGGTCTTCATCCCCTCGCTGGGGGCCTACCTCGCGCCCGATCTCCTGGGCGGCGCGCGAACCGTGTACATGGGCAGCCTCATCCAGAGCCAGTTCGCCTTCGTGCGCGACGCTCCCTTCGGCGCCGCCCTCTCCTTCCTGCTCTCGCTCGTCGTCCTCCTGCTGCTGCTCGTGTTTCGCCGTCCGCTCGGCGAGGCCCGCCGCGCGTGAGGTCGCGGCCGAGCCCGCTCGCCGCCGTGAGCGCGGCCGTCTACCTCTTCCTGTACGCGCCGATCCTGGTGCTGGTGGCCTTCTCCTTCAACGCCGGCCGGCTCAGCGCGGAGTGGACGGGCTTCACCCTCGATTGGTACGTGCGGGCGGCGCGGAATCCGCAGATCCTCGCCGCGCTGCGAAACAGCCTCAAGGTCGCCTTCACCGCCACCGCGCTGGCCACCGCCATCGGCACCGCCGCGGCGGTGGCGTTCCACCGGTACCGCTTCCGCCGCCAGGAAGCCCTCGACGGCCTGATCACCCTCCCCATCGTCGTGCCCGAGATCGTGATGGCGTCGTCGCTGCTCCTGCTCTTCGCGGGCCTCCGCCTGCGTCTCGGTTTCTTCACCGTGCTGCTCGCCCACGTCGGCTTCTGCGTCTCCTACGCCGTGGTCGTCGTGCGGGCGCGGCTGGCCGGCTTCGACCGGAGCCTGGAGGAGGCGGCGGCCGACCTGGGGGCCACTCCCATCCAGTCGTTCTTCCGGGTCACGCTGCCCCTCATCGCCCCCGGCGTGCTCGCGGCGGCGCTGCTCGTGTTCTCGCTCTCGATCGACGATTACGTCATCACGTCCTTCGTGGCCGGCGTGGGCTCCACGACGCTGCCGATACAGATCTACTCGATGGTGAAGAGCGGGGTCTCGCCGGAGATCAACGCCGTCTCCACGCTGCTGCTCGTGGCCACGAGCCTGCTGCTGTGGACGGCCTCGCGGCTCGAGCGGGGGCGGCGGGGCTGGGCCACGGCCGTGCCCGTGGCGGTCGCCCTCGGGCTGCTCGGCGCGCCCTTCGCGTTCGGCCGGGGGGCGGCGGCGTCCGAGGAGCGCGTCCTCAACCTCTACATCTGGTCGAACTACATCGCCCCGGAGACGATCCGCAGGTTCGAGCAGCGCCAGCGCGCCCGGGTCAACGTGGACCTCTACGACAGCAACGAGGCCATCCTGGCCAAGGTGCAGGCGGGCAACGCCGGCTACGACGTCGTCTGCCCCTCGAACTACGTCATCCAGATCCTCCAGCGCCAGGGCCTGCTGCAAGCGCTCGACCGCTCCGCGCTGCCGCATCTCGAGAACACCGACCCGCGCTTCCTCGACCGCGACTTCGACCGCGGCAACCGCTTCTCGGTGCCGTACGTGTGGGGCACGACGGGGATCGGCTACGTCAAGTCGAAGGCGGGCAAGGTGGACTCGTGGGGCGCGCTCTGGGACCCGCGATTCAAGGGACGCATCCTGATGCTCGACGACGGGCGGGAGGCGCTGGGGGCCGCCCTCAAGTGGAAGGGCGGCAGCTACAACGCCACCGATCCCGCTTCGCTCCGCCTGGCCGAGCAGCTCCTCATCCAGCAGAAGCCGCTCGTGCGCGCGTACAACTCGTCGAACTTCGAGGACATCCTGCTCTCGCGCGACGTCTGGGTCGCCCAGGGCTGGAACGGCCAGTTCGCCAAGGCGATCGAGGCCGACCCCGACCTCGGCTACGTCGTCCCTCGCGAAGGCTCGGGCATGTTCATCGACAGCCTGGCCATCCCCGCAGGAGCGCCCCATCCCGAGCTGGCCCACGCCTTCATCGACTTCACGCTGGAGGCCGACATCGCGGCCGAGATCTGCCGGACGATGCGCTACTCGACGACGAACCGCGCGGCGATGCCGCTGCTGCCCGAATCGATCCGGCGCAGCCCCGCCATCTTCCCCCCGGGCGACGTCCTCGACCGCACCGAGACGATCCAGGACCTCGGCGAGGCCACGCTGCTCTACGACCGTGCGTGGACGGAGGTGAAGACGAGCCGTTGAGGCGCCCCGGGGGCGAGCGCGCCGAAGTCCTGCGATATAGCATAGGGCGTGCATTCGCCGACCGTTTTCCGTACCGCGTGTCTGGTGGGTGCGCTGGCGGCCGGCGCCTGCACCCGAACTGCCGGTGTCCTCGTCGACGACCTCGCGGCGCGGGCGCCGCTGGCGGATCGCCAGTCGGCCTGGGAGACCGTGCTCTTCGGCACTCCGCAGGCGGAGCCCCTCGAGATGCGGGGCTTCGTCCGCACGCCGGCGGTTGCGGGCGACAGCCTCTCCTCGGCGGGGAGGGAGGCCGACGTGCGGCTCACCTGGAAGGCGCCGGCGAACCGCGTCGGGGTCCTCGACCTGGCTCCCGAGGCGGGGATCCGGGGGCAGGCCGCCACGGTTCGGCTGAACGACCGGCTCGTCGGTCGGCTGGCGCTGACGCCGGGCCGCCGGCACTATCGCCTCGCGCTGCCCGCGGAGGCGCAGAGGGCGGGAGACAACATCCTCGCCTTTCGCTTCGGACAGGTGGCGCCGGTGGCGGTTGCGAGCGGAGAGCGCCGGGCGGCGGCCTTCTACAGCCTCACGATCGGCAGCGAAGGGGATCGCGCGCTGGAGGACCTGCTGGGAAGGGACGCCCCGGCTCCGGTCTCGATCGCGGAAGCGCAGTCCGTCGTCCAGGTCGGTCCGTCCATCCTG
>Ga0207684_10001185_pt1 | contig 29169 bp, 19 predicted proteins | sample KBSK5501metaG_FD_184342 | JGI IMG/M metagenome (GOLD analysis project Ga0207684, IMG submission 184342) | Corn, switchgrass and miscanthus rhizosphere microbial communities from Kellogg Biological Station, Michigan, USA - KBS K5-50-1 metaG... | ecosystem: Host-associated > Plants > Roots >...
CTGCTCGGTGACATCGCGCAGCATCACGATCGTCTCATCGCGGTGGCTGGCCTCGGCGTCGTCGGGGGCGACGGGCCAGGTGCTCAGCTCGACCCAGCGGTCATCACCGTGCCGGGCGGGCAGCTCGACCGGGCCGCCCCGCTCGCCCAGGCGAGGAGCGAGGTGCTCGGGATCCTCGATCTGGTCGAGGATCTCGGCATAGCTTCGCTCTTCCACATCGGGGAAGACGTCCTCGGCCGCGGGGTTGGCGAGGATGATCCGGCCACCGGCATCGCAGACGAAGACGCCTTCGCCCATCGCGCGGATGACCGCGTTCAGCTCGGCGGCGCGTGCGTGCTCGGACGCGGCGACGGCCCGGAGGCGCTCCTGGGCCTCGATCCGATCGCGGATGTCGCGGGCGATCGCGAGGATCCGGCCCGGCTCGCCGCCCGCGGCCGGGACCGACTGGAGGCGGACCTCGACCGGGATCACGGTGCCAGTCGCGGACCGGAAGCGGAGGGTCTCGGTCCGGGTGTCCGCGGGACCGGCCAGCAGCGGTCCGACGAGCCGGCCGAGGTGGACCGGTTGCCGGACGCGGGGCCCGCCGCCGCCGGCGGCCGGATCGCCAGCGACGTCCGTGTCGGGGTCGGCCGGTGGGCCGTCGAGGTGATCGACGATCAGCGTCCCGACGAGGGCCTGGGCGGGTGCTCCGAGCTGGTCCGCGGCGCCCTGGTTGGCGTAATCGATCCGGCCCGTCTCGGGATCGAACATCAGGACGGCGTCGCGAGTTGCGTCGAGCAGCCGCTTGAAGCGGACGCCCTCGCGGAACAGCCGGGCGTTCTCGATCGCCGACGCGGCCCTCGCCGCGAGGTTCTCCGCGAACGGCACGTCGTCCGGTTCGAGCAGCCGGCCCGAGTCGCCCATCACGAGCGTCAGGACCCCGATGATCCGGCCCGCCGCGATCAACGGAACGGAGATGTAGGAGCGCAGCCCGAGGGTGCGCAGCATCTTCCGATGCCGGTCGTCGCGAGCGGCGGCATCGACCACCTCCGGCGGGATGTCCGCGTAGTACTCCGACCGGCCGGTCCGGAGGATCGCGATCAGCCCGGTCTCCGCGGTCGGATCCGGCGGGTACTCCTCCTGGACCTGGATGGCGATCGCGACCTTGGCCGGATCCGGGTGGGCCACCGCGATGCGCCGCGGACCCTCCTCGCCGGCCAGCTGCACGACGCACCAGTCGGCGATGTGGGGAACGGCGAGGTCGGCCACGGTCTGGATCGTCTGCTCGAAATCGAGGGACGACGCCAGCACCTCCGATGCCCGGGCCAGGAACCGCTCCCGTTCCTGGCTCCGGAGCCGGTCGCTGATGTCGCTGTACGTGATCACCGCGGCCGTCACGGCGCCGGCCCGATCGGAGATCGGAGCCGCGCTCATGCTGAACGTCCGACGCGCGCCGCCGTCGTACTCGATCTCGATCACGTCATTCTCGACGGTCTCGCCGGCCATCGCCCGCGGCAGGGGCCAGTCCGCCTGGCTGAGCGCCGTGCCGTCCAGGCGGCGGCCGCGAGCCCGGTCATAGCGGGCCGGGGCACCGAGCTCGATGGCCAGCGGCGACAGCCGGATCGCCGCGTCGTTGGCGAACACGAACCGGCCGTCCGGGGCCTCGGCGAGGATGACCCCGATCGGCATCCGCCGCAGCACGGTCTCGAGCCGGGCCCGCTCGCCCTCGACGTCCGCCGCCAGCCGTTCCCGGATCCCGCCGAGCCGGATCCGGGCGAGCGAGCCCGCGGCCAGGTCGGCGAACGTCGCGATCAGTCGACGCTCCTCGGCCGTGAACTGCCGCCGTTCTGGAAAGCCGAGCCAGAGGGCACCGAACAGCGTCCCTTCCGCGACGAGCGGGACGGCGCAGCCCGAGCGGTTCCCGGTCCCGCGGTCCGGCGCCCCACCTTCGTCGCCGAGGTCGTCGATCCAGCTCGTCTCGCCCGACACGATCGCCGCCGTCAGGGCGGACTCGGCCGCCGACGATCGATCGGCCCCGACGATCGTCACCATCTCGACGCTCCCCTCGGGCTCGTCCACGAGGCCGATCGCCACCGTGCCGGCGCTGAGGGCCCGGCGCGCCTCGTCCCCGACGATCCCGACCACGCCGTCGCGATCGGTCGCCCCGGCCAGCGTCCGCGTCACCGCCTGGAGCTGCTCCATCCGCCGGGCGAGCTCCTCGGCGGATCGGCGCGCGCGCTGCTCCGCGGCATACGAGAGCGTGTTGGCGATCGCCGGACCGACGCGGCGCGCCATCTCGGCCGTTCGCTCGAGGTCGGCCGGCTCGTAGATCCGGTCTCCCCCGACGGCGAATGCCATCGACCCGATGACCTGTCCCCGAGCGATGAGCGGCTGGGCGATCAGGCTCCGGACCCCCGTCGCGAGGATGACGTCGCGTAGCCCCGGGTCGAGCTGCTCGTCGCGCTGGGAGGCTTCGCCGACGTCTGCGACGAAGACCGGCTCACGCCCCGAGACCGCGCGTTCGCTTGCCCGGCCCGTGCCCCGGATGCCCGGGTGGTCGCGGAGCGGCTCGATGCGCGCGGCGAGCTCGGGGTCGCGGGCGGCCATCGCGGCGCGTCGCAGGCTGCCGTCCGGCTCGAGCAGGTCGACGATGCACCAGTCCGCGACGGCCGGGATCGGCGCCTCCGCGGCGGCCCGGACGGCCTCGTCCAGGTCGCGAGCCTCGTCGAGATGGAGAGCGGCGTCGGCCAGCAGTCGGGCCTGTTCCTCGGCCTGCCGTCGCTCGTCGGCCATCTCCCGGTAGCGACGTTCGCTGGCTCGGACGCGCCGTTCGATCTCGATCCGCGGCGTGACGTCATGGAAGGTGTTGACGACGAGACGGCGCCCGTCGGGCTCGACGATCAAGCGCGCCTCGATCATCGACCAGCGCTCGATGCCGGAGGGCCGCTGCCGGAACCCGACGAGCGTCGGCTCGGAATCCACGCCGGCCAGCAGACGGCGGCCCGGAAGGCGATCCCACGGGAAGGGGGCGCCGTCCTCGTCGATCAGCTCCAGCCGCTCGAGGTAGTCGGCGGTCGTCGCCGCCACCATGGCGTCTGGGTCGGGGAAGCCCGACATCGACGCCGCGATGCCGTTCGCGAACACGACGCGGCCGTGCTCGTCCTGGACCGTGACCCCGGCGGCGAGGGCCCCGAAGATCGCGGCTGGATCGAAGCGCGCCGGGATCGCGACGACATCCGCAGCCGGCGGCTGATCCTGACCGCCGAGGAGCACGGCCACCTCGCTCGGGCCGTCGACGACCGCCCGACGATCGTCGTCGGGCGGCGCCTGCGCCTCGGATCGATCACGGTGCTCCTCGATCACCAGCCCCTCGCGCGCATCGGACGACGGGATACCCCGCTGCAGTAGCGCATCCCGGGGATGACAGCGCGAGGCGGTTGGTCAGACGAAAGGTTGCAGAAGCGTTGCAGCGAGCCGGTCCTCGTGCGGCCGTCCGTTGCGATCCAGGCCTCGGCTGCGAGGCTTCTGTCACCTCGGAGCGCCAACCCTCGAACGGTCCGCCGCCGCCGGCCCGATGGCCGGACGAGCGGACGGCTCGCCCTGGGGAGGACGGTCATTGGCGCTCGTCGCGACGACATCCGGCTCATCGGGCGCGTTCGTCTGGTCAACTGTCGATCCGGTGGCGGACGGATCCTGCGCGACGGGCACGTCCCGTGCCTGCAGGCCCTCGATCAGGACCTCGCCCGCCGCCGCGATCGGGACCGCCAGGAGGGCGCCGAGGAAGCCGCCCGCCGCGCCACCGATGAGGACGCTGAGGATCACCAGGAACGGCGAGATGCCCATCGTGTTCCGCATCACGAGCGGCACGAGGACGTTGCCCTCGATCAGCTGGACGACCAGGTAGACCCCGGCCACGGACAGGGCCAGCTGGGGCGAGATCGTCGCGGCGACGAGGACCGCGGGGACGGCGCCGAGGAACGGCCCGACGATCGGGATCGCCTCCGCCAGGGCCGCCAGCAGGCCGAGCAGGAGGGCCGACGGGACCCCGAGCAGGCTGTACGCCGTCGCGGTCGCGACGCCCAGGGCCGACATCAGGATCAGCTGTCCCCGGACCCACATCCCTAGGCGGGTCTCGGTGGCGTTCCAGACGTCCCGCGCCCGCTTCCGGCGCGCCTGGGGCACGAACGCGAGCGCGTACCGCTGGAGCCGGGCGTGCTCGGTGAGCCAGAAGTACACGACGGTCAGGAGGGTCGCCACCGTCGTCAGGGTCTCGGCCAGTGTCAGCCCGACCTGCACGACCTGGCCCGTGCTCGGCGTGCCGCCCGGCGGCTTCACGGCAGTCGCCGCGGCATCGACGAGCGCCGAGACGGTCCGGGCGAGACCGGCGGGCTGGAGGCTCGCAGCCCAGTCGTGCGCCCGAGCGAAGAACGGCGGGAGCGAGGCGATCGTGCGATCGAGCTGGGCGATCGCCACCGGCACGATCACGAGGGCCATGCCGACGACGCTCGCGAGGAAGAGCCCGTAGACGAGGAGGATCGACGGACCGCGGCCGATCGGGATGTGCGCCCGGAGCCAGGCAATGACCGGCTGCAGGCCGGAGGCCAGGATCACCGCGATGAACATCAGGACGAGGATGTTCCGCGCTGCGACACCGATCATCACGACCGCGGCCACGATCACCACGCCGGCCGCGAGGCCGGCGCCGCGGGCGACCGACCGGCCGAAGCCGCCGTCCAGGATCACGGCTTGGGCGTCGGGGCGGCCGTCGGGACCGGTGAGGGCGAGGGCGACGGGTCACCGCCATGGCCGTGGCCGTGGCCCGGGTCACCCCCGCCGGGGTTCGGAGGCGGCGTCGGCTTCGGCGGGGCGCACGGGCCGAGGAGCGGCCCACCCCAGTCGGTGCGACCCCAGAAGAACGCCGTCCGGGTGCCGAACGGGCCGAGGACGCCGACGCCGCGGCGGGCCCGGGCCAGCCAGCCCGCGTCGGCGCGGTCCCAGCCGCCGGGGCCGAGCTCGGCCTTGACCGGATCGACCAGCCAGCCGCCGCACGCCTGGCTGTAGAGGAGGCCCGCCGGGTCGACGGCGCCGCGGGCGCCGGGCTGGGTCCCGCTGATGAACCATTCGGTGATCGTGTCGCGCGTCCACGGTCCCGGCTTCCCGCCGCTCCAGGCATCGATCCTCGCCCGGACGAGGCCCTTCGGCTGCGTGAACGCGGCGATCGGCAGCCGGGCCGTGAGGTCGCGGACAAACGCATGCCAGAGCGGCGCGGCGGCGGTGAGCGAGATCGCGGGCTTCTTCGAGCGGGGGTTCGAATGGTCGCTGTTGCCCATCCAGATGCCGACCGCGTAGGCCGGCCCCCTCGGATCCTTCGGCGGGGCGAGATAGCCGTACGTCGCGAGGTCCCGCGCGTCGTTGGCGGTGCCCGTCTTGACGGCGGCCGGCCGATGCTCGCCATGAGGGCCGTTGCGCAGCTCGAGGACCTTCGACCAGATCGGGTTCTGCTTCGGCAGGGTGTTGCCCTGGAGGATGTCCGTGACCAGGAACGCGGCCTGCGGGCTGACGGCCGCGGTCGTCTTCGGCTTCGCGGCCTGGTAGATGACCTTGCCCGTCGCGTCCCGGATCTCGAGGATCATCCGTGGCGGGACCCGCACGCCGCCGTTCGCGATCGCGCCGTACGCGGACGTGAGGTCCAGCGGACGGACCTCCACGGTGCCGATCGCCCCGGCCAGGCCGGCCTGGAGGAACGCCTTCCGACCACCGGTGAACCGGATCCCGAACTTCGCGGCCCGGTCGGCGACGGCCTCGTTGCCGACCCGCTGGAGGGCCCGGATCGCGGGCACGTTGAGCGAGAACTGGAGGGCCTTCCGGACGAGGACCGGACCCCGATCGAGCTGGTCGGCGTCGCGAGGCGTCCAGCCCTTGCCGAACTCGTTCGCGATGTCGAGGAGCAGGCTGCCCGGCGTCAGCCGCCGCGTGTCGAAGGCGCTGGCGTAGACGATCGGCTTCCACGCCGAGCCGGGCTGGCGGGCGCCGTCGCCGGCGGCGTCGTACTTGGGATCGAACTTCGGGCTCGCGAGGTCCTCCCGGTAGTAGCCCGCGCTGCCGGCGTAGGCAAGGACGTCGCCCGTCCGGTAGTCGAGGGCCACGAGGGACGCGTTGTGGAGGTCCTTGCCCCGCAGGGCGTTGACCCACGACCGGTCGCCGGATCCGATCTTCAGGCCGCGGAGCAGGCTCGCCGACGCCTTCGGCCTGAGGTTCGGGGCGATCACGGCCGCCGCGAGCCACTTCTCGGCGAGCTGCTGGGCCCGCCAGTCGAGGCTCGTGATCACGGTGTAGCCGCCGGTCTCGATCGACGCGTCCGGCCCCAGGATCGACTGCAGCTGGCGCCGGACCTGCCAGGTGAAATGGGGCGCCTTGTACGAGAGCGGCTGCTCGCCTGCGAGCACCACGGGCTCCGCCAGGGCCGCGCTGAGCTGGGCGTCGCTCAGCCGTGTCCAACGGGAGGCGGACAGGCTGCGCAGGATCCAGTCGCGGCGGACGACGGGCGGGGCCGTGTCGGGTACGACGAGCCGGCCCTTGGCGTCCGGTGCCGCGTACCGATATGGGTCGAAGTTCGAGGGCGACTTCGGCAAGCCGGCGAGCAGCGCCGCCTGGGCGATCGTGAGCTTCGAGAGGTCGCCGACCCCGAAGTAGATCTTCGCGGCCGCGGCGATCCCGTAGGCGTCGTGGCCGTAGAAGATCTCGTTGAGATACGCCGTGATGATCTTCTGCTTGCCCCTCTCGCCGGGGTAGGCCGCGGTCAGTCGCGACGCCTGGATCAGCTCCTTCGCCTTCCGGATGTAGCGGTCGGAGCCGGGCGCGATCACGTCTTCGGGCAGGAGGCGGGCTCGCACGAGCTGCTGCGTGATCGTGGATGCGCCGCGCTCGCCGCCGCTCGAGGCGTTGCCGGCGACCGCGGCCAGGATCGCCGCCGGGTCGTAGCCGCCGTTGTCCCAGAACGAGCGGTCCTCCGCGGTGATCGTCGCGTCGAGGACGAGCCTGGGCACCTCGTCGAACGACACGACCCGGCGCTGCTCGCGCTGGAACCGGGCGAGCTGGATCTTGCCCGTCCGGTCGTAGACGAGCGTTGGCTCGGCGAAGGTGAGGGCGCCGAGGTTCGTCGGGTCCGGCAGGCCCTCCGACAGTGCGGCGATCGCCGCCGCCGTCCCGATCGTGGCCGCGCCGACGATCAGGCTCGTGCCGATCGTGAACGTGACGAGGGCCGCGACGAGGATCGTCGTGATCCGGCCACGGCCGCCAGGAGGTGTGGATCGGGGCCGGCCGAGCACCGCCCGATGATGAGCGACGCCACGGGTCACGGTCCGCCCGGCGACGAGCCGGGTCGCGGCCGAGCGACGCGGCGCTCGGTGCCCCGGCACGAAGCGTGGATCGGGGGCTCGCTCGTACACCGTGACAGGATCGAGGCGGCCTCGTCACGGCCTCCCGAGACGCGCCGAGACGTTCGTTGCAGATGAATGTCGGCCGCCTGGGAGGGGGACGCGCCCGGCAGCGGGCGAGGAGGAAGGTCAGGTCCGCCTGTCATGTGGACTCAAGCCCGCTTGACCGGCTCGGATATGGCCCGATACCCTAGCGCTGATCATCAAGGCCGATCCACTCGCCGAGGGATCGGTCCCCATTCCGGCGCCGGGCGCCGCGCAGCGGAGTGAGCACAGCGTGGATCTCGGATCGTTCACCAGCGGCCTCCTGACCGGTCTCCGCGAGGGCGTCGAGGCGGCCCTCATCGTCAGCATCGTCATGGCCTACCTCGTCCGGAGCGGCCGCGGCGATCAGGTGGGTCGGATCTGGGTCGGGACCGGGCTCGCGATCCTCCTGAGCCTCGTCGTCGGCGTCGTGCTCTTCGTGAGCGTCGGCAGCTTCCGGGAGCCGTACGAGCAGATCTTCGAAGGCACGACGTTGCTGGTCGCCGCGGCCGTCGTCACGTGGATGCTCTTCTGGATGCGGCGCCAGGCGAGCTCCGTCAAGGGCCAGCTCCAGGCGGCGGTCGATCGGGTCGTGGCGTCGGGGGCCTCGTGGGGCCTGGCGCTGCTCGCCTTCACGGCCGTGATCCGGGAGGGCCTCGAGACGTCCCTCTTCCTCGTCGGCCAGGCGACCTCCAACCGCCTCGAGGCGGCCTGGGTCCTCGTCGGCGCCCTCGCCGGCCTGCTCATCGCTGCCGGTCTGGGCTATGGCTTCTATCGCGGCAGCCGGCGCCTGAACCTGGGCTCCTTCTTCCGCTGGACGGGGATCGTCCTCGTCTTCATCGCCGCCGGGCTCATCAGCAAGGGACTCCACGAGTTCCTCGAGATCGGCGCGCTCGGCAGCGGCCCCTGGACTGCGACCGTTTTCGACATCAGCGGCGTGCTCTCGCAGGACGAGGGGATCGGCGCGTTCCTGCGGGCGCTCTTCGGGTACTCGGCCTCGCCCGAGCTCCTCACGCTGACGGCGCACGTCACCTACGTGGTCGCGATCCTCGCGCTCTACCTCCGGCCGGTCCGACGGCCGGTCCCGCCGAGCCCGACCGCGGCGATCGTCCGGCCCTGATCAGCGCCGGCTGCCGGTGACGCGGAGCAGTGTGCCGGCGGTGAGATCGACCGCGTAGAGCTCCCCCGCCTCGTCCTCGCCGAAGGCGCTGAACGCGTGGTCCGTATCGGCCACGAGGGTCGGCGACCGGGCCCCGTCGACGCTCGGATCGATCGCCCACACCCGCCCCGAACAGTAGTCGGCGAAGAGGTACACGCCGGCGAGCAACGGCTGGGCCGTTCCGCGATCGACGTTGGCGCCGATCACTGTGCAGCCCTGGTCGTGGCCGTACTCGGCGACCGGCAGCGTCAGGTCCGGATCCTGGCAATCGGTGGCGGGCTTGTAGCAGTGGCTCCCCTCCATCCGGTTCCAGCCGAAGTTCGTCCCGCCCGGCGCCCCGGCCCGCTGGACATCGACCTCCTCCCAGGCGTTCTGCCCGACGTCGCCGATCCAGAGGTCGCCCGTGCGTCGGTCGAAGCTCATCCGCCACGGGTTGCGAAGCCCCGTCAGCCAGATCTCGGGCCGGCGACCGTCGGACCCGTCGGCATACGGGTTGCCAGGAGGGATGCCGTACGCGCGATCGCCGGTCGTCGTGTCGACGTCGATCCGGAGGATCTTCGCCAGGAGCGTCTTGAGGGATTGGCCGTTGCCCAGCGGATCACCGCCGCTGCCGCCGTCGCCCAGGGAGATGTACAGGAAGCCGTCCGGCCCGAAGGCGAGCGCCCCACCGTTGTGGTTCGCAAAGGGCTGGGCCACGAAGACGATCCGCTGCTCCGTCGAGGGATCGAGCCGATCGGGGTTCGCCGGATCGACGTGGAACGACGAGACCCGGGTATCACCGTTGGTGTCCGTGTAGTCGACGAAGACGCGCGGGTCCTTCGGGTAGCCCGGGTGGAAGGCGACGCCGAGGAGACCCCGCTCGCCGCCCGTCGTGATCCGGTCCGAGATGTCGAGGAACGGCGGCCCGATGAGATCGCCTCCTCGGACGATCCGGATCTGCCCTCCCTGCTGCGCCACGAACAGGCGTCCGGTGCCGTCGCCGGCGTTGCCGACGGCCAGCGGATTGACGAGGCCGCCGACGACCTGGTCGAAGCCGACCGCGAGGTGCTCGAGGTCGGGCGCGGCAGCGGATCCGCTGGGCGGGACGGACGGCCCGATCGCGGTGCTCGAGCCGGGCGTCGCCACCGGGGCTGTGCCGATCGGCGATGGCGTGGGGGACACCGGCGACGGACCGCAGGCCGTTGCGGTCGCGATCGCCAGGCAGCCGAGCGCCGCGGGGAGCAACCGCCGGCGGATCGGGCGAGGCCGGATCCGACGCTGGCGATGGGTCATCGTCCCATCGTACGGTTGTGCGCCGGCGGCGGTTCCCGGGCTGATACGCTCGCTCGCATGGATGCCTTCGAGCTTGCCGAGGTCGCGTCGGAACGGGAGGCCAGCGGCCGGCCCTACCTCGAGTTCATCACCGCTCCCGACCTGAGCGTCGGGCTGTACGTCCTCGCGGCGGGCCAGCCGGACCGGCAGCAGCCGCACGCCGAGGACGAGGTCTACTACGTGGTCTCGGGTCGCGGTCGGATCACGGTCGGCGACGCGGTCCGGGACGTGCAGCCCGGATCGATCGTGTTCGTCGCGGCCACGGTCCCTCACACGTTCCACGACATCGTCGAGGACCTGACGCTCTTCGTCGCCTTCGGGCCGGCCGAGGGTTCGCGCGCCGCACCTGCCGAATGACGCGCCGCGCTCCCGCGGTCAGCGATCCACGATCGCCGACGCCGGCCAGCGGGCCGACGCCAGCTCGGCCAGCTCCAGCGCCAGCTCCGCACCGCGCCCCACCTCGTCGTGCCGGAAGTACACGTACGCGTCGAGCCCGTCGGCGATGAACGGCTCGAGGCGGTCGAGCCACATGGCGAGCTCGGCCGGCGAGTACTCGTGCCGGCGGAGCCGCAGGTAGAGGAACGGCCCCGTCCGTCGGATGGTCGGCGGCTCGTCGTCTTCGGCGAGCTCGGTCGTGACGAGCGCCGCCCCGACGGTCCGCAGGGCGGCGAACGTCTCGTCAACGTGCCAGCCCTGATCCTGGAACTCCATCGCGAGGGGCAGGTCCGCGGGCCAGTGCTCGAGGAGCCCCGCCAGCCGTTCGTCGTTCCGACCGACGCCCTCCGGGACGCGGAAGAGGATCGTACCGAGCCGGTCGCCGAACCGGCGGAGTGGGGCCGTGAGCCAGGAAACGCTCTCGGCCGGGTCGACCTGGAGAGAGCGGAACGAAGCCCCGCGCTGGGCCTTCACGGAGAAGCGGAAGTCGGCCGGCGTCGCGGCCAGCCAGCCGTCCACGGCGGCCGGGCTCGGCTGGCGGTAGAACGTGTTGTTGAGCTCGACCGTCGTCAACCGGCTCCCGTAGTGACGGAGGAGGTCGGCGCCACGGAGCCCGGGCGGATAGAAGCGGGGGGACCAGGCGGGATAGGAGAAGCCGCTGGTCCCGGTCCGGAGCCGGCCGGCCACTGGGATCAGGCCTCGGCGGGCGGGCAACCCTCGTGGGTCGGGCGGCTGTCGGGCTCGAGGGCGCCGGCCAGGCGACCGAGGCTGCCTTCGATCGATGCAAGATCGTCCGCGTCGAGACGTTCGAAGAAATAGCGCCGGACGCCTTCGAGATGCGTACCGCCGGCCGACCGCAGGCGCTCGAGCCCGGCCTTCGTGAGGACCGCCTCCTGCCCGCGGGCGTCGGTCGAGCACGCCACGCGTTCGACCGATCCGTCCGACTCGAGCCGGTCGACGAGCCGGGTGATCCCGCTGCGCGAGAGGAGCACCCGGTTGGCGAGCACGTTCATCCGGACGCGGTGGCCCGGGGCATGGGCGATCTGGAGGAGCGCGTCGTACTCGGCGAGCGACAGGCCATGCGCCGCCTGGAGCTCCTCGTCCAGCCGGCGGGTGATCCGCGCGTGCGCCTGGAGGAACGCGCGCCAGGCACCGATCCCGGGCTCGTCCGCGACCGGAGCGGTGGCCCGCGTGGCGGCGACGCGCGAGGAAGTGTTGGTCGGGGCGGGCGTGGTCATGACAGCGCCATGGTACCCGCCGACAACATTGTTGACAAGTCAACGATCCGGCGATATTGTTGCGCAGTCAACAACATTTGTCGGTGGCGTCCCCGCCGCCGGCCACATTCGTTCTCCGGAGGAGCAACGCAACCCGATGACCACAACGACCTGGCGCCTCGACCCCGCGCACACCGATATCGCCTTCTCGGCCAAGCACATGATGATCACGACCGTCCGGGGGTCCTTCGGCGACGTCGACGGGACGCTCGAGATCGACGAGGCCGACGCTCCGAACGCCCGCGGCGAGATCCGCGTCCGGACCGCGAGCATCAACACCGGGTTCGGCGCCCGGGACGAGCATCTCCGCTCCGCCGACTTCTTCGACGCCCCGCAGTGGCCGGAGATCGTCGTCCGCTTCGATGGCGTCCGGCCCGCGGGGGACGATGCCTTCCGCGTCGACGCCGACGTGACGATCCGCGACGTCACGAGGACCGTGCCGTTCCGGGTCGAGTACGTCGGGACGACGACGAACATGAAGGGCGGTCGCCACATCGCGTTCGCGGCGAAGGCGACGATCGATCGCGAGGATTGGGGACTGACCTGGAACATGGCGCTCGAGCAGGGCGGCTGGCTGGTCGGCAAGGAGATCAAGATCCTGGTCGAGGTCGTCGCCGACGAGGTCGCGGTCCCGGCCCGGCAGCCGGTCGGCAGCGCCGCCTGAGACCGCGGGGCCATCGGCTCCGCCACCGGCTACGATCAACGGCGAGCCCAAACGGGCTCGCCGTTCGTTCTGCCCGCCGACTCCACCTGCGAGGGTCCGATGGTCGCGTTCGATGTCGAGGCGCTGCGTCGCCGCTTCCCGGCCCTGGCCATCGAGGATCGCGGACGTCCCGTCGCCCTGTTCGACGGCCCGGGCGGGACGCAGGTCCCGGAGACCGTCATTGCCGCGATCGGCGACTACTACCGGACCTCGAACGCCAACCACGGCGGCCCGTTCCTGACCAGCCGGCGGAGCGACCAGATCGCCCACGAGGCCCACCAGGCGATGGCCGACATGCTCGGCGCGGCCGATCCGTCGGAGATCAAGTTCGGCGCGAACATGACGACGCTGACGCTCCACGTCAGCCGATCGATCGGGGCGACGATGCGGCCCGGCGATGAGATCGTCGTCACCGCCCTGGATCACGAGGGAAACGTCGGGCCGTGGAAGGCGATCGCCGCGGACCGGGGGCTCATCGTACGGACGGTCGACATCCACGCGGCGGACGTCACGCTGGACCTCGCCAGCCTCGACGCGGTCCTGAACGAGCGGACGAAGCTCGTCGCCGTCGGCTGGGCATCGAACGCGGTCGGCACGATCAACCCCGTTGCGGAGATCGTTCGGCGGGCCCACGCGGCCGGCGCCTGGACGTACCTCGACGCGGTCCATGCCGCGCCGCACCTGCCCCTCGACGTGCGTGCCGTGGGCACCGACTTCCTCGCCTGCTCCACGTACAAGTTCTTCGGGCCGCACGCCGGCGTGCTTTATGGCCGTCGCGAGGTCCTCGATGCGTTGCCGGCCTACAAGCTGCGGCCCGCCGAGGACCACTTCGAGACCGGCACCGGCAACTTCGAGGGCCTTGCCGGGGTCACCGCGGCGGTCGACTACCTGGCGGACGTCGGGACCACGGCGGGCGGCGCCGGCAAGGAAGCGTCGCGACGCGAGCGCGTGCTGGCCGGGATGCGAGCGATCCGCGCCTACGAGCTCGAGCTGTACCGGCACCTGGCCGATGGCCTCGAGGCGATCCCGGGCCTGCGGCTCTACGGCATCACCGACCGCGCCCGGTTCGACGAGCGAACGCCCACCGCGGCCCTGACCCTGGCGGGGATCGCCCCGCGGGCGGTCGCCGAGGCGCTGGCGGACGAGGGGATCGCGGTCTGGGACGGCGACTTCTACGCGACGGGTCTGATCGAGCGCCTGGGGCTTGCCGAGACCGGCGGCGTCGTCCGGATCGGGCTGACCCACTACAACACCGTCGCGGAGGTCGATCGGCTGGTCGAGGCCCTCGCCCGGGTCGCGACGGCGGCGCGGCCCACGAGCCCCGCGGGCGCGGCCGGCTGAGGCCGGTCGTGGCGGGGCGGCGCGGCGGGCCGGCGAGCCCGGACGTCGCGATCATCGGCGGCGGAATCGTCGGGGTCTCGGCCGCGGCGTTCCTCGCCGGGGAGGGGGTCCGCGTCCGGTTGTACGAGCGATCGGAGATCGCGGCTGGCGCCTCGGGCCGGAACTCCGGGGTGGTGCAGCAGCCCTTCGACGCGGTGCTCACGGGTCTCTACCGGACGTCGCTCGACGCCTACGGTGCCCTCGCGGCCGAGGACGGGGCGTTCGCGCTCCCGACCGAGGCGGCGGGCCTGATGCTCGTCGGCCGCGACCCCGAGGTCGCCCGACACGTGGCGACGGCCTGGGCGCAGGCGTGGCCCGACAGCCGTCCCGAGGTGCTGGCCGGCGAGGACCTCCGGCGAGCCGAGCCCGCGCTCGCCGGCGATCTCGTTGCGTGCCGGCTGGCGATCGGCTTCCCGGTGGGACCGGCCGTCGCGACGCACGCGTACGCCCGCCTTGCCACGCGCCGCGGCGCGGTCATCGAGGTTGCCAGCGCAGCTCCGGCGATCGAGGGTGGGCGGGTGGTCGGCGTCCGAGTCGACGGCCGGACCGAGCCCATTGGAGCCGTCCTCGTCACGGCCGGGCCATGGGCGCCCGACCTCGTCGATCCGAGCGGGTCGTGGCGGCCGATCCGGCCGGTCTGGGGCGTCGTGGCGAGCCTGGCGATCGAGGCCGCGCCACGTCATGTCCTCGAAGCCGCCGACATCGTGATCGAGCCCGAGGGTTCCGGTGATCCGTCGGACGCGGGCAGCTCGAACGATCCGGGGCGGGCGCGCGGCGGCCCGCCGCCGAGCGGTGCGGGCCCCGAGACCCCGTCGGACGCCGGCGTCGACTTCAGCCTGATCCCGGCCGCCGGCTCGAGCGCCCTCGGCTCCACCTTCCTCCAGTCCGAGCCGGACCCCGCGGCGTGGCTGCCGGCCCTCCGCCGGGCCGGTGCCCGATATGTCCCGGGCGTCGCGACGGCCCCGCTGGTCGGCCTCCGTCATTGCGCCCGGCCCGTCAGCCTCGACGGCCGGCCCCTGATCGGACGGGTCGCGGGAATCCGCGGGCTGTTCGTCGCCGCCGGGCACGGGCCCTGGGGCATCTCGACCGGACCCGGTACGGCCCGGCTCATCGCGGACCTGATCCTGGAGCGGATCGGCGATGACGACATGCCGCGGGCGGTGGACCCGAACCGGTTCGGCCCGCCGCCGGTGGGAGCGACCTGAGCTCCTGAGCTCAGCGCCAGGATTCGGGGTCGGTCAGGTAGAACGTGAGCTGGGCGAAGCGATTGCGGAACGCGGCCAGCCGATCGACCAGGTGCTCGCGCAGGCCAGGCTGGGGGTCGAGGTCCTCGATCGGCAGCCAGGCCACGCACGGAGCGGCGGCCGCGGCGACCCGCGATCCCGGCCCGCCATCGCGCGACCGCGTCAGCCGCGGCACGACCCGCTCGGCTCGGAACGTCACGACGTTCGTGCCCATCGCCGGGCAGCGTAGTCCTCGCGACGCTCGCTGGGAACCACCGCGGCCGTCGTATCCTGCCCCGGTGACGATCACCGAGCGACGCTTCGGCGCCCGCAGCTCCACGGCCGCCCTCCGCGACGTCCTCGTCAAGCAGCCCGGGCCGGCGTTCGGACGGGCCTTCGACGATCCGGCGCACGGCTTCCTCCGACCGGTCGATCTCGACGCGGCGAGGCGCGAGCACGCCGGTCTCGTCGAGACGCTGGACCAGCTCGGCGTCCGGGTCCACGTCCTCGACCATGAGCCCCCCGACGACCCCGATCTCGTCTACGTCTTCGACCCGCTCCTCGTCACCGATGCCGGGGCGATCCCGCTCCGGCCGGGCAAGGCGAACCGGAGCGGGGAGCCGGCCATCCTCGAGTCCCGGCTCGGCGAGCTGGGCATCCCGACCGCCGGCCGCATCGAGGCGCCCGGAACGGTCGAGGCGGGCGACACCGTCTGGCTTCGCGACGGCCTCTTCGTCATCGGCCGGACGCTGCGGACCAACGACGCGGGGGCGAACCAGCTCGCCGCGATCGTCGGCGGTGACGCGCGGATCGTCGACGTCCCGTACTGGAAGGGCCCGGCCGAGCTCGTTCACCTGATGTCCGTCATCTCGCCGGTGTCGGACGATCTCGCGGTCGTCTTCCTGCCGCTCCTGCCCGCCGGCCTGCACGAGTGGCTGGCCGAGCTCGGGATCCGGCTCGTCGAGGTGCCCGAGGACGAGTACCCGACGCTCGGCTGCAACGTGCTCGCGGTCCGTCCCGGGGTCGTGATCGTCGCCGACGGCAATCCGGGCACGCGACGCGGGCTCGAGGCCGCCGGGGTCGAGGTCCACGCGATCCCGCTGCGCGAGGTTGGCGAGAACGGCTCGGGCGGCGTGACGTGCCTGACTCGGCCCATCCTGCGCGGGTGACGGGCGCCGCGTCACGGACGGGCGAGGCGACTGGCGCGGGCGTGGCGACTCGCGCCGCATCCGCCGTCGACCGGACGGCGCTGATCGAGGACCTGCAGGCCCTCGTCCGGATCCCGAGCGTGACCGGATCCGAGGAGCTCGCCCAGGCCGACGTCGCGCGGCGGTTGGCCGCGGCGGGCATGGAGGTCGAGACACTGACGCCGGATCCGGGCGCGATCCGGGCCGATCCCGCCTGGCCGGGCGAGGAGACGACGCGGACGGCGCTGCCGATCGTCATCGGGCGATTGGGCCGGCCCGGCGGACGGCGGCTCGTCCTGTCGGGCCACGTCGACGTCGTGCCGCCCGGCGACCCCGGCACCTGGAGCTCCGACCCGTGGAGCGCCGCGATCCGCGACGGCCGGCTGTACGGGCGCGGCGCCTGCGACATGAAGGGTGGCGTGGCCGCGATCCTCGGGGCCGTCCGGGCGCTCGTGGCGACCGGCATCGTCGAGCGGCTTGCGGGCGAGCTCGTCGTCGCGTTCGTTCCCGGCGAGGAAGACGGCGGCCAGGGGACGCTCGCGGCGATCCGGGCCGGCGTGACGGGCGACATGGCGATCATCACCGAGCCGTCGAACCTCGACATCGTCGTCGCCCACGCCGGCGCGATCACCTTCCGCCTGACGGTCCCGGGCCGGGCCGCCCATGCCTCGCAGCGCCAGGAGGGCGTGTCCGCCCTCGACAACCTGTTCACGATCCTCGGGGCGCTGCAGGAGGACGAGACGCGGCGCAACGCCGAGGAGACGGATCCCCTGATGACCGCTCTCGGCCTGCCGTATCCGACGATCGTCGGGATCGTGTCGGGCGGGGAGTGGGCGTCGACCGTGCTGGATCGCGTCGCGGCCGATGGCCGGTACGGCGTCCGGCTCGGGCAATCCCCGGCGGACGCGGCCGCGGACCTGCGGGCGGCGATCGACGCGGCCAACGCCAGCGACCCGTTCCTGCGCGACCACCCGGCGACCGTCGAGATCGTCGGCGGCCAGTTCGGATCGGGCCGGGTGCCGGCCGATCATCCACTGCCCGCCGGTCTCGCCCTGGCCGTCGAGACGATCACCGGCCACCCGCCGGCCCTCCTCGGCGAGCCGTACGGGGCCGACATGCGGCTCTTCATCAACGACGGCGACACGCCGTGCGTGATCTTCGGCCCGGGCGACGTCCGGGTGGCCCATAGCGCCGATGAGCACGTCCCCCTCGACGAGGTCGAGACCTGCGCCAGGGTGTTGGCCGCCTGGGTCGCCGCCGAGCTGACTCGCGACTAGCGGGCCGGCGCGCTCCTCAGACAGCCGCCCCGCCGGCAAGGCCGGCGAAGCGACCGTCTCAGAGCCCGAGCGTCAGCACCAGGGTCTGGCCCTCGTCGGTCGCGGCAACGGCCTCCTCGGCGGTGTCGATGCTCCTCGCCAGCTCGGCAAGCCGGCACAGGGCATTGGCGAGGCGCATCTGCTCGGGATTCCGGGCACGAACCCGCAGGAGCTCCGGCGACAGGACGACGACGGCAACGCACCGGGCCCGCGACGTCGCGACATTGAGCCGATGTCGGCTGTACAGGAAATCGAGGCCGCGCGGGGCCAGGTCGGGCGATGACGAGGTCATCGAGTAGATGCTGATCGGCGCCTCCTGGCCCTGGAACTTATCGACGGTGCCGACCCGCGCGGCCGCAGGCAGGAGTCGCTGGATCGTCCCGACCTGGGCGTTGTACGGGGCGACGATGAGGACGTCCTCCCATCCCACGGGTCGCTCGACGCCGTCGGCGCCGATCCAGCTCGTGGGTCCTCCGACGAGCGACGTCACCAACGCCGCGACGGCGGCCGCTTCGTCAGGCGACTCGTTGTCGGCGCCCGTCGTCGGGATCTCGACCAGCCGAGGCCCGGTCCCGTCTGCGACGGTCGTCGGAGCCCGCGAGCGCTGCCGAGCGAGCTCGGGCTCGGCCGTCAGCCGGCCGTCGTAGAACACCTCGGAGGTGTACGCACAGAGGTCAGGATGGAGGCGCCAGGTCGTCTCGAGGAACAGGCCTCGATCCGGGGGCATCGTCGCTCGGCCATCGAGGATGTGCCCGAGCGCCGAGCGTTCCGCGCCGGGCGGATGCGTGCCGCGCAAGGGCTGGTCGAGCTGCTGGGGATCGCCGAGGAGCACGAGGCTCTCGGTCGCCCGCGAGACGGCCAGGACATTCGCGAGGGAGATCTGGCCGGCCTCATCGACGAACAGGACATCGACCGCACCGACCATCTTCGACGAGGCCCACAGCCAGCTCGTGCCAGCGGCGAGATTCGACCGGCCGTCGTCGAGGCGCGCCCGGACGTCGCCGGGATCCTTTGCCCGGACGACCGCAGGGTCGTCGAGGACCTGCCCGGGCTCACCTCGCTGGACGATCCGGACGTCGATCTCCGGCGTATCGGCCGCCGCCTTCTGGACTGCCCGGATCAGGTTGCCGATCACCTTGTGGCTCGTGCCCGTGATCCCGACCTTCTTGCCGGCCGCGAGCAGGGCCAGGATCATCCGGGCGCCACTGAACGTCTTGCCGGATCCCGGTGGCCCCTGGATGGCCAGCGTCGTCCGATCGAGCGCCAGGCCGAGCCGGACCGCCGCTTCGAGGTCCGTCTCGTCCGACCTGCGGAGGACGGCGCCGTCTGCCTGCCCGGCGCGCGGTGGTCGTCCGAGCAGCAGGTCGCGTGCCGCCTGCCAGGGCCCCGCTCCGTCGAGGCCAAGGTCGAGCACCCGCGTCCCCAGCTCGATCAGCGCGGCCTGATGGTCGCGTGTCGCGACCCAGTTGAGCGGGACGATCGCCCGAGGGTGGGGTTCGTCGGCCGGCCGCTTCAGGTTCAGGGTGCCGGCAGCGATGTCGAGCGCGCTGACTTCACCGGCGCCCCAGCTGAACGGTGAATCGTTCGGCGCCGCCTGCGCCTTCGCGGGATCGTACACACCGTTCCGACCGAGGTCGAGCTCCTGGTCGGGAAATCGATAGCGCCAGATCTGCTTGCCGTTCGGCAGCTCCTCGACCAGCTCGACGGGCTCGAGTCGACCGATCGGCTCCGGCTCGTCGACGAGCTCCTCGGGCGTCATCTCCTGCATCCAGCGGAAGAAGGACCACCACATCGACTTGTCCTCACGCCGGTGCCACCCGAGCAGCTGGGCCAGCAGCCAGCGACCGTGCTGTTCGTCGTTGCGGTCGGCGCGATCCGCCGGGACGCCCAGCACCAGCCGGTCGACGAGGTCCTGGACGCGAGCCTGCGCCTCGGTCAGCTCTGGCGGCAGCTGTCCTTCCCGAATCGCCGGACGGGGCACCGGCGCCCCGGTCAACTCGGCGAGCTCGACCCGGAGACCTTCCAGCCAGTCCCGCAGCCGATGGTTGCTGACGACGTCGTCGCGGTTGTACCGCTCGATCCGTTCGAGCTGGTCGGACGCGGGTCGATCGCCGTCCCCGAGCTCGAGCCACTGCTCGAACGCAACGATGCTGGAACCGGCGTCGCGAAGGTCCACCTCGCGCTCGAACCCGTAGAACGCCTCCATCTTCTTGATCGAATAGCTCTCGACCGATGCTCGGAGCGACTGGCGGACCGCGCGCAGCAGGTCCACGAGGACGCCGCCGCGCAGGAGCCGGTCGACTTCGTCCTCGCGTGTCCCGTAGCGGCCCATCAGCCGCTTCAGGGCCGTCGGCTCGTACGCGGCGTAGTGGTAGACGTGGAGGGTCGGGTCGGCCGCGTGCCGCTCCATGATGAAATCGATCAGCCGCTCGAACGCTCGTCGCTCGCCGTCCAGGCTGAACTCGCCGCGATCGTCGCGCGACCAGAACGCGTGGAAGGTCCCATCCGATTCGAGGACGCCGAAGAGATAGTCGAGACCGTCCTCCAGGGCGTATGGATCGCCCTCGATGTCGAAGAACAGGTCGTTCGGGGAGGGCGGCGGCAGCGTCGCCAGACCGCGCTCGGGATCGACGGTGGCGCCCGGTCCAGGCAGGAGCAGCTCGTACCGGTGGTCGTGCGCCACGCGGCCCTCGAGCTGGATCCGGGCCTGCTCGCGGACTCGTGTGAGTGCGCCTTCACTTGTCCCCTCGAGGGGCGGCCGCATCGGCAGGCCCAGGCGGCCGAGGCCCGCCAGCGTGCCGACGCCGCGGGCCGCCAGCTCGCGACGCTGGCGAGCGGAGATTCCGGCCACGAGGCTCAGGTGATCGTCGGCCCGGCGACGGACTGCGCATTCGGCGGCCCAGCGGCAGACGTCGCAGTGCTCCACCGGGTCCGGGTACGTGTCGACGGGTGGAAATCGCGGAGGATCGTCCGATGCCATCGTGGCCAGGAATCGGGACCGGACGCTGCGGTAGTAGGCCATGAAATCGTCGACTCGAAGTCGTTCGACGGTCTGCGCGCTACCGCCGAGGGCGACGTGCATCCATTCCGGCCGAACGCCCTGGACCGCCTCGAGAAGATCGACGTACGTGCAGATCTGGAGAACGGCGCTTGCCTTGACGTGACGGGCGAGCTTCGTGTCGGCGACCTCGTAATGCCACGCTCCGAAGACCGACGGTCGCGCAGGATCGTCCACGCGCAGCAGGAAATCGGCGTGGCCTCGCCACGTTCCGTCAAAGAACGTTGCCTGGTAGACGACGTCGGCTCCGGCGAGCATCGCGGCGATCGTCTCGGCCCTGGCGGCCCGCAGGCGCTCCCCGTCGTCCTCGATCGAACCGTCGAGGCGGATCGTGACGGCGTTCCGACCTTCGGCCGTCAGGTCGGCGAGGTAGCGCCGCTCGTGCTCGAAGCCGCGCTTCCGGATCACGTCGAGCTCCGGATCGTCGCGCATCGGCCGCTTCACCAGCCCGGCGAGCGCGGCGCGCTCGAGTTGTGTCAGGTGTTCGCAGGCGAGGTAGGCAACGAGATCGGTGGCCGCAAAGACGGTTCGACCGTCGATGGTCTGCACCGCCAAACCTTAGCGGGCGCCTCTGCCACCTCGCCTGTCACGGCTTCGCATCGGCCGCCAAAGCGCGACAGCCGTCAAACCGGGCGCAGGTCCCGCCAGGTGTCGAGCGCCCACTTCCAGTCCTGCGGGTCGGCGATCACGATCCGGATCGCCGCGCCGCGGCCGAGGACCGCCGCATAGCCGTCGACCGTCGCCACCTCGACCCCGGAGCTGGTCTCGGTCGACAGCCGCGCCCGGCCACGCACCGGGCCGTCCTCGTGCTCGAGCGCATCGGGGCCGAGGTGCCCGGCGACCTCGGCGAGGAAGTCATCCGCGGTCATCGGTGCGCCGTCGCGGCCCGTCTCGGTCGCGGCGAGCGTCACGGTCCGTCGTGCGTCGCCGCCCGTCCATTCGTCCGGGCTGCGCTGATCGGTGAAGCTGCCGGGGACTTCCAGGGCCCACCCGCCGTGGACGATCGTGACGGGCGCCCGACGGTACCCGAGCTCGGGCTCGTCCTCGACCTTCGGCACCATCCGGTCCACCAGCTGGCGGGTCGCGGGGTCGGCCTGGTCACGCAGCGCGAGGACCTCGCGCCACGCAGCCCATGGATAGGGCAGCGACGGATCGAGCGGATAGCCCCGTCGGAGGAGGGTGAGCACCTCGTCGAGCACGAGCTCCTCCTCGGCGTTCGGGGGCCGCCAGCGGACCTCGAGCCACAGGAGCGACAGCGCCCGACCGAGCAGGTAGCGCGCGTCCATCGCGTCGGCGACCCAGGGCCAGACGTCCGCCGCGACGCGCGGGTCGGCGATCGCGCGGTCGAGCCAGTCCTCGCTCCGCGGACCGAGGACGGTCGCAAGCGCACCCGGGAACGTGAACCGGACCCCCGGCGGCGTCTCGAGGTGGAGGCCGGCGGCACCGCGGCTTCGGGCGTCCTGGGCCGCGAGCAACGCCCGATGCAGCCAGGCGAGGTGGCCATTCTCCGCGTCCGCTCGATTGGCGCTGCCGAAGAAGCCGGTCGCGTCGTACGAGGCCGTCGGGTCCTCGATCGGGCCGGCCGCGGCCCACACGATCCCGAGCTCGTCGCCGAGTCGCCGGATCAGCCCCCAGAGGTAGGTGTGGTACCCGGGCCCGACCGGGGACGTCTCCGCGGTCACGGTCAACCGGCCGGCCTCGCCGGCCTCGACGCGGACGGTCCGCGCCGCCGGGTGGAGCTGGAACTCGCTCACGCGGGCCGTGCTGGCGGGTGAATCGACGGGCCGACCGCGGAGCGTGTCCGAGGCAGCGGTCGCCAGCCACTCGTTGACGTCCGCGATGAGGCGCTCGTCGCTCGGGAGCCGCGGGATCATGCCCCGCTTCGATGCCTGGCCGACGGCACGGATCGCGACGGGCACGGGCTGGAACCTCCTACACGGCTGGGTCCGTCCGCCGGACGATAGCGCGCCGCGCCGAGTCTGTGGTGCACCGGGTCATCGCCGATCGTCCCGCCGCGAGTCCGCCGACGGTCGTGGGTGTCCCGCTCAGCCGACGAGCGCGGCGACCACCTCGTCGAACACGGCGGTGTGGCGATCGACGTCCGTCGCGGTCGTCGCGGGGCTCATCAGGGCCATGTTGTGGAACGGCGTCATCAGGACGCCGCGGTTCATCGCGGCGAGATGGAGATACCGGGCGAGTGGCGGGTCCGCGTCGGCCATCTGCTCGGCGCCGTTGCGCGGCGGCGTCGGCCGGAAGTGGTACTCGGCGCGGGCACCGAGACGGGTGACGTGCCACGGCACGCCGTGCGAGCGGATGACGTCGTTGACGCCCGCCTCCCAGCGCTCGGCGAGCGGGATCATCCGATCGAAGGCCTCCGCGGTGAGGACCTCACCGAGGGTCGCCCGGATCGCGGCCAGCGAGAGGGCGTAGCCCGCGAGGGTCCCGCCGATCCCGCCGACGTCGGCACGTGGCGGCAGCGACGCCCGGACCCGCGCGGCGATCGCCCCGGTCATGCCGTACGTCCCGGCCGGGATCCCTCCGCCGATCGTTTTCCCGATGACGAGCATGTCCGGTTCCAGCCCGTCGCGGGCGGTCATCCCGCCGGGGCCGGCGCAGATCGTGTGGGTCTCGTCGATGATCAGGACCGTCCCGGTCCGGCGGGTCAGGTCGCGGAGCGCCCGGTGATAGCCGGGCTCCGGCAGGACGATCCCGACGTTGGTCAGGGCCGGCTCGACGAGAACCGCGGCGACGTCCTCATCCGCGAGCGCCCGCTCGAGCGCATCGACGTCGTTGAAGGGGACGACGCGGGTCGTCAGGGCCGGATCGACCGGTGGCCCGATGTTGAGATCGGTGGCGATCACCCGGCCGTCGGCGTCCAGCGTCGCGAGCGTCTCGTCGACCGAGCCGTGGTAGCACTCGTCGTGGACGAGGATCTTCGACCGGCCGGTGATCCGCCGGGCGAGCCGGATCGAGAAGCGGTTGGCGTCGGTCGCGGTCAGCGTGAACTGCCAGAGCGGCAACCCGAACCGGCGGCCAAGCTCCTCGCCGGCGGCGATCGCGTCCTCCGTCGGAAGCATGTGGGTGATGCCGCGATGCATCTGGCGTTCGACGGCGGCGAGCGTCGGGGCCGGGCCGTGGCCGGCCATCGCCCCGGTGTCGCCGAGGCAGAAATCGACGTAGTCGTGGCCGTCGACGCAGCGGAACGACGCTCCGGAGGCCTCCGCGACGAAGAGGGGAAACGGCGAGGCCCACTCGCTCATCCAGTTCATGGGCACACCGTCGAGCAGCGACGCCTTCGCCTGCTCGTGGAGCTTGCCGGACCGCGGGTGGGCCCGGGCGAAGCGATCGAGCTCGGCTGCGGTCAGCCGGGCGAGCTTGTCGCGCTCGACAGTGTTCATTGCCGCCGACGATAGCGGTCCAGCCTGGCGTCCCATCGCGGCGTTGCCGCCTGCGGGCGTCGCTTACGCCCTCGGCGGCGCATCGCGCTCGCCTCGCCAGCCCGGACGAGCGCGGTTCACACGGCCGTGATTACCTCATGAGCATTTCTGGGGCTGGCGTACAACGAGGGTCAAAACACCGGGCAAGTTGGGCCGACATCGGGGCCTTCGCGGGATTGATGCGCGCCCCATGAGCACGAACGGCCCAAAGGCTGGATCCCGACGAGGCTTGGGCGGCCGATGTCCCCAGAATGCTCATGGGGCGTGCACGGCCGGCGTCAGCGAGCCGCGGACAACGGGCTCAGTGAAGCTGCCGCGTGTAGCCGCAGATGGGGCAGCTGGCGATCTCCGTCGTCGGGTCGACGACGAGGAAGCTGGTGCAGCCATTGGTGCTGCAATAGGGTCGGGTCGCGGTATGGCTCCGGCGGCGCATGCGGCGCATCGCCACGGATCGACCGGCGACCGAGGTGGTCGTGGTACGGGTCATCATTCCTGGTTCGGTAATTCCCTCTGGCTCGCGTGTCTCGCGGGCGCATTCCGGCGCTCGTCGCGGCATCGCGGCCGTGATCCCGCTCTCGGACGGCTCGGTGTCGGGAGCCGGAGCGGTTGTTGTGATTTCCTGGCCCGGGGCGTCAGGGGAGCGGTGTTGGTGCTCGACCAAGGTGACGCCGCGACGGGTTGACAACGGGAATCATGCGTGATTTCCCCGATTCCGTCAAATACCCATTCGGGTGAGGACCATCGGCGGGCGTGCCGGGCGGGGCGTCGCGGGCGTGCCGGGCGTGCCGGGCGGGGCGTCGCGGCGCGTCTCGGAAGCGTCGCGGCCGCGGCACGACGGGGAACCGGCACTCCCGCGGGATCGTACCGATGGACGTCGGGGATACGATTCTGACGGCGCGAGGAGGCAAGACGGAGGTGATCCGATGCCGATGATCCTGATCGTCGCCAACCAGACCCTGCCGAGCGCGGCGCTCGCGGCGGAGGTCGCGCGACGGATCGGCTCGGGTGCGTCCGAGTTCCACGTGGTCGTGCCCGCGACGCCGCCGCCCGGCGGCGGGTTCACCTGGGACGAGGAGGCGGCGCGGCACGAGGCCGAGGGTCGGCTGGCCGCGTTCCTCGACGGGCTCCGCCGGCAAGGCGCCACGGCCGACGGCGAGATCGGCGACCGCGATCCGGTCGCGGCGGTCCGCGACGCGAGCCGCAATCGGGACATCGCCGAGGTGATCCTCTCGACGCTACCCGTGGGCCGTTCGCGCTGGCTCCGCCAGGATGTGCCGAGCCGGCTCCGCGGCGCGGTCACGGTGTCGGTGACCGTCGTCGAGGAGGAGGCGGAGACCGCCGCGCAGAGCTGAGCCGTGCTTGGGTTGCGGAATATCAACCTTGGCCGAATCGAACCTCAGTTGCGCGAAACCCCATTCTCTTGTCAGACTCCGGCGGTCCGAATGCAAACCGACTGACGGAGGGGTCCCTTGCCGACGTCCCTGACCGCGCGTCTCCGACGCCCTGCGGTCATCCTCGCCGCTGCTGCCGTATTCCTCGGGGGTCTCGCGCCCGCGGCGATCGCCGCCGACGCCCTGAAGGTCACGACTCCCTATCCATCCGTCGCGGTCGCGCCCGGCTCGAAGGTGAGCTTCGACGTGTCGGTCTCATCCGGGGTCGAAGGCACGGTCGCCCTCTCGCTCAGCGGAACCCCGAGCGGCTGGAAAGCCACGATCAACGGTGGCGGAAACGTGGTCTCGGGTGTGACCGTTGCCTCGGGCAAGCCAGGAACGGTGCGTCTCGACGTCACCGTGCCCGGCGACACGACGGTCACGAGCGGCAATCTCCGTCTCACCGCGACCCAGGGCAGTGCGACCGATGTGCTGGCGATCACCGTCCAGGTGAATGCCGCCGTTGCCGGGAACATCACCCTGACGACGCCGAACCCGACCCTGACCGGGGCAAGCGACAGTCCGTTCACATTCGACCTGACGCTCGCCAACGGGACGGCCCAGGACCAGACCGTCTCGGCCACCGCGACCGGCCCGACCGGCTGGAGCATCGACACGAAGCTGGCGTCCGCCCAGGCCGCCAGCACCGTAGTCAAGGCCGGGGACTCGACGACGATCACCGTCACCGCGACGCCACCCACCGACGCGCCGGCCGGCCACACCGACATCACCGTGACGGCCACGGCCGGCTCGCAGACGATCAACGGCACGCTCGGCATCGACATCACGGGAACGTTCAAGCTCACGCTCGGGACGCCGAACGACCTGATCTCGGCGCACGGACCGGCCGGCAGCGCGACGACCCAGCAGATCGTCGTGAAGAACACCGGGACGGGCCCGTTGACCAACGTGAAGATGACCGCCAGCCAACCCACCAAGTGGACCGTGACGTTCGATCAGGACACCATCCCGACGATCGCCCCCGGCGATCAGGCGACGGTCAACGCGAAGATCTCACCAACCGGTGAGGCCGTCACGGGCGACTACCAGATCACGATCAACGCCGACGCAACCGGCGACAACGGGGCGAGCGCCGCCCGGGACAGCCTGGCGATGACGTTCACGGTCGAGACGTCGCCGGTCTGGCTTCTCGCGGGCTTCGCGCTCATCGTCGTGATCATCGCGGCGCTGTTCTACGTGTTCCGGACCTACGGCCGCCGATGACCGCACCCTCGACTCGGCCGGTCCGGAAGCGCACGGGCAGGCGGTCTGCCGGATCCGCCTCGGACCGCAGGGACCGGGACGCTTCCCGACACGGCGGGGGTGACGACCGTCCGCGCGCTCCGATCCGGACGCGCAGCCTGACGAAGCGTTACGGCGAGCTCGTCGCGGTCGATCACCTGAGCCTCGAGGTCCAGGCCGGGGAGATCTTCGGCCTGCTGGGCCAGAACGGCGCCGGCAAGACGACGACGATCCTGATGCTGCTCGGGCTCACCGAGCCGACGGAGGGGCAGGCGCGGGTCGTCGGTCTCGATCCCGCGCGCCGCCCGCTCGAGGTCAAACGACGGGTGGGCTATCTGCCGGACAGTGTCGGGTTCTACGGCGACCTGTCCGGCCGCGAGAACCTGCGGTACACCGCGAGGCTGAATCGGATCTCCCGCGACCTCGCCCATCGGACGATCGACGAGGTGCTCGAACAGGTCGGCCTCTCGGCCCGGGCCGACGATCCGACCGAGACGTACTCGCGGGGCATGCTCCAGCGCCTCGGCATCGCCGACGCGTTGGTCAAGGACCCCGACGTGCTGATCCTCGACGAGCCGACCGCGGCGATCGACCCGCTCGGCGTGGCCGAGATCCTCGACCTCCTGCGGACCCTGGTCCGCGATCGCGGTATGGCGATCCTGCTCTCGAGCCACCTCCTCAACCAGGTCCAATCAGTCTGCGATCGGATCGGGATCTTCGCCGCCGGGCGCCTGATCGGGCAGGGGACCATGAGCGAGCTCGCCCACCGCTTCGGGGACGACACGGCGCACGTGGAGGCCGGGTTCCCGACCGACAGTGCGGCCGGCGCCGAGCGTGTGCGCGAGGTCCTCGCGGCCATCCCGGGCGTCGTCGACGTGACCGCGCCCCGCCGCCCGCAGGATCCGTGGGTCGTCGGCGTCCGGCCGGCCGGCGATGAGACACGAGTGCGCCGGTCGATCCTCGCCGCAGCCGCGTCGACGGGGCTCGACCTCACCTCGGTCCGGCCGTTGCCGCCCTCGCTCGAGGAGATCTATCGGCGGGCGGTCGAGAAGGCCGCCCACGGCCACGCCCGAGACGTCCGATGACCGCCGATTCGCCCGCGGTCGGCGAGGGCCGCCGCCACGCCGAGGGGGAGACTCCATCCAGTCGGGAGCGGTCGGTTCCGCACGCGGGTTGGATGGTCGTCGCCGGCAAGGAGTTCGCCGACCATCTGTGGTCGGCCCGGTTCGTCGTCCTGCTCTTCGTCCTCGGTGTCGCGGCGCTGATCCCGATGTACTTCGCCGCCGATACGATCCGCTCCGCGGCCTCCCAGGCGAGCGCCGTCTCGTCCGTCTTCCTGTACCTGTTCACGCTCGCCCCGAACGTCGGCACGAGCGGCGTCCAGCTCCCGGGCGCCTGGTCATTCGTCGCGATCGTCGCGCCGCTCCTCGGGATCGCCTTCGCCTTCGACTCTGTCAACGGCGAGCGGGCGAACGGGACGCTGCCGAGGCTCCTCTCCCAGCCGATCTACCGCGACGACGTGATCAACGGGAAGTTCGCGGCCGGGCTCGCTGTCATCGGGCTCGTGCTGACGTTCGTCGTCGGGGTCATCGCGGCCTTCGGGGTCATCCGCCTCGGCATCGTCCCCGGAGCGGAGGAGCTGCTCCGGATCACGATCTGGCTCCTGCTCACATTCCTGTACGTCTCCCTCTGGCTCGCGTTCGGACTCCTGCTGTCGGTCCTGATCCGACGGGCGGCCACATCGGCCCTCGTCGCGTTCGGGACCTGGCTCCTCCTCACCTTCTTCGGCGGATTGATCACCCAGCTCATCGGCGGCTTCGTCGCCCCGCAGGTCGGCACGCCCGACCAGCAGGCCTCGGCCCTGTCGCTGCAGCAGACGATCACCCGGCTGCTGCCGGACACCCTGTATCGCGAGGCGTCGGCCGCGATCCTCAGCCCGCAGGTCGCCTCGGTCTCGACGCCGGCAACGCTCGGCGGCTACGAGCAGCTGGCCCAGCGGATCCCGTCCCTGCAGTCGCTCGACCAGAGCGTCCTGCTCATCTGGCCGCACGTGATCACGATGCTCGCCCTGACGGCCGCGTGCTTCGCGATCGCCTACATCCGCTTCATGCGACAGGAAGTCCGCGCCTGACGATGGACGGGGCGCCCGGGGACGGTTTGGAAGACGACCCTCGGCCTGCCTGCGGCCCCGGCTGCGCGTGCACGATCGGCAACGAGTTCAACGAGCGCCAGGCCAGGCGCGAGCTCGCGACCTATCGACGCCGCGGCCCGGACCAGACGACGTCATGGCTCATCGATGGCCTGGTCGCCCGTGGCGTGACCGGGCTGACCGTCCTCGACATCGGCGCCGGGGTCGGGGCCGTCCACCTGCAGCTCCTGAAGGATGGCGCGGCGAGCGCAACGGACGTCGACGGCTCGCCGGCGTACGTGCTGGCGGCCCGCGAGGAGTCGGCGCTGCAAGGGCTCGGGGATCGGGTTTCGTACCTGGTCGGCGACTTCGTGACCCTGGCCCGGGAGATCCCGCCGGCCGATGTCGTCGTCCTTGATCGCGTGGTCTGCTGCTATCCGGACA
>Ga0207684_10001187_pt1 | contig 29147 bp, 29 predicted proteins | sample KBSK5501metaG_FD_184342 | JGI IMG/M metagenome (GOLD analysis project Ga0207684, IMG submission 184342) | Corn, switchgrass and miscanthus rhizosphere microbial communities from Kellogg Biological Station, Michigan, USA - KBS K5-50-1 metaG... | ecosystem: Host-associated > Plants > Roots >...
AGACAACCCCGGACAAGAGCGCCGCGGCGCCCAGAGCGGGACGGTAGAGAGCCCCGGGCCCGATTCCGCAGGCCCGCATCGCGACCGTCTCCGAGTCTCCAGCCAGACGGCCCACGCCGATCAGAACGCCCAGCAGAAAGGCCATCGGCAGCGTCAGGACGATGATCCACGGCAGCGACAAAACGACGAGCCAGACAACCTCGGAGAACGACGCGCTTCGGCGCACGAAGAAGTCCGCCAGGAAGTAGATCGTCCGGACCAGCAGGATGAACGTATACGCCGCAAAGCCGAGCAGAAAAGGGGGCCAGATCTCGCGGAGGACCGAACGGGAGATCAGGCGCATGAAGAGATAGTCGACAGTCGACAGTCCGGAGTCAGGAGCACGGGAACATAGTCGACAGTCGACAGTCGACAGTCAACAGGTTAGGACCCATTCGGGACTTTGCATAAGGCCGGCACAAGCAAGTCGCCTGGAGAGTCGAAGGTCGAAGTCTGCGCGGGAGGTTTGTGGGGCGCCTTCGCTGACAGCCCGACTACCGCGGCGACGAGCGGCCCTGGTTATGTAAACGTCCGTCTCGAGTCCGGCTGGTTCCGTCGCATCAACGGAGGACTTTTCATAACCAGGACGATATTATGCAAAGTCAACAGCAGCAGTCGTCTCGCAGGGTAGGCATCTCTCGATAGGAAAACCCCGGCTTGCGGAACCGCCCTTCCTGGCGACTTTACATAATATATCTTATCGGACGCTAGCTCTCCGCCGAGGTTGAGCTCCAGAGCCCAGTCGCCAGGCTTCCCGCCCTCCCAATGAGCCCTACCGCCTCCCGATCTTGATGTCTCCCGCCTCCAGCTGTTTGACGATCTGCCGGAGGGTCTCGATCAGCTCTCCGCGCTCGACACGCGATTTCTGGAACGACAGGTTCAGCCGGAACGGTCCGCCCTTCGGCTTGTAGACGAAGGAAAAATGCCGGTTGCGGCTCTTTCCCTCCGACTCCTTCTTGCGGCTGCGCAGATCCTCTCGCGTCGACCCGCGGGCCACGGCGGCGATCGCCTCCCGCATCTTTGCGGGATCCTTCACGCGGGCGATCTGGAGAAGCACGCTTCGGGCGTTGATGTCGGCGCGCCGACATGCGTCGCGCAGCTCCTGCGGGATGTCCAGCAGGGTGATCGCTTCGGTGACGGAAACCCGCGACTTCCCGATCGCGTCGGCGATCTGCTGCTGTGTGTACCGGTGGCGCGTGGCGAGAGCGTCGTATCCCTCGGCCTCCTCGAATGGATGCAGGTCCCTGCGGTGGAGATTCTCCACGAGAGCGATCTCGAGAACCTCGTTGTCGGGGACGTCGAGCTCGAGGCAGGGAACTTCCGTCAGGCCGGCCTCGATGGCCGCCCGGAAGCGTCTCTCCCCCGCGATGATCCGATAACGGCCGTCCGCCGCCGGCCGCACGAGCAGCGGCTCCAAAATGCCCTTCGCCTCGATCGATCGGGCGAGCTCTTTCAGATCTCCGACGTTGGATCGAGGTTGATCGGGATTGGTCTCGATCTCCTCCACCGAAATCCAGCGTCCGAGCGATGCCCCGAAGCGCTCGGACAGGGATTCGACGAAATGAGAATCGTGCCGCATCCGGGATTCCATCGGCAAACCTCTGCGCTTGGACATGGCCACCACCTTCTGGCGATCAGACACGAGAGAGAACTTCTTCGGACAACGAGTAATACTCCGACGCGCCGCTCGAGCGCGGGGCGAAGGTGAAAATCGATTCGCGGTGCGCCGGGCTCTCCTCCAGCCGAACACTTTTTGAGATCGTCGTCTTGAAAACCTTCTCGCCAAAGACCGCGGCGATTTGTTCGTACACGTCCTTGCCGAGCACGGTTCGTTTGTCGTGGAGCGTGACGACGACTCCGAGGATGCGCAGATGCGGATTGGGACGCGCCTTGATCTTGTCGATGGTCTCCAGCAGGTCGTCGGTCCCCTCGAGCGCGAAGTAGGAAGACTGGATGGGGATCAAGATGTGGCTCGAGGCAACCATGGCGTTGACGGTGATCATCCCCAGAGTGGGAGGGGTGTCGATCAGGATCGCGTCGTAGGCGCGACGCGCTCCGTCGATCTTGTCGCGGAGCCGGAAGTGACTGTCGATCTCCCCGAGAAGCTTCGACTCGATTTTGGCCAGCGAGATTCGCGCGGGGGCGATGTCGAGCTTGGGGAGCCCCGAAGGCCGGACGATCTCTTTGAGAGTGATCGCGGGATCCGTCAACACGTCGAACATGGATTTCTCGACTGTTCGCCGATCCACGTAGGACATCGTGCTGTTGCCCTGAGGGTCGAGATCGATCAGGAGGGTCTTCAATCCCTTCTGGGCCAGGGCGGCGGAGAGGTTGATCGCCGTGGTGGTCTTGCCGACTCCCCCTTTTTGATTGGTGATGGAGATGATCACGGTAAGGAAGCTATCAGCTTTCAGCGAGTTGTCAGTTATCAGTTTTCAGTCGTCAGTTTCAATACCACGTTGAGCCTTGAACTGAGAACTGAAAACTGAGAACTGAGAACTCCAAACTACATTTTGTATTTCCCGAGCTCCTCCGGGTTGACTTCTTCCAGCCACTTGCGCAGCCGTTCGGGATCCTGTTCCTCCCCTTCCTCGCGCAGCGTCCGGCTCTTTTCGAGCACTTCCTCTTCGACGAAGATGTCCGCCTTGGACCGCAGCGCCAGAGCGATCGCGTCGCTCGGACGGCTGTCGATATTCCATGTGGCGGCGCCGCGGGACAGGTGGATTCTGGCAAAGAACGTGTTGTCGCGGAGGTCGTTGATGACGATGCGTTCCACTTTGGTCTCGAGCTCTTTCAAGACGTTTCTCAAAAGGTCGTGGGTCATTGGCCGGGGAGTGGTCACTTTTTCCATCTCGATCGCGATCGCGTTGGCCTCGAAGATCCCGACCCAGATCGGCAGAAAGATCCCGTCCGCCGAGTCGCGGAGGATCACAACCGGCATGTTCGAAACCGGGTCCATCAACAACCCTTTGATTTCCATCTTGAGCATCAGGCGGGCTCCGCGAGCAAAGAGTTGGGTAGTCCCTTCGTGATCCGAACCGGCAGGTACGCGCCCGCGGAGAGCTCGAGAGAGCTCCGGACGTGCACGACCCGGTTACAAGGGGTGCGGCCCGTGATCTGGCCGCGGCGGTTGCGTCCTTCGACGAGAATCTCCATGGGAAGCCCGACCAGGCCTTCATTGATCTCTGCCTGGATCTGCTCCTGGAGGGCGAGGAGTCTGGCCAGGCGGTCGGCTGCGACCTCTTCGTCAACCTCGGCCTCGCTCCCCCACCGGGCCGCCGCCGTTCCCGGCCGCGGCGAGTATCGGAAGGCAAAGACGCTGGCGAATCGGACTTCCCGGAGCAACTCCAAGGATTGGGAGAAGTCCTCTTCCGTTTCGCCGGGAAAACCCACGATGAAGTCGGAAGAGACCGCGATATCCGGGCGGGCGCGTCGCACCGACTCGATGACGTCGAGATACCTCCCGCGGTCGTAGCGCCGTTTCATCCGGTACAGCACCCGGTCCGAGCCCGATTGCGCGGGCAGGTGCAGATAGGGGGCAATCGCCCCTCCTTCCGCAAGCGCTTCGATCAATTCCGGGTCCACGAAGGAGGGGTGCGAAGTCAGAAACCGGACCCGGCGGATTCCCGGGACTCCCGCGGCTCTGCGGAGAAGCGAACCCAGACCGATCCCCTGTTCCGGATCTCGGTAGGCGTTGACGGTTTGGCCAAGCAGGGTCACCTCGGTGAATCCCTGACGCGAGAGGTGCTCGACCTCCGCGAGGACCTCGCCCGAAGCGCGGCTTCGCTCCCGGCCGCGCGTGAAAGGGACGATGCAGAAAGTGCAGAACTGGTCACAGCCCTCGATGATCGTGATGTACGCCTGAAACGCGGAATCCCGGCTGACCTGCTCGAACGGGTAGGTCGGAGAGTCTTGCGGGAGAGCCAGGTAGGCTGCCCTCTGCCGCTCTTTTCGGGCAGCGTCGACGAGCTCGCCGATTCGTTCGACCTGGCCGGTTCCCACGACGAAATCCACCCACGGGGCTCGCTCCAGAATTCCTTCTCCCGAAACCTGCGCAACGCATCCCGTCACGCCGATCACCATCCTGGGATTCTCCTGTTTCCGGCGCGCGAGAACTCCCAGCGCGCTGTAAACTTTCGCCTCCGCCTTTTCCCGGACCGCGCAGGTGTTCAAGAGGACGACGTCACAGGCCTGGGCTTGCGCGGCCGGGTGGTATCCGCGGCTTTCGAGCTGGCCCGCCATGCGCTGGCCATCGAGCACGTTCATCTGGCAGCCCCAGGTCTCGATGTGGAAGAGAGGAGCCGGATCACAATCCATAGATTGTACTTTTCGGCCGCCGTCGGCGGGCAGCTGGCTCATTCCCGAATCCAGCCGGGCAGAGCGCCCGCCTTTCGGGCCAGCTCCGGCAGATCCGCCAGGTCTTTTTCCGCCGCGGCGAGCTCTTTCCGCGCTTCTTCCAACTCCTGCTTTTTCTTCTCCCATGCCGGCTTGATGACCCCGTCTCGATACTGACCGTCGTCCCACCGATAGAAGTCTTTCTCCAGGGCGGCCGCATCCCCTTCGAGCTGGTAGACGCGCGCCTTGCCTTCCTCGACCTGGCGCCGAGCGACGCGCGCCCTTTCCCGCCATTCGGCTTCGCTCCCCTCCGAAAGGACAGCGGGGGGCGGGGCCGGAGTGGGTGTCGCGCCAACGACCGGCTTGGCGGGCGTCGGGGGCACGCTCCGGGGCGCCGCCGTCGTCAAGCGACCCTTCTTGGGGTCCGTCACGAGGTTGTCGTTCGTGATCGCCACACCGGGCTTTGGCTCCTTCCGGGTTTTCGCCTCGGATGCAGCCCGAACCACGTCGGAGAAGGCCTGTCCATTTGCCCCGTGGACGATCGGGGTCGCGGCCGGCCGCCCGAAGCCGCCGGTCAATCGCGGCCTCGGCGTTGGCGTCGGGGTCGGTGTCGTGGCATTGGGAAGGGCGGTGAGAGCCATCCCGGTGATCAGTAAGGCCGCTCCGAGGAGGGACGATTTCGCTTTTCGGTTTCCGGATTTCCAGCGGTGTCGGGCCTGGCCGCGAGAGGTCCTGGCAACGGCAAGGCGCCACCCGCGATCGGAAACCGGAAATCTCATCATGGCGCTGTCGTTCCCTCACGGCCATAGGCATCTTCCAGACGAACCACGTCATTCAACTCCGGAGTCGAAACCTCGACCAGGTCGGCTGAGCGCTCGGCCCGCAAACGATGGCGAACGCCCGGTCGGATCCGGTAGGTCTCTCCTTCTCGAAGCGTCATCTCTTTCATTTCTCCGTCCACCTCCACGTGGAGCTGGATCTCCCCTCTGAGAACATAGAGGGTCTCATCCTTTCTTTCATGGTACTGGAGAGAGAGGCTGTGGCCCCCCTCGAGATGGAGAATCTTGCCGGCATACCGCTCGGTTTCGGCAAAGATCAGCTCATGCCCCCATGGTTTTGCCACTCGTCTCAACGGGACCTCCTCGGCGATCGCGATTGACGCAAACTCTTGCTCCGGTTCGGTCTACGAGGCCGAGCGGAAGAGCCGCTCGACCTCGGAGGCATCTCCGGCCTCCAGCGCCTTCTCCAGGAGGATTCGGCTCCGGCCGGAGTCGATCGCCGCGAGATTGTCCTTGACACCCGCGATGGCCACCGGAGTCACGGAAAGCTCGCGGATGCCCAGGCCGACCAGCACGCCGATTCCCAGCGGATCGGCCGCGAGCTCCCCGCAGACGGCGACTGGTTTTCGCAGGGTCACGCCCGCCTCGACCACGAGTTTCATCAGCCGCAGAATCGCGGGATGGAGCGGGCGGTACAGCGACGACACGTCGGGGTTGGAACGATCCACGGCGAGGGCATATTGCGCGAGATCGTTGGTCCCGATGGAAAAGAAATCCGCCTCGGAGGCGAGCCGGTCGGCCAGAAGGGCCGCTGAGGGGACTTCGACCATGACGCCGAGGGGAGGAATCCCCGCCAGCCCGACGCGCAACGCGGCCGCGGCGAGACGCTGGCGCGCGGCGCGCAGCTCGGAGAGGGTCGTGACCATCGGAAGCAGGATCTTGAGCTCTCCTTTCCGCGAGGCGAGGCAGAGCGCCGTCAACTGGTCGTCGAAGAGCTCCGGATGGGCGAGACAGTAGCGAAGCCCCCGCAAGCCCAGCGCCGGGTTCTCTCCCGGAGACGGCCCGATCCCCTTCTCTCCGCCCAGGTCGTAGGTGCGGACAACAACGGGGTGAGGCCGGGCGGCCTCGAGCAGCCGCTCATAGGCGTCCCGCTGTTCCTCGACGCCGGGAGTCTGCGGCGAGGCCTTCAAGTAGAGAAACTCCGACCGAAAGAGGCCGATTCCCTCCGCGTGGTACCGCTCCAGCGCGCTGACTTCCTCGAGCAGCTCCAGATTGGCTCGCAGGATGACGCGCGCACCATCCCTGGTGGACGCCGCGCCGGCCGTGCGGGCGCGCAAACGGCGGTTGCGTTCGCGAAATTCTCGAACGCGCAGGAGTCCCTTGCGCAGGCGTTCTTTCGAGGGCGTGGGATCGACGACACCACGTTCGCCGTCGACGACGATCGGCCGCTCCGGCGAGACCGCTTCGCAGAGTCCCGGGATGCCGACGACGGCGGGCAACCCAAAAGATCGCGCGATGATGCTGGCGTGCGAGGTGGGCCCGCCGCGCTCCAGAGCCAGGGCCCTCACCCGCCGCGGATCCAGGCGTGCGGCGTCCAGAGGGGAGAGCTCGTCGGCCACGAGAATCGAGCCGCGAGGAAGCTCCTGCGGCAGCGACCGGACGCCGCCGGAGAGGTGCTGGGCGATCTCGCGGGCGACATGGGAAATATCCGCGGCGCGCTCGCGCATGCCGGACGAGTCAGAAGCGGCGAGCCTTTGCTCGAACTCGCGGGACGCGGCAGCCAGCGCCCACTCCGGATTGACCCGCTCGCCACGCATGCGTTCGAGTATTGCCGAGAGAAAAGTCTCATCGGACGCAATCATCGCGTGCGCATCGAGAATCGCAGCGAGCTCCGACCCCATTTCCCCCCGGACGGCGCGCGACTGCTGGCGGAAGTCCTCCGCGGCTCGGCTCGCCGACTTACGCAGGCGCCTCTCCTCCTCCTCCAGAGCGGCCTGTGGGACGGCGCGGCGGAAGGCGGGCATTCCCCCGAATCGGACGATCACCGCGCGTCCGACCGCGACTCCGGGCGAGACGGGCAGGCCCTGAAGCATCGTTAATTTCGAATTGCGAATTTCGAATTGCGAATTTGGGTCATCGGTAGGCTCTCCCAATCCGAAATTCGAATTCCGAAATCCGAAATCTCCTCACTCTTCCTCGTCGAAGCTGCGCGTGATCAGGTCTTCCACGGCGGTGATCGCGTCGGACTCGTCCTCACCGGAAGCTGTCACGACGATCCGCGTGCCTTGCGAAGCCGCGAGCAGCAGGATGCCGAGGATGCTCTTGCCGTCTACCTCCTCGCCGTCCTTGCGGATCTTGACGGACGACTTGAAGCGGCTCGCGGTCTGCACGAATTTCGCGGCGGCGCGCGCGTGCAAGCCCAACCGGTTGCGGATCGCGAGCTCCCGCTCGATCATGACTTCTCGGTCCGCGAGAGTTCTTCGGCCGAGGCCGCCTGCTCGTCTGCGAGCAGATCGGAGGCCACGCAGATCGAGCGTTGACCCCGGTCGCGGGCGAGGTGGGCCACTTCCGCGACGCTCTTTCCGCTCTTCTGGAGCGAGGCGCACTTGAGCACCATGGGTAGGTTGACGCCCGTCACGATCTCGATCCGGTCTTTCTGAAGGAACGAAAGAGTCAGGTTCGTCGGCGTGCCGCCGAACATGTCTGTCAGGATGACGGTGCCATCGCCCTCGTCTGCCTGCGAAATTCCCTGCGCGATCCGGCCCCGGGCGTCCTCGCCGGTCTGATTCCACTCGAGGGCCACGGCCACCATGCGGGAGATGTCCGGCTGTATGGTCAGGGCCGCCGCCTTCAACTCCTCGGCGAGGCGGCCGTGGGTCACGAGCAGGATGCCGATCATGATGGAGCCGAGATTCTAGCGTTCATGCGCGCGTGGCGTCTCGATGAAACACCCGCACGGGATACCCCTTTCTCTGCAGCCGTTCGGCCAGCCGTTCGGCGATGTAGACGGATCGGTGTTTGCCTCCCGTGCAGCCGACGCCGAGCGAGAGATAGCTCTTCTGCTCCTTCTCGTAGAGCGGCAGCAGGTAATCGAGATATTCGTTTGTGCGCGCCAGAAATCGTGCGGTCTCGGGATCCTGTTCGATAAAGGCGGCGACCGCCGGATCGGTCCCCGTCTTGGACCTCAGCTCCGGGACGAAGTGGGGATTGGCCAGAAACCGCACGTCGAAGAGCAGATCGATGTCGTGCGGGACGCCGAACTTGAAACCAAAGGAGGTCACCGACAGCGCCGTGCGCGCCAGCGACGAATCTCCAACGAAGGTCTTCTGGATGAAGGAACGCAGCTCGTGAACGGTCATCTCGGAGCTGTCGAGGACGACGTCCGCGACCGCGCGCACCTCCTCGAGGAGCTGCCGCTCGCTGCGCAGCGCCTCCAGCAGCGATTGGTCCGTTGCCAGTGGATGCGGCCGCCGCGTCTCGGAGAAACGCCGGATGAGCGACTCCTCGGATGCGTCGAGGAAGAGCAACCGGGTGCCGGGGACCTGGGCTCGCAACCGAGACAGGATCTTCGGGAATCGGCCCGCGAAATCGGGGTTTCGGACATCGAGGATGATGCCGACCCGAGGCGCCGAGACCCGGGCGAGCAGCGGCTCGACCAGATCGAGCGGGAGGTTGTCGACGCAGGAATACCCCATGTCTTCCAGGCACTTGTTGACCTGGCTCTTTCCCGAGCCCGAGAGGCCCGTCACGATGACCAGGCTCTCCGCCGCGCCCAGCTGTCGCGGCCGCGCGGACGGCTTCGAGGCGGGCGGGCGGCGCCGCGTTGGCTGGGAGCCGGGGCGTCGCGGTCTCAAGCGGGTCGCCGCGCCGTCGACTGCATGTTCCGCGCGATCTGTTCGTCGACCTTGAGCGCGAATTCTTTCGCCGCGTCGTAGCCCTGCGTCTTCAAGAGCTCGTTGCGGGCGGCGATCTCGATCAACAGCGCGATGTTGCGCCCCGAGGCGACCGGCAGGCGCAGGAAGGGTCGGGGACGATCGAGGATCGAATAGGTTTCGCCGTCCAGACCGAGCCGGTCGTATTTCTTGGTCGGGTCCCAGCGCTCCAGCTCGATGACGAGCTCGATGGACTTGGAGGCGCGGACCGCCGAAACGCCGAACAGATGCTTGATGTTGATGATTCCGATTCCCCGAAGTTCCATGTGATAGCGGATCATTTCCGCCGCGCGGCCGACGAGAGACCCGTTGGGGTACTTGCGAATCTCCACGACGTCGTCGGCGACGAGGCGGTGACCCCGCTGGATCAGATCGAGCGCGCACTCGCTCTTTCCGATGCCGGACTCTCCCAGCAAGAGGACGCCCATTCCGTAGACGTCCACGAGAACCCCATGCACCGTGCTGGCCGGGGCGAGCTCGTCCTCGAGCACTCGCGTGATCGACTGGATCACGACGGAGGTCGTCTGGTCGGACACGAGCAATGGAACGTTGTGCCGCTCGCACTCGCGGGCGATCTCCTCGGGCACCCTCTGGCCCTTGGTCACGACGAAGGCCGCGACCGGCAGCGCGCAAATGGCCGCCACGCGCTCCTGCCGCAGCTCCCGGGGCATCGTCACGAAGTAGTGGAGCTCGCTCTCCCCCACGATCTGGATGCGGCCCGGCTTGATGAACGGGAGAAACCCGGCGAGCGCGAGCCCGGGCCTCTGGATTCGGCCCCAGGAGATCGGGCGTTGAAACCCCGTCTGTCCCGCGATCACCCGCATCCCCAGGTCGGCGAGGGCCGGCCCCCGCAGCACCTCCGCCGTCAGGCGGGAGGGTTGGCCGGAGGTTCGAGGGGGGGTCATCCGCGCGCCGCGACCGTCGGGGCCTGTCCCGCGCGGACCGCCTCCAGAATCTCGTCGCGGGTTCTTGCCCGCAGCAAGCTCTCCGAAACTCCCGGCGTCTTGAGCCAGCGCGAAACGCGCGCCAGTGCCTGAAGATGCATCGCGGGAGCGTCGGCGGGCGACAGAATCACGAACAGAACGGAGACGGGCACGCCGTCGGCCGCCTGAAAATCGATCGGTTCGGGACAGCGGCCGACGGCCACGACGATCTGGGAGAGACTCTTCAACTTGCAGTGCGGGATGGCGATCCCTCCTCCCAGCCCCGTGCAGCCGAGTCCCTCCCGTTCGATCAGACGCCGGGCCAGGTCTTCCCCGTCGCGGACCGCGCCGGTCTCTGCGAGCCGCCGCGAGATATCCCGGAGAACCTCCTCCCGCGTGCGGCCCGACAGCTCCGGAAAGACGCTCTCCGGATCGAGACCCGCCATCGTGGGGTTGGCGCTCAAGGCCGCTGCACCCACCGAGTCAACATTGAGGCACGATCAGACCGAAGTCGCCGTCCCGGCGCTTGTAGAGGATCGAGATTCGCTCGTTGGCGGCGTCGCGAAAGACCAGGAATTCGAGAGGGCCGTTGTCGAGCCTCAGCGCGGCTTCTTCGACGCTCATCGGCTTGACCGTGGACCGCTGGGACGTCCGGACGATGCGCCACTCGGGAGAGACGGCGGCGGAGGAATCCGGTGACGAAGCCGGTTCCTCGGACGCGGCCGGCCTGGCGGGAGCCGCGCCGCGGTGCTTCCGGTCTCGGCGTTTCTCCACATCCCTCATTGCCTGAGCGTCGATTTTTTCGAAAGCGAGCGCCAGCGCCGCGCGCGGGTCGCCGGTCTCTTCCTGAGCCTTCCAGAGGCGCCGGCGGTGAGTCGCAATAACCTCCGCCTCGAAGCGGTGCTTCTCCTGCGAGAGGACCACGCGAACCTGCGCAGGTCCGCCCAAGTGCCGCTCGAGCTTCTGGACGCGCTCCTGCGCCAGCGCCCTCAAGGTCGAGGTGACCGACACATTGCGACCCGTGAACTCGACGGCCATGTTTCCTCCTGCTTTCCGGCGAAGGTCAAAACGACTGCTTGCGCTGCGAGGAGGAGGGGATCCTCAACTCCTCCCGGTACTTGGCGACCGTGCGCCGGGCGATCTGGATTCCCTCCGCCCGCAGGCGTTGCATGATTCGCGCGTCCGACTGGGGCCGCCGCGCGTCCTCGTCGGCGATGAGGTGGGCGATCTTGTTCTTGATCGAGAGCGATGAAATATCGCCGCCGTCCACCGAGTCGATACCGCTGTGAAAGAAATACTTCATCGGGAAGAGGCCCCGCGGGGTGTGAATGTACTTGTTGGACACCACTCGGGAAACGGTGGACTCGTGCATCCCGATGTCGTTGGCGACGTCGCGCAGCACGAGCGGCCGCAGGTGCTCGATCCCCTTGTCGAGAAAGCCCCGCTGGTGGCGCACGATCGAGTCGGCGACCTTGTAGATCGTGCGCTGCCGTTGGTCGAGGCTCTTGATCAACCAAACGGCCGAGCGCATCTTGTCCTTGAGGTAGTTGGCCGCTTCCTGGCCGATCGCGCCGTTGCCGCCGCGGAGCATCCGGCGGTAGGCAGCGGAAATGCGGAGCTTCGGCAGACCATCCTCGTTCAACTGGATGACGTACTCGTCGCCGATCTTCCGAACCGCCACGTCCGGCTCGACGTAGATCGTCCTCTCGCTCGAGTACTTGCGGCCGGGTTTGGGCTCGAGGTTCTTGATGATCTCCAGAACCGCCTGCAGCTCGGACAGAGGGACACTGAGCGCCTTGCAGAGCTGGGCGTACTGACGGTTCAAGAATTCGCTCCAGTGCTCGAGGATCACTTTGTCGATCAGCGGATTCTCGATCCCCAGCGCTCGGATCTGAAGCATCAGGCAGTCCGGGAGGTCGAAGGCGCAGATGCCCGCCGGATCGAAGGCGCGGACGGTCTCGAGCGCCTTCTCGACCTCCACCTTGTCGGCGAATCCTGCGGCCTGAATCTCTTCGCGGCTAACGCGGAGATAGCCATCTTCGTCGACGTTGCCGATCAGATAGGTCGCGATCTCCCGGACTCTCGCAGAGGCGTCGGACATGGACAGCTGCCAGGTCAGATACTCCTGCAGCCCGGGGGGTTTGGACAGCGTGTTCTCGAGCGGCACCTGTTCGCTCTCTTCGTACTGGCGAGGGTTGTACGCGCTCTCCAGGTACTCTTCGAAATAGGTGTCGAAATCGATCTCCTCGAAGGAATCCTTTTCCACTTCGGCCGGCGGCTCACCCGGCTTCTCGGCTGCCGGAGCGGCCGGCTCTTCCTTCGCGTTCTCGAGACGCTGCTCGGCTTCGGTCGCTTCCTCCTGCTCTTCCTCGAGCAGCGGGTTCTCGACCATCTCCTGGTTGAGCACTTCTTCCAGCTCGAGCTTGGACATCTGCAGCAGCTTGATCGCCTGCTGCAGCGACGGCGTCATCACCAGCCGCTGGGAGAGCCTGAGATGGAGTTTCTGTTCCAGGGCCATTAACGTCGAGGGTCAGAGGCGGACGAAGTCCGCCGAAACAGTAGATTCGCTTTGCGCATGAATTCGTTGGTTCATTTGCGTCAGTTCAGCTGGAACGCTTCGCCCAGATAGATCTTCTTGACGGTGGCGTCGCTCGACAAGGCAAGAGGCGTGCCAGCCCTCAGAATTTCGCCCGCATTGATTATATAGGCCCGGTCGACGATCGACAAAGTCTCGCGAACGTTGTGGTCGGTCACCAGAACGCCGATCCCGGACGATGCCAATCGGCGCGCGATCGCCTGGATCTCCAGCACCGCGAGAGGGTCGATCCCCGCAAAGGGCTCATCCAGCAGCAGGAATTCGGGCTCGAGAACAAGACTGCGGGCAATCTCCACACGCCGGCGTTCTCCGCCGGACAAGGTGTAAGCGCGGTGGGCGCGCAGCGTATCCAGTCCGAAGTCCGTCAGAAGACGGTCCGCCCTCTCCTGCTGCTCACCGCGTGTCAGGTCCAGCGTCTCGAGGATCGCGAGGAGATTCTCTTCGACGGTCATCTTGCGGAAGACGGAGGGCTCCTGCGGAAGATAAGAGATGCCCGCGCGAGCGCGGCGGTACATGGGAAGGTCGGTCAGATCGCGATGGCCCAATCGCACCGTCCCCGCGTCGGGCTGCACGAGGCCCACGACGATCGAGAACGTCGTGGTCTTGCCCGCTCCGTTGGGCCCGAGCAGCCCGACGATCTCGCCGGCTCCGATCTCGAGCGTCACTCCCTTGACGACCGCGCGGCCGGAGTAAGTCTTGATCAGCCCTTCGGCCGAAAGGGTCACTGGCGAGAGAGAATTCTCAGGCGGCGTCACGAGCTGCGCGTTCGATAAATCGTTTCGGTCTTCCCGCCGACGGGGGCGGTCACTTCGACCCTACGCCCGCGTTCGGTAATCGTCAAGACGGCCCCGGCGACTCGGTCGCCCTGAACGTCCGTGACCCAGGCCGGAGCGCCCTCGAGGATCGTCTTTCCTTCTCGCGGAAAGTCGATGGCGCGCTCGGCCCTGCCGGTGCGTCCCGTCGTCGCGTCCGCCAGGGAAACTCCGCCGCTCATTTCCACGCGCTCGATTTTCTTATCGGGGCCCAGGATTGCCGTCGCCGTGTCGGCGCTGGCGCGGAAGCCTTCGCGGGTCATCGTGACCGACTGTTCGAAGACGACGCGCGATTCCCCCTCCCGGTAGAAAACGCGGTTCGCGGTGACGACCGTCGGGCCGGTCGGGCCGGGCGCCTCGCCCGGCTTCGGCTTGCTCGCGGAGGGCGCGGACACGAGAACGGCCCTCGTGTGTCCGACTGCGACGAGCGAACGGGCGGCATCGTTCAGGGTGATGGCGTCGCCGGAAAGGGAGGAAGCGTCCTGCCAGAGCGTGGCTCCGCCGGTCAGGGTCGCCACACGGGAGGAGTCGTCGAGGACGATCTTCTGAGCCTTCCCGAAGGTCGGCCGGGACGGGTCGCCCAGCAGAGTGGGCGCCGGGCCACCGCCTGACTGGGCACCCTCGGCGGGGGGCTTGGGTGTGAAGACCGCCCGCGCTTCGGTCTCGGCGGTCAGCAGGCGTTTCTTCTCATCGATCTCGATCCGTTTTGCGGAGATGCGCGATCCATCGGTCTCGACGGAGGTCGAGGCCTGGTTTCCCGTGAGGATCCACACTCCCCGCCGCGCAAGCTCCGTGGCCTCGTCGGCGCGACCGATCCGCCCCTCCCCTTCCATTCGCACGCCGCCGGAGAGCTGCACTGTCTCGATTTGACCGTCCGCTCCAAAGGAAAGAGTCGCGCGCTGGGCGTCCGCGCGGCTCGTCTCCGTCCGGATGTGAACGCTGTCTCTGGCGGAGGCGGAGGTCGCATGACCCGCTTGAAAGGCGACATCGATCACTTTGGCCTCGACACGGCCGCGCGGGTCGGAGACGACCGCGGGTGAGCCGGCGAGAGAGAGAGACTGAGCCTGCCCATCCGCGCCGAATTGGAGAGCCGCGGAATCCGCGGAATAGGGTCTTGCTCCCGGAGTGCTCGCCGCGCCTGTCCCCTGTGGGCTACCGACCGAGGAAACCAGGACTCCCTGGACGTGCCCCAGCGCCCTCGCCCACTGCAGTCGACCCCCGTCTCCTTCCATCTTCAAGACGAGCCGATCGGCGGAGATCTTGTCTCCCCCGCGCGAGCTGGCCGAGACCTTTCCCTCGAGCTCGATCACGGACTCCTCTTTCCGATAGACGGCCCGCGTTGCCGAGAGCGAAGTGAGGCCGCCGCTGCCCTCCCCGGTCCCCATCCCCTGGACGGGCCCCTCCATCGTCAGCTCGCGACGCGCGAGGTCGTAGCGCCCGGACCGCGCCGTGAGGTCGAACGTTCCCCGCGTGAAGTGCAAGGCTGCGGGAGCGAGGAGAACCCGGCGAGAAGGAACGAACTCGACCCGCTCCGTTTCTCCGAGTGCTCCCTTCTCGTCGGTCCAGCGAACGTTGCCCGACAGTCGCGCCTGCTTCGTCCGCTGGTCGTACTCGGCGCGATCGGACCGCACGGAGAGCGGCTCGCCCTGTTCCGGGTAGAGAGTCAGCGTGACATTGTCGAGCACGTAAACGTCCGGCAGCAAGCCCGCGGCCGCCCCGAAGCCGACTGTCCGCTCGGACCGGATTCGGAAGAGAGGCTTTCCGCGAAGGGTCTCTGTGTAGTCGAAGCCCTGGAGGACGGTCGTCAGCTGCCCTCCGTCGGCCGGGGCCACGGGGAGCGGACTTGCCGAGGAAGAGCGCCGCGCCGGGCGCCGCGCCGGCCGGAAGTGGAAGATCAGCAGCCCGAGAAACAGCACTCCAAAAAGGAGCACCACAACTTCGAGCCGCCGGCGGCTCACGGGGCTACGTGCTCCATTGGCAACCCCGAGGGGAGCACCGGACCGCGGACGACGTTTTCGCGCTCCGACGGGCGCGCGTCGAGAACCTCCGCCTCCATACGGCCGGCGCGATTGCGGAAGAGCCGATAGCGCGCGGCGCAGCCTGCCCCCGGCTCAAGTCTTTCGAGCGCTTCCCGTCGCCAGCAGAGCCAGTCGACATCTCCTGTCGCACGCCGGAGCCGACCGGCCGCTCCGGACTCACCCAGAGGGCGGGACGAGCCGAGACCCTCGACCTCCGCGGAGAAGACCGGACGAGGATTACCCATCCCGTGAGGCTCCAGACGCTCGAGAAAGGAAAAGAGCTCTTCGTCGATGTCTTCGATCGGCAGCTCGGCATCGACTTGTTCGGTCCGGTGGAAGCGCTCCGGAGGGATGACCGCCGCGAAATGCGCTCGCGCGGACTCCCGGAACTGCTCCCAGCGCGCGGCCGGCAGGCTCGCGCCGACTGCCTGGTCATGACCGCCGAACTCCTGAAGCAAGCGGGAGACCCCCTGGAGGGTCTCGTGAAGAGCGACCCCGGGGATGCTTCGCCCGGATCCGCTCGCACGGTCCCCCTCCAACGCGAAGAGCAAAACGGGTCTCTGGTATTCCCGAGCCAGGCGGGAGGCCGCGATGCCGAGCACTCCCCGGTGCCATCCCTCGGCTGCCTCCACGATGACGGCGTCCCGGTCGGTATCGAACGATCGGGCGATACGGTCTCGGGCCTCTCCAACGACCCGGCGTTCGATCGACTGGCGTTGCGCGTTGGCAATCGAGAGCGCCCGCGCGATCGCGGCGGCCTTCTTCGAATCTCTTTCCTCGAAGAGGGCGAGCGCGCGCTCGGCGGTATCCATGCGGCCGGCCGCATTCAGGCGCGGAGCCAGCCGAAAGGCGACCTCCTCCGAAGTCGGCGCGCGGCCGGGCTCGACCCCGCACTCCGCGAGCAGCGCCCGAAGTCCCGGCGCGCGTGGCGACGCGAGGGCGGCCAGACCCGCGGCCACGAGGACGCGATTTTCCCCGGTCAATGGGACGAGATCCGCAATCGTGCCCAGGCAGGCCAGTCGCAGGAGCGATTCGGTCGAGAGTCCCACCCTCGCGCGCCGCGCCACCGCCTGCGCGAGCTTGAAGGCGATGCCGGAAGCGGCGAGATTCTTTTCGGGATATCGGCACCGGCGCTGCTTCGGATTCACCACGACCGCGCCCGAGGGGAGCTCCTCCGGGACGAGATGATGGTCGGTGACGATCACCTCGACTCCCCGCGCCCGAGCGCAGGCGACGCCCTCGATCGCCGTGATCCCGCAATCGACCGTGACGATGACGGCCGGATGGAATTGGTCGAGCACCTTGACCACGGTTTCCGGCCGAAGCCCGTAGCCGTCCCGAAGCCGGTGCGGGAGGAAGGAGATCGCATCCGCTCCGGCTCGCAGAAGCGCCGCCTTCAGTTGGGCAACGGCCGTGACCCCGTCCACGTCATAGTCGCCGAAGACCACGATTCGCTGCCTGCCCGCCGCCGCCCGCGTCAGGATGTCGGCGGCCTCCTCGATCCCGTACATGAGAAACGGGTCGTGAAGGGCGTCCAGCGTCGGGTGGAGAAAGGACCGGGCCTCCTCCTCGCGCTCGACGCCTCGCAGCACGAGCAGCCGGGCGGGCAGCGACGGGAGCCTCGCGGCGCGCGCGAGGCTCCCGACAGTCTCCTCCGAGAGAGCGGCGACCGGCCAGCCGTTTCGCATCCCCTCGAGTGTGAGGCCTCCCGCGGACAGATGCTGTCCAGCCGGCCAGAACGAGTCGGCCGGTTGTGCTTGTGTCGCCTCCGCGCTCACGCGCCCGCGATCTCGAAACGTCCGATCGCGCGAAATTTCCGGTAGCGCCGCTCGCGCCGTTCCTCGGCCGTCAGTGCGATCACCTCTTGGAGGTGGCGGTCGAGCGCCTCTCCAACGGCCGCCGCGGCGGCCGCGGGATCCGCGTGGGCGCCGCCGGGCGGCTCGGGCACGATCTCGTCGATGACGTCGAGCTCCTTCAAATCGGCCGCCGTCAGCTTCAGGGCCTCGGCCGCTTCCTTCTTTCGCGACGCGTCTTTCCACAGGATCGCGGCGCATCCCTCGGGGGTAATGACGGAATAGATCGAGTGCTCGAGCATGAGAACTCGGTCGCCGATCCCGATGGCGAGCGCCCCGCCGGAGCCTCCCTCTCCCGTGATGATCACGATGATCGGCACGTGGAACGAGGCCATTTCCTTCAGGTTGACCGCGATCGCCTCGGCCTGGCCGCGCTCCTCCGCGTCGATGCCCGGATAGGCGCCGGCGGTATCGATGAAGGAGAGAATCGGGCGACCGAATTTCTCGGCCAGCTGCATGACGCGCAGGGCCTTGCGATAGCCCTCCGGCCGCGCCATGCCGAAGTTGCGGCGGATCTTCTCCTTGGTGTCGCGCGCTTTCTGGTGCCCGACGACGGAGACGGCCCGTCCCCGAAACGATCCGAACCCGGCCACGATCGCCGCATCGTCGGAGAACTTGCGGTCTCCGTGCAGCTCGACGAAGTCCGTCAACAGAGCCGAGACGTAGTCGAGCATGTAGGGGCGGTTGGGGTGCCGGGCCACCAGGGTCTTCTGCCAGGGATTGAGGTTCCCGTAGATCTCGCGTGAGAGCCGCTCCAGCCGGACCTGCAGCTTCTCGATCTCCCGCCGGTGGGCGGCGTCGTCGGGCATCGCGGCGAGCTCCTCGATGCGCCGGCGAACCTTGACGAGCGGCTCCTCGAAATTGGTGTCGTCGTTCACGGGGCTAATTGTACCGGCTGGGGCAAAGGAACTGAGTCCACGGTCGACAGTCGACAGTCAACAGGAGAAGAAATCAGCCGCCTTCACTGTCGACTGTGGACTGTCGACTGTCGACTTCACATGAGATCCTGCGGATCCACATCCACCGCGACCTGGGTTCCAGCAGGTGAGTGCTCCGGCACACACGTCTCGAGCGCAGTCAGCAACGATCTCCGGTCCGGGGCACGGATAAGGATCTGGAAACGCCAGCGCCCCTGAAGCCTCTCCAGGGGCGCGGGCGCGGGACCCGAGAGGTGCGTCCCCGGCGGGCCGTTCCCGGCCGCTTTCCCGATTTCAGACGCGGCGGCCTCGGCCCGCGCCCGGTCCGAGGAGGAAACCAGGATCGCGGCGAGCTCGCAGAACGGCGGATAGAAAAATGCGCGCCGGAAGCCGAGCTCCTCCGTCGCGAACGCGTCGACGTCGTGCGCCGCCGCATGGCGGATCGCGGGATGCTGCGGGTGAAAGGTCTGCACGTGCACCGTGCCCGTCGCCTCGCCGCGCCCGGAGCGACCCGCCACCTGCGCGACGAGCTGAAACGTTTTCTCCGCAGCCCGAAAGTCGGGAAAGTTGAGAAGCGTGTCTGCCGACAGCACCCCGACCGCCGTGACACCCGGAAAATCGTGTCCCTTCGCCACCATCTGCGTCCCGATCAGGCAGGCGACGCGCCCCGAAAGAACGTCCTCCACGACGGCGGCCGCTCCCCGGCGGCGCGCGGTGTCGCGATCCAGAACGGCATGGGCAACGCCGGGGAAGATCTCCGCAAATCGGTCGGCGACGCGCTCGGTCCCCGCGCCGATCGCTTCCAGCACTCCCCCGCCGCAATCGGGGCAACGCGACGGCCGCGGCCCTTTCTCTCCGCAGTAGTGGCAGACGAGGGAACGCCCGCGGTCGTGGACGGTGCGCGAAACGCTGCAGCGGCTGCACCGGAACTCGTGGCCGCAGTCGCGGCAGAGCAGATAGGGCGCGAACCCGCGGCGCGGCTGGAGGAGGATCGCCTGTTCTCCGCGAGCGAACACCTCCCGGAGGCGTTCCACCAGCGGCCGTGAGAAGAGCGGCACTCCCTTCTCGTCCGCCCGGAAAGGCTCGCGTTTCAAATCCACGATTTGAACGGACGGGAGGGGCCGGTCCTCCACCCGCGTGGGAAGTCGAAGCAGCTGGAGGCGCCCTTCGCGCGCGGCGTGCCACGCTTCCATCGAGGGCGTGGCCGAGCCGAAGAGAAGAGCCGCTCCCGCCGTTTTCGCGCGGATCGAGGCGACTTCGCGGGCGTCATAGCGGGGAGACTCGCGCTGCTTGTAGGAGGAGTCGTGCTCCTCGTCGACGACGAAGATCCCCGGATCGAGGACGGGAGCGAAGGCGGCCGAACGCGGACCGATGACGATCCTCGCCTTCCCCGCGCGGATGCGGTCCCAGGCGTGCCCGCGCTGCCGCTCGGAAAGCGCGGAATGCAGCACAGCGGCGCGGTCGCCGAACTGCCGGAGCAGCGCCCGGGCGAAGACGGGAGTCAGAGCGATCTCCGGCACGAGCCAGACCGCGCCTCGACCGGCTTCGAGAGCCGCCGCGATGGCGCGCAGGTAGATCTCGGTTTTTCCCGACCCGGTCACGCCCTGGAGCAGCGCCGGCAGGAACCTTCTCTCGCGAACCGCCGAGGTCACCTCGCTGAGAGCGGCATCCTGCCCCGCCGTGAGGACCACGTCGGGCCGGCCGGAAGGGAGAACCGCCGGCTGCTCGCGCCTCTCCTGCTCAAAGCGGTGGAGAAGGCCGCGCTGCAAGAGTCCGCGAAGGACCGCCGAGCTCACACGCGTTGCGGCGCGAATCTCCGCGGCGGTGGCCGGCCGGCCCAGAGACTCGAGATAAGAGAGGACCTCCTGGCCGCGCCGGCTGCGGCCGAGCAGGCGACTTCGCTCCTGCTCTTCGGTGCGAACGGCGGCGTAAGCCCACTCGGAGCGAGGGGCTCGCTCGCGTCCGGCGGAGACGACGCCGATCCAACCCTTCTCTTCGAGATTTCGAATCGCTTCCCGCTTTCCCTCCACTGAAAGATCGGCCATCTTCACGGCTTCCCCGCTTCTCAATCGATCCAGGACATCCCGCTCCGTTCCGCTCGCCCTGGCCAGGGCTCCCTTCTCCGTGATGCGATAGGCGGCGGCGCCGACGGCGGGAAGGCGGGACGGGAGCGCGCTTTTCAAGACTTCCCCCCTGGACGTAAAGAACCGTTGCGCGACCCGCTCGGCCGCCGCGAGGAGATCCGGCGGACAGACCGGCTCCTCGTCGAGCACCTCCAAAATCTCGCGCAGACCTGGCCCCTCGGCCTCCTCGCAGCCGACGACGATCCCCGTCAGCACCCTTTCGCCGAAAGGCACGCGCACGCGGGCGCCCGCCTCCGGCGCCCGGATCCTCTCGGGAACCCGGTAGCTGAAGTCGCGCCGAATCGGCAGGGGAAGCGCAACGGAGACGACGGAGAATTGAGCCACCGAAGGATTGAATCATTGAATCATTGAATCATTGAATCATTTGCGTTGGGGCTGCGTGCGCACCTCAATCTGACAATGAATCAATGACTCAATGACCCATTCCTCTAGGTCTGCGTGGCGACCGGCGCCCCGTCCCCCTCCTCCTCGTCCCGGACGAAGACGTAGGACTGATGCACGGGGTCCCAGCGATAGCGGCGGACGGCGTCGTCGGACAGATCCGGCGTCACCAGGATGGCGTCCCGATCGATCGACAGGTCTCCGCGCGCGAGCGAGATCTCGCGCTCGAGAAAGCTGCCCGGCGCAAACCCTTTTTCCCCGCCAAGGCCGGTGAAAACCACGACCGAAAACCAGGACGCGTTGCGGTCATGATTTCGCTGGACGAAGGCCAGTACGAAGTCGAGGATGCCGTCGTCGTTCAGATCGCCTCGGACGAAATAGGGGTGATAGATGCCGTAGAGCCCGCGGACGTCGCCGTCACCGCTGCGATTGCCCCGGCGGTCGTGATCGGTCGCGACCCGTAAGTCGGGATGGCGCCCGAGGAATTCGTCGATCGCGGCCTTCTCCTGCGCGGTGAAGACATAATCGTTCGGCTCGGTTCGCGCGGCAGCGTGGGGACCGGCGAGCGGGCGAGGCCGATCGGTTTGAGCCTCTGCGAGCGGTCGCGAGGTCTGGCGGTGACAGCCGGCGGCGAAACCGGCCGCAAGCGCGGTCACGACCGCGAGCGCGATCGACCCGGGCAGGTTCCAGACGCGGCGAGACTCTTGTGTCTGCACTCGTTTCAATTCTAAGGCACGGACGTGAGCGCTCCGGCAGGTCCAGTTGCGTTCTGCTAATGTTGCAAAGGGCGTGCTGTGCGTGAGGACGTAGGACTTGGGACGTAGGACGTAGGGTCCGCTCCGCTCCGATCCCCTGCGCCTCACCACTTCGAGAAGAAAGGAAGTATCGTCTGCGGCAGGAGAAAGACAGCCTCGGCGTGCGCGAGATTCCAGACGACGCCTACTGGGGAGCCCAGACCTCGCGGGCCGTCGAGAACTATCCGATCTCGGGCGAGCGCGCTCATCCCGAGGTGATTCGCGCCTACGCCCGGATGAAGAGGGCCTGCGCCGAGACGAATCGCGAGTTCGGGCGGCTGGACGAGAAGAAAACCGGGGCGATCGTTGCCGCCTGCGACGAGATTCTGGCAGGCAGGCACGTCGAGCAGTTCGTCGTGGACGTCTACCAAGCCGGGGCGGGCACCTCGTTTCACATGAATGTGAATGAGGTGATCGCGGGGCGGGCGGCGGAGATCCTGGGCTCGTCGCGGGGCGACCGGTCGGCGGTCAATCCCAACGACGACGTGAACCTCGGGCAGTCCACCAACGACACTTTTCCCACCGCCCTGCACATGGCGGCGCTCGCCGTCGGGCGCGTCCTCTCGCTCGAGATCGGTCGCCTCGTGAACTCCTTCCAGCGCAAGGGGGAGGAGTTCTCCGGGATCGTCAAGTCCGGCCGGACCCACCTGATGGACGCCGTGCCCGTCACTCTGGGCCAGGAGTTCCGCGCCTTCGCCTCCGCCCTCGCCCATCGCCGCCAGGTCCTCGACGCCGCGCTCGACGGTCTTCTGGAGCTGGCGTTGGGAGGAAGCGCCGTCGGCACGGGACTCAATACCCCCGCCGGCTTTCGAGAAAAGGCGATTGCCCGCCTGTCGAAACTCGCGGGAGAGGCGTTCCGCCCGGCGGCGGATCCGCGCGAGGCTCTTCAGAGCCGCGCGGCGGCGGGAGATTATTCCGGCGCCTTGCGGAGCTTCGCTGTCGAGCTCGGCCGTGTCACCAACGATCTGAGACTTCTGGCCTCCGGTCCGGCGACGGGACTCGACGAGATCCGCCTGCCGGCCGTGCAGCCGGGCTCGTCGATCATGCCCGGCAAGGTCAACCCCTCGCTTCTCGAGTGCCTGAACATGCTCTGCTTTCAGATCATCGGCTTCGACACGGCCAACATGCTGGCGATCTCGGGCGGGCAGCTCGATTTGAACGTCATGATGCCCCTGATGGCGTACAACCTGACACGGGGACCGCAGCTTCTGATCAACTTCCTTCCGGTGGTTCGAGAGAGATGTGTGGACGGCATCACGGCGAACCGGGAGAAGTGCCGCCATTACCTCGAGGAATCGCCGTCGGTCATCACCGCCCTGACTCCCAAGATCGGCTATGCGAAAGCCGCCGAGATCTTCAAGGAGTCCGTCGCGCGCGGCGTGCGGGTCCGGCAGGTGCTGCTCGAAAAGAAAGTCGTGACCGAGAAAGAGCTGGAGGAGGCGATGACGCCCGACGCGCTCCTGGGACCGTTGACGTAGATTGAGTCATGGATTCATTGGCTGATTGATTCATTTGAAGAGTCACGGGCAATGATTCAATGATTCAATGAAGCAATGATTCAATCCTTCCAAAAGGATTCAATCGTTCTGAGGAGGACTCCATGACCTGGCCTCAAGACTGGCAGACGAATGTCCTGTTCTTTCTCCGGTGGGGGCATTTCTTAGCGGGCATCACGTGGATCGGGCTGCTCTACTTCTTCAATCTGGTCAACGTCAATTTCATGAAGGAGCTGGACGCCGCCACAAAGGGCAAGGTCATCCCCAACCTCATGCCCAAGGCTCTCTTCTGGTTTCGGTGGGGCGCGGTCTTCACGGTGCTGACGGGACTGATCTACTACGCGATGCTTCTGCACACCGAAGCGATCGACGCGAAGCTCGGGATCGTGCTCGTGGCATGGATCGCCGCCTGGCTCATCGTCGCCGCGCTGCTGCGCATGGCCGTCGCCGGCGGACCGCTCAAGGACGGCCGGGTCCTCGGGGTCGTCGTCGCCGTCCTCGTGACGGTGGTGGCGTGGATCGTGGTGCCCCTGATCCGCAACGGCGGAAGCAACCGGACCATGGCGATCAGCGTCGGAGGTGGTCTCGGATTGATGATGTTCATGAACGTCTGGATGATCATCTGGCCCCTTCAGAAGAAGATCATCGCGGCCACCCGGGCCACCGCCGAGACGGGCGCGCCGGCCCCGCCCGATCAGCCGAAGTGGGCCCGCCGGGCTTTCCTCGCCTCGCGAATGAACACATGGCTTTCGGTTCCGATGCTCTTCTTCATGGGCGCGGCCAGCCACTTCCCCATTTTTTCAACGTTGACGCTGTAGACGAGTTTTCCGTTTTCCGTTCTCCGTTTTCAGTGGGGCGGCCGCGAGGCCGCCCTTCTCCTTGAAGGGATTTGTTTGATCTGGCCTGGCGACTGGCAGACGAGCGCGCTTTTCCTCCTTCGCTGGGCTCACCTGATCTCGGGAGTTGCATGGCTCGGAATGCTGCTGGCCTTCCTGCTGACGATCGAGGCAACGCTGCCGGAGGTCGGTGAGACCACGCCGACGCAAGTCCGGGCTCATCTCTTACCGAGGTTGCTCTTCTGGATGCGTTGGAGCGCCCTGGCCGCGGTTTCGGCCGGGATCGCCGACTATGTGTTGCTTCTGTCGGCCGAAGGCATCGCGCCGAGACTCTTCGTGTTTCTGGCCGCGTGGCTCTTTGGCTGGGCGGTGGTTGCGTCGCTCCTGTGGCTTTCCGCGCCCGGGAAGGCTCTCGCCGACGGCCGGTGGCTCGGGGCGGTCGTCGTGCTGTTTCTGGCGGTGCTCGGCTGGTCGGGAGATCTCTACATGCGCCAGGGAGGAAGCCACAAGACCATCTCTCTTTCCCTGGGTGGCGGCCTTGCGCTCCTGATGTTCGCAAACACCTGGTTCTTCCTGACTCCGGACAAGGCGGAAAGCCGGCTGGGGTTGCTCGCCGCTCGGCTCAACGGGTGGCTGACTCCGGTCGTCCTCTTCCTGATGGGCTCGGCGAGCCACTTCTCGCTGTTTCGGTAATGACGGCGAGTTCTCAGTTATTAGTGATCAGTTTTCAGTTCGGAAACTGGGGGAAGGCTCGCAGTCGGGGCTTGAACTGATAACTGAAAACTGACAACTGAAAACTCAAGACGAGGAGCTGTTCCCGGCCAAATAGTCGCGGACCAGTTTCATGTCTTCCCAGACGTCCTTCTTGCGGTCCGGCGACCGCAGGAGGAAGGCCGGATGAAAAGTCGGCATCACACGCACCCCTCGAGCGCTTCTCCACCTGCCCCGCATTCGCCCGATCGGCTCGTCGGTGCCGAGGACCGCCTGGGCGGCGAAGGTGCCCAGCGTCACGATGACCTTCGGCGAGATCAAGCGGATCTGCTCCTCGAGAAAGGGCATACAGGAGGCGACCTCGTCCGGCTCCGGATTTCGGTTGTTGGGAGGCCGGCACTTCAAAACGTTTACAATATATACATTGTCCCGCGTCTTCCCCATCGCCTCGATGATCTTCGTGAGAAGCTGTCCCGCCCGTCCGACGAAAGCGAGCCCCTGCACGTCCTCCTCGTGCCCCGGCGCTTCGCCGACGAACATCAGGTCGGCCTTGGGATTTCCCTGGCCGAACACGATATTCGTCCGCCCGCGGGAGAGCTTGCAGCGGGGGCACCCCTCGACGAACCTCTGCAGTGCCGGCAGGTCCGGCATCGAGCCGGGTATCAAAGCGGGAGGACCGGCGGGAGACTCCAGGAAGACATCGTGAAAGCCGAGATCGCGGAAGTACTCGAGCTCCTCTTTCACCTCGGCGAGTCTATCGTCTCCGGAAAGGCTCTTTCCCGCGACCAGCGGCTGAGAAAGTTAAACCCGAGAGCCCCTCTTGATTCGTCGACCCGGTCACAGTCCGGGTCGAGGCGCGCGAAGTCTCCCAGAGGGGAGGAGGCGCGCGCCGCGGGAGCGTGAGCGCGCGAGGGATCAGGCTCGCGGTCGAGCCCCTTTGGGCGAGCCGCGAGCCGGTGCGCCGAAGGCGCAGGTCCCGAGTAAGCGGAAGCGACGTGTTACTCCCTCTCCCTCCGGGAGAGGGTCGGGGTGAGGGCCGTACTTTGGCCACGGGCTTTCCTCACCGAGAGGAACGCGTCCCAGATCTTGTCCGCGACCTCGCGTTTGCTCCGCTTTGAGACGAGCTCGCGAAACCCGCTCCGGCCCAGGATCCGGATCTCGTTCTGCTCCGCGTCGAACCCGATGTCCCGCCGTCCCACATCGTTGACGACGATCAGGTCCGCTCCCTTCTTTTCCATCTTGGCGACCGCCCGCTTTTCGAGCTCGTCGGTCTCCGCCGCAAAAGCGACGACCGTCTGGTCTCGGCGCAGCGGAGCGAGGCTTGCCAGGATGTCCTGTCCTGCCGCAAGCCGGAGAGTCCGGTCTCCCTCTTCGCGATGGAGCCGCTCGGCACTCTCTTGCGGAATGAAGTCGGCGACCGCGGCGGCCATCGCGAGGCCGTCGCACTCCGGAAACTCGCGGACCAGAAGGCCGTGGAGATCGGCGGCGGTCTCGAAAGAGAGCACCCGGACGCGGCGCGGAAGGGGCAGCTCGGTCGGGCCCGTCAGGAGCGTCACCTGGGCCCCGCGATCGCGCGCGGTCTGGGCGAGGGCGTAGCCCATCCTTCCGCTCGAGCGGTTCGAGACGAAACGGATCGGGTCGATCGGCTCCCGGGTCGGTCCAGCCGTCACGAGCAAACGCATGCCGGCCAGGTCTCCCTGGGCCGACAGGAGCCGCCAGGCCTCTTCCACGATCACCTCGGGCTCTTCCATCCGGCCGATCCCAACGTGCCCTGAGGCCAGCGCGCCCGAGGCCGGCCCGACGAAACGGACGCCCCGCTCCGAGAGGATCTCGCGGTTGCGGATCACCGCCGCGTGACTCCACATCGCGCTTTCCATGGCAGGCGCGAGCAGCACGGGTTTACGGTGCGAGAGAAAGTACGTGGAAAGGAAGTCGTCGGCCAGCCCCTGGGCGAACTTGCCCATCGTGTGCGCGGTCGCCGGAGCGACGAGCAGAAGGTCGGCCCAGTCGGCGAGCGCGACGTGATCGACCGAAGGCTCGTTGCCGCTGCCCCAGACTTCGATGTGAACCGGACGGCGCGACAAGACCGCGAACGTCATCGGGGCGATGAACTCCCGCGCGCCGCGCGTGAGGACGGCCTGGACCTCGGCGTCCCGCTGGACGAGTCCCCGCAAGATCTCGACGGATTTGTAGGCGGCGATCCCGCCGCAAACGCCGAGGACGACTTTCGGATTCACGGTGATCGGTGATGGGTGATCGGTGATCGGTCCGAAGCCCTACCGGACACCGAAAACCGAAAACCGAACACCGTCGGTCTCCTCACACGCGGGCGGTCTCTTCCTCCGCCATCGCCTCTTCGGTCTCCTCCGCCGTGACGTCTTCGAGGACTCCCCCTTCGGGGCCGTAGTCCCAGCGAATCCGGCTCTGCTCGAACTCCTCGGCGGCCAGCCGGACAGGCTTTGAGGGCCGTTCGGTCTCCATCTTGGGCCGCGCCCCCCGCATCAGCTGCTCGGCGCGTCGAGCGATTAGGAGGACCAACCGGAACTTGCTATCCACTCCTTCAGGCACTTTCTGAATCATCGGTTTGGAACCTTTCTAGCGGAATTCGCTGCGAATGCGTTGCAGACGCATCGCTTGCCGGGCCGGAGTGAGCCTCCGGGCGCGGACGATCGATTGTAACTCAAGTGTGGCCCGTTCCAGGTCGTCATTCACGATAACGTACTGAAACTCCTGGGCTTGCTGGATCTCCTTGGCGGCGTTGATCAGGCGTTTCCGAATCGCTTCCTCTTTGTCCAACCCCCGGCTGGTCAGCCTGCGGGAGAGCTCCTTCGGAGAGGAGGGAACGATGAACACCGTGACCGCGTCGGGGTAGGCTCGGCGGACGTCCCAAGCTCCCTGAACGTCGATGTCCAGGATGACGTCCTCCCCCGCCGCCAGCCGCGGAAGCACTTCGGCCTTCGAGGTTCCGTAGATGTTGTCGTGGACTTCGTTGTGCTCCAGAAACTCGTCGCGTTGCACCATTTCCTGGAACTCCGCGACCGACACGAAGTGATACTCGCGCCCGTCCTGCTCTCCCTCTCGCTTCGGGCGAGTCGTGTGTGAAACGGAGAAATGGAGCGGCTCCCCGGGCGGGTTCTCCGTCAGCCGCCGGATCAGGGTCGTCTTTCCCCCGCCGGATGGGGAAGAGACGATGAAGAGATCCCCGCGCCCGACGTCCGTCATTCGATATTCCCGATCTGCTCCCGGACCTTCTCCGTCTCGGACTTCATCTCGAGGACCTCGCGCACGAGCGCGAGGTCGCGAGCCTTCGACCCGAGAGTGTTCAGCTCGCGGAGGATTTCCTGGGATAGGAAGTCGAGCTTCTTGCCGACGGGCTGCGAGGAATCCCGCACCAGCTCGGCGAACTGCGTCAGGTGGGCCTCGAGCCGCTGCAGCTCCTCGGCGACGTCGCTCCGATCCGCTGCCAGAGCCGCCTCCTGTTCCAGCCGGACCGGATCGAGCGGCGCGTTCGAGAGGAGAGTCTGGATCCGCTCCCGCAGCGCGGCCAGGAGCGCCCGGGTGATCTCCTCGCGCCGGGCGGAGAGGCCGGACGCGCGCGTCCGCAGGCCCCCGATTCTCGAAAGAATGTCCTGCGCCAGTCCCGCCCCTTCCAGCTCCCGCATCGCGACCAGCTCCGAGGCGGCCCGCTCGGCGAGGCCCTCGACGGACGCGATCTCCTCCGGAGTGAATTCGGCGGCGCCGGCCTCGATCGCAAAGACCTGCGGGATCGAGAGCAGGTCCCGCGCTTCCAGTTTTGCGGCCACCGGAAAGCGGCTCGCGAGATTCGCCAAACGCGAGAGTACGGATTCGAGGAGCGCTTCGTTGATCGCGATCTCGAAGTCCGCCGCCCCGGCGCGCTTCAACCGGAGGTTCACATCCACCTTGCCGCGGGACAGCTTGCGGGTGAAGACGCGCCGCAGGATCGGCTCGAGGGCGGCCTCCGTGTCCTTGACCCGGATCGTGAGATCCAGCGAGCGGTGGTTCACGCTGCGCGCCCAGACTTCCCCCAGACCCTCCCCCACCGGGCCGCTCGACCGGCCGAACCCCGTCATGCTGCGCAGGCTCATGCGGGCGTGACCGGGAGGCTCTCCGTCTCGGAAAAGAACTGCATCTCGTGAAGCCTGCGGTAGAGCCCGGGACGAGTCAAGAGCTCCTCGTGGGTGCCGGACTCCACGATTTGTCCGGCGTCGAGCACGAGAATGCGATCCGCCCGCCGCACCGTCGAGAGCCGGTGCGCGATGACGAGGGTGGTTCGGCCCCGCATCAGGTTGGTCAGCGCTCGCGCCACGAGCGCCTCCGACTCGGTATCGAGCTGCGAGGTCGCTTCGTCCAGGATCAGGATCGGCGCGTCTTTGTAGATCGCGCGCGCGATCGCCAGACGCTGCTTTTGTCCTCCCGACAGCCGGCCGCCTCCCTCCCCACTCGCGTGTCGTAGCCCTCGGCCAGGCGCTCGACGAACTCCTCGGCATAGGCCGCGCGGGCCGCCGCTCGCAGTTTTTCCTCCGAAGGCGAGACTTCGCCATAGGCGATGTTGTCCCGAAC
>Ga0207684_10001191_pt1 | contig 29072 bp, 28 predicted proteins | sample KBSK5501metaG_FD_184342 | JGI IMG/M metagenome (GOLD analysis project Ga0207684, IMG submission 184342) | Corn, switchgrass and miscanthus rhizosphere microbial communities from Kellogg Biological Station, Michigan, USA - KBS K5-50-1 metaG... | ecosystem: Host-associated > Plants > Roots >...
TGCCGCGGACCACCCGCCCCCTCAACTCCTACGAGCGCCGGGTGGTGCACGTCGCCCTCGCGGCCGAGCCGGGAATCCGCACCTACAGCGTGGGGGAGGAGGGCAACCGCCGGGTGACCGTGGCCCCCCGCGACGCGGACGGCGAGCGGGAGGAGCCGGCCGGGGGAGGCTAGCCGCGGGACCCCACCGGGCGCCCCTCGACGCGCTGCCGCTCCCGGAGGCGGCCCGCTCCGGGTTGGAGCGCTACCTCGACCTGCTCGCCGCCTGGAGCCCGCGCGTGAACCTCACCGGCGCGCGCACGCCGTCCGAGCGGGTCGCCCTCCTCGTGGAAGGCGTCCTTCCCGCCGCCCCGCGCGCGCTCCCGGGCCGGCTCATCGACGTGGGCTCCGGCAACGGGTCGCCGGGCCTCGTCCTGGCCCTGCTCCGTCCCGACCTGAGCGTGGTCCTCCTCGAGCCGCGGCAGCGACGGTGGGCGTTCCTGAGGGAGGCCTGCCGGGCGGCCGGCCGCCCCGACGTCGACGTCCTTCGCGAGCGCCACGACCAGTACGGCGGCGCCGCCGCCGCGACCCTCACCCTGCGGGGCCTCGATCTTCCGCTCTCCGCCCTGGGCCCCCTGGTGGAGGAGGGAGGCCGGGCGCTGATCTTCGGCCGGCGCCGGGCGGCGGGGCCCGGATGGCGCGAGGAGAGCCGGTCCCCCGGGCTCCAGGTCTTCCGCCGCGAGGTCGTTTCACGGGAAACCTGACGGTGAAACAGCCGGGCCGGGGGCCATCAACGTTCCACGGGAAACTTGACGGTGAAACGCGCGCCGTGGGATCCTTCGCGCCCGTGGGGGAGACCGGCCGGCCCGACGACTTCTCGACCGGCTTCCTCATCGGCCTCCTCGTCGGCGAAGGACACTTCGGCGGCGACGGCCGGCAGCCCCAGGTCACCCTCCGCATGCACGTCCGGCACGAGAAGCTCTTCCGGTGGCTGCAGCGGATGTTCCCCGAGGGCCGCTTGTACGGACCGTACCACCACGGGGGAAGGTACTATTACCAGTGGATGGCGCGCGGCGAGTTCCTGCGCCGCATCCTGGTGCCCCTCGTGAGCGACCATCTTCCCCGTCTCGACGACTACGCCGCCGAGCGCTTCCGCTCCATGTGCGAGCGCTATCGGCTCGAATTGCCCGCGGAGACCGCGCGGGCGGCGGCGAAGCCCGCGGGGCGGCGAGGCCGAAAGGGCTGAGGCGTGGGGCGCGTCATCGCGGTGGCGAACCAGAAGGGCGGGGTGGGAAAGACCACCACCGCCATCAACCTCGCGGCCAGCCTGGCCGCGGCCGAGCGGAAGGTGCTGGTCGTCGACGCCGACCCGCAGGGCAACCTCACGTCGGGCCTGGGCCGGCGATCGGCCGATAAGCGGCCCAGCCTTTACGACGCCCTCATCGACCAGCATCCGCTCGAGGACATCCTCCTCCCGACCGACCTGCCGCACCTGACGCTCGCCCCGTCCGACCGCAACCTCACGGGGGCGGAGGTGGAGCTGGTGCCGCTCCTGGCGCGGGAGTATCGGCTCAAGGAGGCGCTCGCTCCGGTGGCCCCGCGATACGATTACGTCTTCGTCGACTGCCCGCCGAGCCTGGGGCTGCTGACGGTGAACGCGCTCGCCGCCGCCGACCGCCTGCTCGTGCCGCTGCAGTGCGAGTACTTCGCCCTCGAGGGCATATCGGAGCTGATGAACACGCTGCGCCGCGTCCAGCGCTCGCTCAACCCCGCCCTCGACGTCGAGGGCGTGCTGCTCACGATGGTCGACGACCGGACCAACCTCACCCAGCAGGTGGCGGGCGAGATCCGCGGCCATTTCAAGGACAAGGTCTTCCGCACGGTGATCCCGCGGAGCGTCCGGCTGGGGGAGGCCCCCAGCTTCGGCAAGCCGATCCTCCTCTATGACATCCGCTCGCGGGGCGCCGAGGCGTACCTGGAGCTGGCCAAGGAAGTGATGGCCCATGAAAAGAAAGGCGCTGGGCAAGGGGCTCTCCGCCCTCCTGCCCGATCCTGAGCCGTCGCCCCCCGCCGAGGAGGCGACGCTTCACGTCAGCCCCGACCGGCTGGAGGCCAATCCCTTCCAGCCGCGCACGGTGATGGAGCCGGCCCGGCTCGAGGAGCTCGCCGCGTCGATCCGCGAGAGCGGGCTCATCCAGCCGCTGCTCGTCCGCCGCGCCGGAGGGCGCTACCAGATCATCGCCGGCGAGCGGCGGTGGCGGGCCGCGCAGCGCCTGGGGCTGGCCAGCGTGCCGGTGGTGGTACGCGACGTGCCCGACGAGCGGCTGCTCGAGCTGGCCCTCGTCGAGAACATCCAGCGCGAGGAGCTGTCGCCGCTGGAGGAGGCCCAGGCCTTCCAGCGCCTGCACGACGAGTTCCGCCTCACCCAGGAGGACGTCGCGCGCAAGGTCGGCCGCGACCGCTCGACGATCGCGAACACCCTGCGCCTGCTCCGGCTCCCGGCGGAGGTGAAGGAGATGATCGCCGCCGGACGGCTGGACGCCGGACATGGCCGGGCCCTCCTCGCCCTCGAGCGGACCGAGGAGCAGCTCGCGCTGGCCCGGGAAGCGGCGCGCAAGGGGCTGTCGGTGCGGGAGGTCGAGCGGCGCGTGGCCCTGCAGCGCTCGCCGCGCCCTCGCCGGAGCGGCCACCGCGACCCCAACACGCGGGCGGCCGAGGAGCGCCTGCGCGCGGCGCTGGGGACGCGGGTCCAGATCGTCCGGCGGGGCAAGTCGGGTACGCTCCGCGTCGCGTTCGCGACGGAAGCGGAGCTGCAGCGGATCTACGAGTTGCTGCTCCGGGCCGGGCGCGGAAGATAGGAAGGGCATGCTAACCTTCTGGGTGGTCGCCTGGCGACGGACGGGACCTGGGGGGAGCGCGAATGCGCGGGGTGCCGACGAGCCGCACCCCCCCGGATTGACGAAGAATCGGCGGATTGACTCCGCGCGAGCGATCAGATGATCAAGCTGAAGGGATTGGCCAGCGAGGACCTCAACGGCTTCATGGACGAGGGCACGGAGTTCCACGGCGAGCTGCGCTTCCAGGACACCTTCCGCATCGACGGCCGGCTCACGGGCAAGGTCGTCTCCGAGCACACGCTCATCGTGGGGGAGTCGGGCAAGGTGGACGCCGAGATCGACTGCGGCGTGGTGTCGATCCGGGGCACCGTCACCGGCCGCGTGAACGGCCGCCAGCGCATCGAGCTGCTGGCGGGCTCCAAGGTCCAGGCCACGCTCGTCTCCCCGAAGCTCGTGATCGAGGAGGGCGCCTTCTTCCAGGGACAGTGCGACATGGGGGGGATGCCCAAGTCCTCCGCCTCCGTCCTCCCGCTGCCCTCGGCGGTGCTGGCGGGCGGCGGGCCCGACCGCCGCTCCTGACCTCGATTCTGCGTATTGTACATTCTATAGACGTCGGCTTGATGAGCGCGCGCGGATTCATTCCGCGGGTGAGGGGGGTCCGGGGGGGGCCGTAGGGTACCCCCCGGCTTGATGAGCGAGCGCGGATTCATTCCGCGGGCGAGGGGGGTCCGGGGGGGGACCGTAGGGTACCCCCCGGCTCGATGAGCGAGCGCGGATTCATTCCGCGGGTGAGGGGGGTCCGGGGGGGACCGTAGGGTACCCCCCGGCTTGATGAGCGAGCGCGGATTCATTCCGCGCGAGCGAACGACAAAGGAGGTCGCGATGGCCGACTCGGCCGACGACCGGCAGCGGATCCGCCGGCTGACCGAGCGCGTGTCGTGCGCGGGTTGAGCGAGCAAGCTCGGCCCCGCTGAGCTCGCTCAGGTCCTGGGCGCACTTCCCGTCAACGACGACCCCCGCGTGCTGATCGACCACCGCACCGGGGACGACGCGGGTGTGTTCCGGCTCGACGAGAAGACGGCGCTCGTGCAGACCGTGGACTTCTTCACGCCGGTCGTGGACGATCCCGGGGCGTTCGGGGCGATCGCCGCCGCCAACGCGCTGTCGGACGTGTACGCGATGGGCGGGCGGCCGCTCACCGCCCTCTCGATCGCCGCGTTCCCGGAGACGGACTTCCCGGCCGAGTGGGCGGCGGCCATCGTCCGCGGCGGAGCGTTGAAGCTCGCCGAGGCGGGTTGCGCCCTGCTCGGCGGCCACAGCGTGCGCGACCCCGAGATCAAGTTCGGCTACGCGATCACCGGCCTCGTCGACCCGCAGCGGATCCTGACCAACGGGGGCGGCCGGGGTGGAGAGATCCTGCTCCTCACCAAGCCGCTGGGCACCGGCGTGATCGCGACCGCGCTCAAGGCGGGGAAGGCGCCGGCGGAAGCGGTGGCGGCGGCCACCGCGAGCATGGCCCGGCTGAACCGGACTGCCGCCGAGGCGGCGCTGCGTCACCGCGTCACCGCCGCCACCGACATCACCGGCTTCGGGCTCATCGGCCACGCATCGGCCGTCGCGCGGCAGAGCAGGCTGACGCTCGAGATCCGGGTGGCCGACCTGCCGCTGCTGCCGCGCGCCGGCGAGCTGGCCGCTCGCTTCCAGCCGGCGGGGCTGAAGGCCAACCGTCGGCAGTTCGAGCCCGAGGTGGAGTATCGCGTCGATCTCGGAGACGAGATGAAGGCGCTGCTCTACGACCCCCAGACCTCGGGCGGGCTTTTCTTGCTCGTCCCGGAGGCGGAAGCATCCGTGCTCCTGGCCGAGCTGCCCGAAGCCCGCGCCATCGGCCGCGCCCTCGCCCGCGGCGACCGACAGGTCGTGATCGTCTGAGCTTCCCCGCGCGCCGAACCTTTGACTCGCGCGCGCGCCGCGTGATAACCTCCCGCGTTTTATCGAAGAGTCGAGCCCGGTTTCGAGAGCCCAGACGAGAGGATAGCGACTGATGCTCAACCACCACGGAAGGTCCGCGTGAGGACGGGCGGGCCGGCGGCGGCCCGGCGCATGGCACGGGCGCTGCTCGAGGTGGCGGAGAAGAAGGGCGAGGCGGCGGCGGTCCAGACCGGCCTGCGGCAGGTGGTGGCCGCGCTCCACGACCTCTCGGAGCTGCACTCCGCGCTTTCCAACCCGGCCCTCTCGGTCGAGCGCCGGAAGAGGATCGTGGCCGCCGTGTTCGCCTCGGCGCCCGAGCTGGTCCGGGGATTCCTGGAGCTGCTCGTCGCGCGCGAGCTGACCTCTCTCGTCCCGCAGGTGGAGCACTCCTACACCGCCCAGTGGAACGCGCGGCGGGGCGTGGTGACGGCGAAGGCCGTGACCGCGGTGCCGCTCGACGAGTCCCTCGCGCGCGCGCTCGAGCAGGCGATCCACAAAACGACCGGCCTCACGCCCGAGCTGAGCGAGCAGACCGATCCTGCGATCATCGGGGGCGTCTTCCTGAAGATGGGCGGCCACACCTACGACGGCACGGTCCGGGGCCGCCTGCAGGCCCTGCGCGACAGGCTGAAAGGGGAGCGCCGGAGCTAGCGCATCATGGACATTCGCGCCGACGAGATCAGCCGGATCATCCGCGAGCAGCTGGGAGGCTTCTCGGCGGGCGTGGACGTGGCCGAGGTCGGCACCGTCCTCTCCGTGGGCGACGGCATCGCGCGGCTCCACGGCCTGGAGCGGTGCATGGCCGGGGAGCTGCTCGAGCTGCCCCACGGCGTCACCGCCATCGCCCTCAACCTCGAAGAGGACTCGGTGGGAGCGGTGCTCCTCGGCGAGTCGAGCGAGATCAAGGAGGGCGACGAGGTCAAGCGCACCCGCCGGATCATGTCGGTGCCGGTGGGGGAGGAGATGGTGGGGCGGGTCGTCAACGCTCTCGGCGTTCCGGTGGACGGCCGCGGTCCGGCGTCGACGAAGGAATACGCCCCCCTCGAGCGGATCGCTCCCGGGGTGGTGGACCGCCAGCCGGTACGGGAGCCGCTCGAGACCGGCATCAAGGCCATCGACAGCATGGTCAACATCGGCCGCGGCCAGCGCGAGCTGGTGATCGGCGACCGGCAGACGGGGAAGACCGCCCTCGCCGTCGACACGATCATCAACCAGAAGGGCAAGGGCGTCATCTGCATCTACGTGGCCATCGGCCAGAAGCGCTCCACGGTCGCGCAGGTGGTGAAGACGCTCGAGGACTTCGATGCCATGGGGCACACGATCGTGGTCTCCGCCTCCGCCTCCGAGCCCGCCCCCTTCCTCTACATCGCGCCCTACGCGGGCTGCGCGATCGGCGAATACTTCCGGGACAAGGGCCAGCACGCCCTGTGCATCTACGACGACCTCTCCAAGCACGCCGCCGCCTACCGGGAGGTCTCGCTGCTGTTGCGGCGGCCGCCCGGCCGCGAGGCCTACCCGGGCGACGTCTTCTATCTGCACAGCCGCCTGCTGGAGCGGGCGGCCAAGCTCAACGACAAGAAGGGCGGGGGCAGCCTGACCGCGATTCCCGTGATCGAGACGCAGGCCGGCGACATCTCGGCCTACATCCCGACCAACGTCATCTCGATCACGGACGGCCAGATCTTCCTGGAGAGCGACCTGTTCAACTCCGGGATCCGCCCCGCCATCAACGTGGGCAATTCCGTCTCGCGCGTCGGCGGGTCGGCCCAGGTCAAGGCCATGAAGCAGGTCGCGGGCCGGCTGCGTCTCGACCTCGCCCAGTTCCGCGAGCTGGCCGCCTTCTCGCAGTTCGGCTCCGACCTCGACAAGGCGACCCAGCAGATGCTGGCCAAGGGAGAGCGGCTGACCGAGATCCTGAAGCAGGACCAGTACCAGCCGTTGCCCATGGAGAAGCAGGTCGTCATCATCTTCGCGGCCACGAACGGCTACCTCGACCGCTACCCGGTGCCGGAGTGCCGGCGCTACGAGAAGGAGCTGTACGCGTTCCTGGACGCGCGCTACGCCGGGCTTCTGAAGGAGCTGGCGGAGAAGAAGGACCTGAAGGGCGAGCCGACCGACAAGCTCAAGAAGGCGCTCGACGAGTTCGCCGAGGTGTTCCAGGTGAAGACCGAGGAGCCCGAAGCCCCCGCCGCGAAGGCGGAGGCGGCTCCCGCGAAGCCGCCCGCCAAGCCGGCCGCGCACTGACGACGATCGGTAGTCCATGCCCGCGCTGATCGACATCCGGCGTCGCATCCGCAGCGTCAAGAACACCCAGCAGATCACCAAGGCGATGAAGATGGTGTCGGCGGCCAAGCTGCGGCGGGCGCAGGATTCGATGTTCGCGGCGCGGCCCTACGCCCGGAAGATGATGGAGGTGCTCAACAGCCTCGCCACCCGGGCCGACCCCGACGCCCACCCCCTGCTCCAGGAGCACGGGGACGAGAAGGTGCTGCTCGTCATCGTCACCGCCGACAAGGGGCTGTGCGGCGGCTTCAACGCGAACATCATCCGGGCGGCGGCGCGCTTCCTCGAGGAGCAGCAGCGCGGCCCGCGCAAGCTGGAGCTGGACCTCGTGGGCCGCAAGGGGCGCGACTTCTTCCGCCGGCGGCGGTACCGGGTCCGCTCCGAGCACATCGGGCTCTTCCAGGCCCTGCAGTTCCCGGCCGCGCAGCGGATCGCGCAGTCGCTCATCAAGAGCTACGTGGAGCGGGAGGTGGACCGCATCCACATCGTCTACAACGAGTTCAAGACCGTGATCGCACAGAAGGTGGTGGTCGAGCAGCTCCTGCCCATCCGGAAGCTCGAGTTGGACCCGAAGGAGGCGCCGCTGGACTACATCTACGAGCCCGCGCCGGGGGCCATCTTCGACGAGATACTGCCCAAGCACGTCGAGGTCCAGGTCTGGCGGGCGCTGCTCGAGTCGGCGGCGGCCGAGCACGGCGCGCGCATGGCGGCCATGGACGCCGCCACCAACAACGCGGGGGAGATGATCGACCGGCTCACGCTGTACATGAACAAGGTGCGGCAGGCCGCGATCACGAAGGAGATCATCGAGGTCGTCTCGGGCGCGGGCGCGTAGGAAGGAAGTCATGGCAACTGAAAATATCGGGCGCGTCATCCAGATCATCGGGCCGGTGGTGGACGTGCACTTCGAAAAGGCCGTCCCCGCCATCTACAACGCCGTGCGCATCCAGGATGACGGCCGGGGCGGCGGGGTCCCCATCGACGTGGTGACGGAGGTGGAGCAGCACCTCGGCGAGAACCGCGTCCGGTGCGTGAGCATGCTTCCCACCGACGGCATGGTGCGGGGCATGAAGGCGATCGATACCGGAGGGCCGATCACGATGCCGGTGGGGCCGGGCACGCTGGGCCGGGTCCTGAACGTCATCGGCGAGCCGGTGGACGAGCTCGGCCCGGTGAAGAGCCAGAAGCGCCACCCCATCCACCGCGCGGCGCCCTCCTTCGAGGACCAGGCCACCCGGCTGGAGATGTTCGAGACCGGGATCAAGGTCGTCGACCTCATCGAGCCCTACCTGCGGGGCGGCAAGATCGGCCTCTTCGGCGGGGCGGGCGTGGGCAAGACCGTCATCATCCAGGAGCTGATCTACAACCTGGCCAAGAAGCACGGCGGGGTGTCGGTGTTCGCGGGGGTGGGCGAGCGCACGCGCGAGGGCAACGACCTCTGGCTGGAGTTCCAGGAGTCGGGCGTCATCGACATCAAGGACCCCCAGAAGTCCAAGGCCGCCCTCGTCTACGGCCAGATGACGGAGCCGCCCGGCGCCCGCCTGCGCGTGGCCCTCAGCGGCCTCACGGTCGCCGAGTACTTCCGCGACGACGAGGGCAAGGACGTCCTCCTCTTCATCGACAACATCTTCCGCTTCACCCAGGCCGGGTCCGAGGTGTCGGCGCTCCTCGGCCGCATGCCCTCGGCGGTCGGCTACCAGCCCACGCTGCAGACGGAGATGGGCGAGCTGCAGGAGCGCATCACCTCCACCAAGAAGGGGTCCATCACCTCCGTGCAGGCCATCTACGTGCCGGCCGACGACTACACCGACCCCGCCCCCGCCACGACCTTCGCCCACCTGGACGCGACCACCAACCTGTCGCGGCAGATCTCCCAGCTCGGGATCTACCCGGCGGTGGATCCCCTGGCCTCCTCCTCCCGCATCCTCGATCCCCGCGTCCTCGGCGAGGAGCACTACAAGGTGGCGCGCGACGTCAAGCAGATCCTCCAGACGTACAAGGACCTCCAGGACATCATCGCGATCCTCGGCATCGACGAGCTGAGCGAGGAGCAGAAGGTCTCGGTGGCCCGGGCGCGCAAGATCCAGAAGTTCCTCTCCCAGCCGTTCCACGTGGCCGAGCAGTTCACCCAGATCCCCGGCAAGTACGTGCCGCTGGCCGACACGATCCGCAGCTTCAAGATGATCGTGGACGGGGAGCTGGACCACCTGCCGGAGCAGGCCTTCTACATGGTCGGGGCCATCGAGGAAGTGCTCGAGCAGGCCAAGAACCTGGAAAAGTAGCAGTCCCTTGCCCCTGCCCACGAAGCTGATGTTGGAGGTCGTCACCCCCGCGGGTCTCCTCCTCCGTGAGGAGGTGGACGACGTCGTCGCCCCCGGCGCGCTCGGGTACTTCGGCGTCCTGCCCGGCCACACGCCGTTCCTCTCGACCCTCGGCGCGGGCGAGATCACCTATCGCCGCGGGAGCGAGAGATCGCATCTCACCTGCTTCTGGGGCTTCTCCGAGGTGCTGCCCGACCGCGTGAGCATCCTGGCCGAGATCGGCGAGCGGGCGGAGGACATCGACCTGGCCCGCGCGGAGGCGGCCAAGGCGCGCGCGGAGGCGGCGCTGAAGGCGATCAAGGACGAGGCCGGCTACCGGGAAGCGCAGGAGGCCCTCGTCAAGGCGCTCACCCGCCTCAGCGTGGCTCGGCGACACCGAGCCTGATTCACTCCACGCGGGCAACGCTGTCACAATCCTTCCCGTGATCGCCCAGGCGCGGACGCTCGTCCGCTACCGCCTGCTGATCCAGAGCCTGGTCGGCCGGGAGCTGAAGGCGCGGTACCGCGGCAGCGTGCTCGGGTTCTTCTGGAGCTTCGTCAACCCCCTCCTCCAGCTCCTCACCTACGGCCTCGTCTTCACCGTGATCCTGCCCGGGCGCCGCCAGCCGGAGATCGAGCCGTACCTGCTCTTCTTCTTCTGCGGGATCCTCCCCTGGACCTGGCTGCAATCGTCGCTCACCGAGGCCGCGGGCGTGCTCATCTCCGGCGGCAACCTCATCAAGAAGGTCCTGTTCCCCGCGGAGATCCTGCCCGTGGTCACGGTGTTCGCGAACCTCGCGCACTTCGTGTTCGGGTTGCCGGTGCTGCTCGCGGTCCTGCTCGGGTACGGGCGCCTCCGCCCGTCCGCGCTCCTGCTGCCCCTGCCGATGGCCGTGCAGCTCGTGCTCACGATCGGCCTCGCGCTCATCGTCTCCGCCCTCACCGTGCACTTCCGCGACATCCAGAGCATCCTCACCCACCTGGTGCACCTGTGGTTCTTCGCCTCTCCCGTGCTGTACTACTACGGCACGCTGCAGGGAAAGGCGCGCGCGGTGCTCCGGCTCAACCCGATGACGCACCTGCTCGTGAGCTACCAGCAGATGCTCTTCCACGGGTCCTTCGACCACTGGCGGGGCCTGGCCGCGACGGCCGTGGTCGCGCTGCTGGCCTTCGCGCTCGGCGCGTGGCTCTTCGACCGGCTCCGCGACACCCTGGCGGAGGAGGTGTGAGCGCGCCGGCCGTGGTCGCCGACGGCGTCAGCAAGGTCTATCGCCGCTTCCTCCACCAGCACCAGTTCCGGACGCTGAAGAGCGCGCTCCTCACCGGCAGCCTCATCACCGACCTGCGGCCGGACGAGACCTTCACCGCCCTCGACGGCGTCTCCTTCGAGGTGCCGGCGGGCACGACCTTCGGCGTCATCGGCGAGAACGGATCCGGCAAGTCGACGCTGCTGAAGCTGCTGGCCGGCATCACCAAGCCGACGCGCGGCTCGCTGCGCGTGGCCGGCCGCATCTCCGCCCTCATCGAGCTGGGGGCCGGCTTCCACCCCGAGATCAGCGGCCGCGAGAACGTGGCCATCAACGGGATCATGCTCGGCCTCAGCCGGCGGGAAGTGGACGAGCGCTTCGACGAGATCGTCGACTTCGCCGAGCTGCGCGAGTTCATCGACGCCCCCGTCAAGACGTACTCGTCGGGGATGTACATGCGCCTCGGCTTCTCGGTCGCCATCCACGTGGACCCGGACGTGCTCCTCATCGACGAGGTGCTGGCCGTAGGCGACGAGGCGTTCACCCGCAAGTGCCTGGACAAGATCGGGGAGTTCCGCCGGCGGGGGAAGACGATCGTGCTCGTCACCCATAGCCTCGGCCTCGTCGAGAAGATGTGCGACGAGGCGCTCTGGCTCCGGCACGGCCGCCGGGCCGGCCTGGGCGATCCCAGGCGGGTCGTCGACGCCTACCTCACCTACGTCGCGGGCGGCGAGGAGGCGTTGCTGGCGCGGGATCAGGCCGCGTCTCCGTCACCGGCGGCGGCGGAGGAGACGAAGCCCGAGGGCTACCGTGAGGGCCGCTGGGGCAGCCGCGACGTCGAGATCACGCGCGTGCTCCTCGTCGACGACCGCGGCCAGGAGCGCCACGTCTTCGCTTCCGGCGAGAGCGTCGTCGTGCGCCTCGACGTGGAGGCCCGGGCCGACGTGGAGGACTTCGTCTTCGGCGTCGGCATCTTCACCGCCGACGGCGTGAGCGTCTACGGGACCAACACCCACATCGAGGACTACGTGCCCCGCCGGGCGTCGGGCCGGGGCGAGGTCTCCCTCGAGCTGCTCGACCTGCGCCTCGTCGAGGGCACGTACCTGCTCGACGTCGCGGTCCACCGCCGCGACGGCACGCCCTACGACTATCACCGCGGGCTTCACTCCTTCCGCGTCAAGAGCCGCATCAAGGACGTGGGCGTCTATCGGCCGCCGCACCGCTGGAGCTTCGCGGGAGGCCTCGAGCTCGAGAAGCCGGCGCCCCGGCCCGAGCTGGACCTCCATGAGGGAAAATGAGCCTCAGGTCCATGAGCTCCGGGGCGTGCTCGCTGGCGAGCCTGGTCGAAGAGCGGCGGACGTGGCGGCGGGAGGGCCGGCGTGTCGTCCTCACCAACGGCTGCTTCGACCTGCTGCATCCCGGGCACGTGGCTCTCCTCGAGGCGGCCCGCGCCCAGGGTGACGTCCTCGTGGTGGCGATCAACTCCGACCGCTCGGTGGGGCGGATGAAGGGCGAGGGCCGTCCGCTGGTGCCGGAGGCGGAGCGGGCGGAGACGCTCCTCGCCCTGGAGCCGGTCGATCGCGTCGTCGTGTACGACGAGCCCACGCCGCTCGAGGTGGTGAAGGCGCTCGTTCCCGACGTCCTCGTGAAGGGAGCCGATTGGGCCGAGGACGCGATCGTCGGTCGGGAAGAGGTCGAAGCGTCGGGGGGCCGGGTGGTGCGGGTGGAGCTGGTGCCGGGGAGGTCCACGACGGCGATCCTGGAGCGCATCCGGCACGGCTGACCCCTTGGCCACCCGCGCGCTCACCACGTGGTTCGCGGGCCTCGAGACGGAGGCCCGATTCGCCGAGCTGCGGGACGCTCTGACCCGCGGCGAGCGCGCGGAGGTCTCCGGCCTCGGCGGCCCCGCGCGCGCTCTCGCCGCGCTCCTCCTCACCGACCGGCCGCTGCTCGTCGTCGCTCCGCACGAGCGGGAGGTCGAGGACCTCGCCGGCGACCTGAAGACGCTGGTCGCCGAGCTGGGGTCGCCCGGCGCGGTGCTCACGCTGCCGGCGCCCGGCCCCGCGCCCTTCCGCGGCCTGCCCCGCCATCCCGACGCGTCGCTGCAGCGCGCGGTCGCCCTCGACGCCGCGCGCCGGGGCGCCCTGCGGGCTCTCGTCGCCTCGCCCGCCGGGCTGCTGCGGCCCAGCCTGGGCCCGCGCCTGTTCGCCACGCGCGTGCTGAGCCTGCGGACCGGCGACGAGATGACGCCCGAGATCCTGCTCGAGGCGCTGGCCGAGGGCGGCTACCGGCGCGAGGACCCGGTCACCGCTCCCGGCCAGGTCGCCCGCCGCGGAGGCATCGTGGATGTCTTCCCTCCCGACCGGGATGCTCCGGTGCGGATCGAGTTCCTGGGCGATACCGTGGAGAGCCTCCGCCGCTTCGATCCCGAGACGCAGCGCACCACCGCCGTCATCGAATCGCTCGAGGCGCATCCCCTGTCGGACGCCTTCACCCCGCGCTCCGTGCTCGACGAGATGTGCCGGCTCCTGCCCGAGCGCTTCGCGGGCGCGAGCGAGCTGCCGGGCCTCCTGGAGAAGCTGGACCGCGGGCTCGCGGAAGAGGAGGCGGCGGAGCTGCTCCCGCTGGTGCCGGGCGCGACGGTTCCCCCATGGCAGCACCTGCCGGAGGCGGTGACCGTGGCCCTCGATCCCGAGATGATCGCGGCGGAGGCGGAGGCCTTCTTCGCGCGGGCCGTCGAGGAGCGCGGGCGGCGCCCGGACGCCCTGGCCCTCGCGCCCGGGGAGGCGCTCGTCGCGCTCGACGCCCTGGCGGCGAGGCTGGACGCGCCGCCGTCGCTCCACCTGCGCGAGGTCGATCCGCGCGGGCGCGGGGTGCACGTCCCGTCCCGTCCGGTCCGCCGCTACGCGGGCGACCTGAAGAGCCTCGTCGACGACCTCAAGGGCGCCCCCGGCACGACCGTCGTGTTCCTCGGCAATCCCGGCCGCGCCGACCGCTTGAAGGACCTTCTCCGGGAGGAAGGCCTCTCTCCGGCGCCCGGCCGCCCGCTCGACGTGCGCGTGGGAGCCCTGACCCGGGGGTTCGAGCTGCCCACCGCCGGCCTCACCGTGCTCGCCGACGGCGACGTCTTCCCCGAGGAGGTGCATCTGCACCCGCGCGGCCGCGGGCGGCGGGCGCGCAGCTTCCTCTCCGACTTCCGCGACCTCAAGGTCGGAGACCTGGTCGTCCACGAGGAGCACGGCATCGGACGCTTCGAGGGCCTGGAGACGCTCGAGGTCGGCGGCGGCCGGCGCGAGTTCATGGTCCTCGTCTACCAGGGCGGCGACAAGCTCAAGGTGCCGGTGGAGGCCTTCGACCGCGTGCAGAAGTACGCGAGCGCCGAGGGCGCGCGGCCGATCATCGACAAGCTCGGCAGCGGGAGCTGGGAGAGGGTCAAGCGGCGCGTCCGCCGGGCGATGCGGGACATGGCGGCCGAGCTGCTCCGCCTCTACGCGGAGCGCAAGGCCCGCCCCGGCCACGCCTTCACCGGCGAGAGCCCGTGGCAGCGCGAGTTCGAGGAGTCCTTCGAGTACGAGGAGACGCAAGACCAGGCCGCCGCCATCGCCGACGTCGCCGCCGACATGGCCTCCGAGTCGCCGATGGACCGCCTCATCTGTGGCGACGTGGGCTACGGCAAGACCGAGGTCGCGATGCGCGCGGCGATGCGGGCGGTGCTCGACGGCAAGCAGGTGGCGGTGCTCGCCCCCACCACCGTGCTCGCCTTCCAGCACTGGAAGACGTTCCGCAAGCGCTTCGCGCCGTTCCCGGTGACGGTGGAGATGGTGTCGCGGTTCCGCGCGCCGCGGGAGATCAAGAAGGTCCTCGCCGACGCCGCCGCCGGCAAGGTGGACATCCTCGTCGGCACCCATCGCCTGCTCAGCCGGGACGTGGGCTTCCGCGACCTCGGCCTGCTCGTCATCGACGAGGAGCAGCGCTTCGGGGTGGCGGCCAAGGAGCGCCTCAAGCAGCTGCGCACGACCGTGGACGCGCTGACGCTCTCGGCCACGCCCATTCCCCGCACGCTCCAGATGGGGCTGGCCGGCATCCGCGACATGTCCGTCATCGAGACCCCACCCAAGGACCGCCTGGCCATCCAGACCTCGATCGTCCGCTTCGCGACCGACGTCATCACGACCGCCATCCGCCAGGAGCTGGCCCGTGACGGCCAGGTCTACTTCGTCCACAACCGGGTGGAGTCGATCTACTCCATGGCGAGCCTGGTGCAGCGGCTGGTCCCCGAGGCCCGGGTGGCGGTGGCCCACGGCCAGCTGCCGGAGGGCGAGCTGGAGAAGTCCATGCTCGGCTTCGTCGAGGGGCGCGCGGACGTGCTCGTGGCCACCACGCTCATCGAGAACGGCCTCGACATCCCGCGCGCGAACACGATGATCGTCAACCGGGCCGACCGCTACGGCCTCGCCCAGCTCTATCAGCTTCGGGGCCGGGTGGGCCGCGCCGACCGGCGCGCCTATGCGTACCTGCTGGTGCCGCCGGGAGCGGTGCTCTCCGAGGTCGCCCGCAAGCGCCTGGCCGCCATCCGCGAGTTCTCCGAACTGGGCGCCGGCTTCCGCATCGCCGCCCTCGACCTCGAGCTGCGGGGAGCGGGCAACCTCCTGGGCGGCGAGCAGAGCGGCCACATCCAGGCCGTGGGCCTCGACCTCTACGTCAAGCTCCTCGAGCAGACGATCCTGGAGCTGAAGGGCGAGGCGGCGCCGGAGCCGGCCCGGGCCACGCTGAACCTGAGGGTCGACCTGCGCATCCCCGAGGAGTACGTGCCGGAGGTGCACCAGCGCATGGCGCTCTACAAGCGCGCGAGCCAGGTGCGCCAGACGGCCGAGATCCAGGCCCTGCGGGACGAGGTGCGCGACCGCTACGGGGCACCGCCGCCCCAGGTGGATGCGCTCCTCGGCTACGCCGGCCTGCGGCTGCGGGCGGAGGCCGTGGGCGTCGTCCAGGCCGACCTGGCCGGGAGCGCCCTCCACCTCCGCTTCGGCCCCGCGGTTCCGATCTCCCCGGACGCGCTGGTGTCCGCCGTGCGCCGGCTGGCGGGGGCGACGCTCTCGCCGCAAGGTGTCCTTCGGGTGCCGGTGCCCGCCACGGCCTCCGCGCCCGGGGCCCTCGGCTCGGTGCTGCGGGAGCTGGAGGCGGCTGTCGTCAATTAACCAGGGGGTGCTAGCGGCGCACCCCCTGGAACCCCCCGCGGCTCCGCGGGAGTGAATCCCGCTCCGCCGCGTCGGTGAGGCCGCGGGCTTCCAGCCTATAATGGCGTGTTGGCAACGGGCCGGTGGCCGTCCAAGACGCTCATCGTCCTCGTCACGCTCGGCCTCCCCGCGGGGTGCCGATCGCGGGAGTCCGCGGACCCCGCGATCCTGTCCCTCGGCGATCAGGCCGTGCGGCGGAGCGAGTTCGAGCGGCACGTGATGAACCTCGAGCAGCAGGGCGGGGCGCCCCTCGACCCCACGGTGCGCGCGGCCCTGCTCGACCGCTTCCTGGAGGAGCGCGTGGTGGTGCTGGAGGCGCGGGCGCGGGGGCTGGTCTCGGCCCCGAGCACCCCCGAGCAGGAGGAGGCCGCGGCGCGGAAGCTGCTCGCCGACGAGGGACTGTCGGGGGTGGACGTGGGTGACGAGGAAGTGGCCGCGTACTACGAGGCGCACCCGGACGAGTTCCAGAGCCCCGAGACCGTCGCGCTCCGCCAGATCCTGGTGCCGACGCTGAACGAGGCGCGCGACGTGCGGCGCCGGCTGCTGAAGGACCCGCGCAGCTTCCCCGCCCTCGCCCAGACGCTGTCCCGCGCGCCCGAGGCCAGCGCGGGCGGGCTCATGGGCAGCTTCGCCCGCGGCCAGCTCCCCGCGGCGCTCGACCGGGCCGCCTTCGCCCTCGCGCCCGGACAGATCAGCGAGCCCGTGCAGACGCCCTTCGGGTTCCACGTGCTGCGCCTCGACGCGAAGCAAGCATCCCGCCAGCCCACGCTGGAGGAGAGCCGGGACGAGATCCGGTCCCGGCTCCGGCGCGAGAAGGTGGACGGGAACATCCAGCAGTTCGTCGCGGGCCTCATGGCCCGGGCCAAGGTGAATCATGAAGCCGCCCAGAGCGCTCCCCATCCTTAGCGTCGTCCTCTTCGCCGCCGCCGCGCGCGGCGAGATCATCGAGCGGGTCATCGTCAAGGTGAACGGTGACGTCGTGACCCAATCGGAGTTCGAGGCCCGCCAGATCGCCGCCGTCCAGCAGGCGCGCGTCACTCCCGACCAGGTGGAGAAGTTCCTGCGCGAGAACAACGCCCACATCCTGCAGGAGGCGATCGACGACCTGCTCCTCGTGCAGCGCGCCGCCGACCTCGGCATCAAGCTGCGGCCGGAGTACATCAAGGAAGTCCTCGACGGGATCAAGAAGGAGAACAACATCGCCGGCGACGAGGACCTGCAGCAGCAGCTCAAGCGGGAAGGGATGACCCTCGAGGAGCTCAAGCGCAACATCGAGCGGAACATCCTCAAGCGCCAGGTGATGCAGCGGGAGCTGGAGAACAAGATCGCCGTGACCGAGGACGACACCCGGGCCTGGTACGAGGCCAACAAGGCCGACTACACCAAGCCGGCCACCGTCCACCTGCAGCAGCTCCTCGTCCGCTCCGACACCAAGAACCCGTCCCTGGCCGTCGACCTCGTCGGCCGCGCGCGCGGCGGGGAGGACTTCGCCGAGCTGGCGAAGGCGTACGCCGCCGCTCCCCACAAGGCGAGCGTCGCGGACCTGGGCGTGCTGCGCAAGGGCGACCTCGCTCCCGACGTGGAGAAGATCGCGTTTGCGCTGGCCCCCGGGCAGGTCTCGGAACCGCTCCCGACCCCCGACGGCTTCCGGATCCTCAAGGTCGTCGAGAAGACCGAGGGCTCCGTCGTGCCGTACGAGGACGCGCGGGCCGAGATCCAGCGCCGCCTCACCCAGACCCGCGGCAACGAGCAGGTCGAGAAGTACCTCGCGGGCCTGCGCGAGAAGGCGATCGTCGACCTCCGGGTGAGAGAGGTCCCCTTGCAGCTGACCGGTCCGGCCCCGGCCGGAGCGACGCGTCTCGATGCCGCGGCGGGGGCGGGGGCGGCGGCGGCCACGGCGCCGGGGGCTTCCCCGCCGCCCGCGGCCGCGGGCCCACCCGCGCCCGCGAACCCGGACGAGGAGATCTCGACGACGCCTCAGGCCCAGCCGGAGCGCGTGGCGCCCCCGTCCACGGGCGCTCCCGCTCCCACGCCGTCGCCCACGCCCACCCCGCCGCCGCCTCCGCAATAAGGAGGTGGTCTGGGTCGAGTAGCAACTAGCAGCGAGCGAGGGATTGCGGCACGCCTCCACGACGTGGAGCCGCGCCAGCGGGACCTCGCTGCGCTCGGTCCACACTTCCGGTCGTCCCTCGTACCCCCCCGAATTTCCGACGGCTTCTTTGCGCGCGTCTATGCGGCGGTCCGTGCGATCCCGCGCGGTCGCGTCGCGACTTACGGGCAGCTCGCCCGCCTCTTGGGCGTGCCCCGCGGGGCGCGCGCGGTGGGTTGGGCCTTGCGGGCCTTGAGCCCGGCCCGGGAGAAGCGCGTGCCCTGGCACCGGGTCGTGGGCGCGGGTGGCCGCATCTCCCCGCGGGCGGGCGCGAGCCCCCTCGTCCAGCGCCGCCGGCTCCGTCAGGAAGGCGTCGCGTTCCGGCGGGGCCGGGTGGACCTTCGCCGGCACGGGGTGCTGCGATGAGCGCGCCCGCGGCGCGCGGCGACCTCTCCGCGAGCGGCCTGCCCCAGGTGCTGCGCCCGCTGGTGCGGGCCCGGAAGACCGGGGTCCTGCGCTGCACACGCGACCGGATCGTCAAGACCGTCTACATCTCGGAAGGCCGGCTGATCTTCGCCACCTCCACCGACCCCGACGACCGCCTGGGGGAGATGCTGATGCGGAAGGGACTCATCACCTACCGCGCGCTCCAGGATTCAGTGCCGGCGCTCCAGGCCGGCAAGCGCCAGGGAACGCTCCTCGTGGAGAACGGGGCCATCCGCTCGCGCGACCTCGTGGAGGGCGTGGCCGACCAGGTGCAGGAGATCGTGCACGGCCTCATCCAGTGGGAGTCGGGGCAGTACGAGTTCATGGAGGGGCCCCTTCCCTCGAAGGAGGTGATCGTGCTGCGCATGTCCACCGGCGATCTCCTCCTCGAGGGCGTGCGGCGGGTGCAGCGCTGGAGCCGGATCCGGGCCGGCGCGGGCGGCCTCGACCAGAAGTACGCGCTCGCGCCCGACTCGTCCGCGATCGTGAGCTCGCTCTCGCTGCAGAAGGAGGAGCTGAACCTCGTCGCGAGCCTCGACGGGGTGATGACGCTCGAGGAGGTCTGCGCCGCCTCCCGCCAGAGCGACTACCTGATATGCCGGTCGCTGTGGGGCCTGTGGGCGGCGGGGGTGGTCGACCGCGTGCCGCAGGACGCGGCGGCGGAGCGCAAGGAGCAGACCGAGCCCCACGTCGAGCGGCTGCGGGGCGCATCGATCGGCCGGGAGATCGAGCGCTTCAACCGCCTCCACTGCTTCCTGTTCGAGCTGGTGAGCTACGAGCTGCGGGAGCGCGCGGCCGCCTTCTTCGAGCGGGCCTTCTCGCAGGCCAGCGCCGAGCAGCCCGCGCTCTTCGAGGGGGTGGCGGTCGACGGCGGGGGCGCGCTCGATGCGATCGCCCTGCGCCGCAACATCGTCGGCGGCGAGATCGCGCGCTACCTGGGCGGGCTGGAGCGGCTGCTCGACATCGAGGTCGCCCTCGTCCGGGAGACGATGGGCGAGCGCAAGGCGGCCATCATCAAGGACGGCCTGCGGGAGCTGCGCGCGCAACAGCGCCCCAACAGCTAGATCCCGCGAGACTTCGGGCCGACCAGGACGCCCTCGGTAGCTGACACGGCCGGAACGAAGCCTCCGTGCGCATGCCCGACTACCTCAAAGGTCGGTTGGGCGGCAGCTCGCTCAATCGAGCGCCTCTTACTTCGATATGCCGCGACGAACCAGGGCAGCAAGTATTAGAAAGCTCAGCCCGCCTATCGCCGAAATCGTCCGCAGACTTTGGAACCACCACCATTTCTGACTCAGTTCTGGCCAATTCGGTGGCGGAGAATTGATGGTCCATGTCTTGATCTGATTGTTGATCGGAATGTTGCCGAAGGCCGTGATTAGGGCGACGGCTATGACGCAGACGCTTGCCGCGATCAGGAGGTAGAAGTCGGGCTGCTCACGTCGAGCAAGGAACGCTGAGGCGATAGTGAAGAACACGCCTAAGATCACTACCGTGGGCAACGGAACCGTAAATACCCGGATCGCGTGCTGCATCTTCTCGACATAGAAGGCCGGTGACATGCCGGCGGGGTTATAGTCAATCCAGATGGAGAATGCTGCGCCAGCCACGAGAGCGACGAAAAACAGCGCCGCGAATAGAATTATCCTTCGGGGCATCTTATCCTCCCCGGGTGAGCAACATCAGTCCGCCCAACACCGGGCTAAGCGGCGAAGCTGCATCGCTTACGCCGGCTTCGTCCTCTTCAACCCATTGTTGTGCGGCGCTCGCGGCGCTGCTCTCTCCACACTTCCTTCGTGATCGCCCACCGCTCGTGATCTCGCCAGCGCCCACCCACTCTCAGGTAATGCTTCGAGAACCCCTCCCGCCTGAAACCCAGGCTCTTGATCAGAGCCTTGGAAGCCGTGTTTGCGGGCTGGATGTTCGCCTCAAGACGATGAAGGCGCAAACCCGTGAAAGCTCGCGCGACAACCGCCCGCAACCCTTCCCGCATGAATCCCTGACGAGCATGCTCTGCGTGGGCGTAGAAACCAAGATACGCAGAGCTGAAGGCGCCTCGTACAACCTCGCTGATGTTCACCACTCCAACGAGCTCGCCAGTGTCGCACCGCCTGAGGAGGTGGGCGATGATCACGCCCCGGCGACTGCGCTGCAGGTACAGTGCCCAGCCCTTCGGCGTACGCGGGGGATAGACCCACGGACGATGTAGGAGCCTGCTGCCACGAACGAGATCTAGTAACTCCGGCACGTCTTTCAGTCTTGGAGCGACTAACACGAGCCGTTCAGCCATTCCGCCTTCGTCTGACGTCCGCCCAACACCCTGAGATCAGCTGCGAGCGGCGAGACAATGATGCCGGGCGCGCGCATGCGCGCCTCTCCTACAAGAACGCCGCTCGTCCGCTGCATTGTTCGACGGCGCCGCAAAAGAGACTACTGCAGAGGCATCGCTTGCCACAAGACATCATCTATGGCGCGTCTCTGCGCAGACTCGCCGATAGCCACCACACGAGCAGCGGCGGCGGGACCACTTCGCCAACGAGAAGGCACCAAATCATCGGTGGAGGCGACCCATGGACAGCAATTGACACGATCCGCGCGACACCCGCCGCAAAAAAGATCCACAGAACGGAACGAAGGACGGTCGCGTACTTCGGCATGTCTGTCGAACACAGGAAGAGCAGGACACCGTATAACGTGAATGCAACGCCATAGAATCGGTTCTGACTGTCCAGCGCAGGGTCCGCCATTACGTCCGCCGGCACTTTGGCACCCAGCATGGCGTCAGCCCCAAGACCAAGCGCAAGATGCAACGCTCCAGCGATGAAGAACACGGGAGCAACGACCTTTAGGACGAGCGCGAGTGCGCGCATGCGGTCTCCTCAGTTCAGCCGCCGTTGTGCCCACCGTACGTCCGTCAACACTTTAGTTAACTGAAAAGATAACACGATAAGAACCGCCGCCGGCGCGGTAAGCCTTTGATCGAGCGAGCCTTCCGTCATTGATGCGGCGGGAGCCGTGCGTTGGCCAAACAGCGTAACTGGATAAGAACGCGAAGCAGGCGGAGGCTTGTAGCAGCAGCGTGGCACGCGCCTATGACCTCGGCGCGACAGCCGACGTTGCCATCCGTGCAATGAGACGGCTGAGCATCTGGACGATGCGCACGAGCAGAGCGCGGGCGCGCTTGCGCTGCCGGTCGTCGACGAGATTGCGCGCCCCAAGCAAGTCGATAACGGCAGCGCACTCGGTCGCGCTGCCGCGGGCCATCGAATAGAAGCGTGCCTTATCGGCCGGCGAGCGGCGGCCACAGCCCTCGGCGATGTTGAGGACGATCGAGATGCTGGCGCGGTCGAGCTGGTCGCGTAGCTCGGAGCAGCCGCGCTTCGGCACGAGCAGGACGGCGACAGCCTGGAACTCGAGGGCGATTCGGTAGCAATCGAGCTTCTCGGCGTCGAGCATTGCGGCGCCGGCGAAGAGCGGCTGGGCCGAGGGGTGCGCAGAAGCGGGGGCGAAGGCGTCGGTCATCGGGACCTCCTTTGTGTGGGCCGCGAAGGGCGACCCTCACAAAAGTGGGTCGCCCGCAGCGGCCCCCAAAGGTGTCGACGCTGCTGGAGCCTCCGGTCTCTGCACCCATGTGACAGCGCGGGCGAGAGCAGGCGCGCTGGCACGGCGGGTGCTCGGGAACGTGCACGTGAGACGTGAACGTGCCCGTCCCCGTCCGTTGACGTGAAGCCCTTTCCCCTCTCTCAAAGGAGGGGGGATTGCCTCTAGACGAAGCTGACGCGGGGCAGGCCTAGCCGCTCGCGGGCGCGCTGCAGCGTGTAGCGGGCCATCGCGTCGGAGAGCGCGTCCTCGTCCACGCGGCCGCGGTGGCGCTCGATGGCCCGGGCCGCCTCGTCCCGGAACTCCTCGAGGTCCGACGGGCTCAGCGCGTGGACCACGGCGGCGGAGACGTCGTCGTCGATCTCGCGCAGCTTCTCCCGCAGGTAGCTCCAGTTGGGCCGCGACGCCACCGAGATCAGCTCCTGCACCTCCCGGATCTTGCGCAGGGGCGGCTCGAAGGCGCTGCCCGCCGGCGGCTTGACGCTGCCCAGCCGCTCGAGGAGCGTCGAGAGCAGGCCCTCGACCTCCTTGAGGGGCACGCTCTCCGGCGGCGGGGCCGGGCGCAGCTCGGGCCGCGGTCCGGCCGCGGCCAGCTCCTCCACCCAGCGGCGGCAGAAGGCGAGCGAGGTCACGTTGGTCCCCGCCTCGAACGCGCGGTCCATGCCCACGAGGACCGTGGCGAGCGGCACCCCGGCCTGGTGCCACGCGCGGGCGAGGGCGAAGTCACGGGGAGAGAGGATGTGGTCGACGCCGCGGCGGGCGCGCAGGTGCGCCTCGATCGCTTCCACGTAACTCTGGACGTCGGGCGGGCTCACGAGCGCGGCACCACGTCGAACTGCTCCTGGTGGAGGAGCGGATCGGCCTGGACGACGATCTCCGCTCCCACGAGCAGGGAGAGGTTCTTGAGCACGCCGGCCTCCTCCCCCGAGAGGGCGCGGGCCACCTCGGGGTTCACGCGGAGAAGGAGCGCCTGGCCGCGCATGTCGGGGGCGAGCTTCTTGACCTCGTCGTAGATCTCCGAGCACACCGTGGCCACGCTCTTGATCATCCCACTACCGACGCAGTAGGGACAGGGTTGGCAGAGGATGCGCTCGAGGGATTGCTTGACGCGTTTGCGGGTCAGGATCACCAGACCGAACTCGTTCACGGAAAGAAGCTTCGACGGCGAGCGGTCGTGGCTGAGCTCCTGCTCGAGGGCGGCCATCACCTTCTGCCGGCTCTTGCGCTCCTCCATGTCGATGAAGTCGACGACGATGATGCCGCCCAGGTCGCGCAGCCGGATCTGGCGCACCAGCTCCCTCACCGCCTCGAGGTTGGTCTTGAGGATCGTCTCCTCGAGCTTGTTCTTTCCCGTGTAGCGGCCGGTGTTGACGTCGACCGCCACCAGGGCCTCGGTCTGGTTGATCACGATGTAGCCGCCGGAGTCGAGCCACACCTTGGAGCGCAGGGCGCGCTCGAGGGCGGTGGTGACGCCGTGCTCCTCGAGGATGTTGCCCCGCTCGAAGCGATGGACCCGGGGCGCCAGCTCGGGTTGCAGCTCCCGCACGAGGTCGAGCGTGCTCTGGTAGTCCCGCTCGGAATCGAGGCGGATGGCGCCGACGTTGTCGGAGAGGATGTCGCGGAGCAGGCGCTGCACGAGCCCCAGCTCGCGGTGGAGAAGCACGGGCGCCGCCTGCCGGCAGCTCACGGCGCGCACCTCGTCCCAGGTCCGGGTGAGGTACCCCGCGTCGCGCTCGAAGTCCTCCCGGCTGCGGCCGAGGCCGGCGGTGCGGGCGATGAAGCCGCCCCCGCCCCGCTCCTGGCGGATCTCCTTCAGCATCGACTTCAGCCGGCGGCGCTCCTCGTCGTCCACGATCTTGCGCGACACGCCCACGTGCTCCACCGTCGGCATGAAGACGAGATAGCGCCCGGGGAGGGACACGTGGGTGGTGATGCGGGCGCCCTTGGTCCCGAGCGGCTCCTTGACCACCTGGGCCAGGACCTCCTGGCCCTCCTGCAGGCGCTCCTCGATCGGCGCGTTCCGGACCTGCTCCTCGGGGGAGAGGAGGTTCTCGTCCAGGTCCTCGAAGACGTCGGCCACGTAGAGGAACGCGTCCCGCTCGAGGCCCAGTTCCACGAAGGCGGACTGCATGCCGGGCAGGACGCGGGTGACCCGGCCCTTATAGATGTTGCCGACGACGCCCCGGTGGGCCTCCCGCTCGATGAAGAACTCGGCCACCGCCCCGTCTTCCAGGAGGGCCACCTTCGTCTCCTGGGGGGTGCTGCTCACGATGAGGTCCTTGTTCATGGAAGCGTCCTTCCATGAGCCGTCGCCTTCGCCGACCGGCGCGCGGGGGGGCCGCGCGCACCGAGGGTCGGGGGAATCGGTCGCGGGATGCGACGCGAGAGGTCGGCGGCTCGATCTGCGGTCGAAGCGTCAAGAGAATGGAGGGAGCGTGATGACGCGCCTCAATTGGCGAAGCGGCGCATCCGCACATTGAGGATGAGTCCGACGGCCAGGAGCGATGAAATGATGGACGATCCGCCGTAGCTCATGAGGGGCAACGGCAGGCCCTTGACCGGGACGAGCCCTGCGACCATCGCGATATTGTATACGACCTGGAACGCGAGCACCGCGGCCACGCCGGCGGCCAGGAACGCCCCCACGCGGTCGCGCGCCATCTGCGCGGTGTCCATGGCCCGCCACAGGATGAAGAGGTAGAGGCCCAGCACCACCACCACGCCGACGAATCCGTTCTCCTCGGCGAGGACCGAGAAGATGAAGTCGGTGTGGCGGGCGGGGAGGTAGCCGAGCTGGGCCTGCGTGCCCTTCTTGTAGCCCTTCCCGGCCAGGCCCCCCGAGCCGACCGCGATCTCGGACTGGATCTTCTGGTAGCCCGCGCCGCGGGGATCGAGGCTGGGGTCGAGGAACGTGTAGATGCGCGACTTCTGGTAGTCCTTCAGCACGAACTCCCACCCCAGCCCGCCCACGACGATCCCCACCGCGAGCAGCACGAGGACGGCCTTCAGCCTCAGGCCGGCGAGCACGGCCCCCACCACGAAGAGCGGGACGAGCGTGAACGCGGTGCCGAGGTCGGGCTCGGCGGCGATGAGGGCGGCGAGCACGCCGACCGCCGCCCCCGGCCCCAGGATGTCGCGGATGCCGAGGCTGTCCTTCTTCGACTCCGCGAAGATCTTGGCCACGAACAGCGCCGCCGCCAGCTTCACGAACTCGGAGGGCTGGAGCTGCACCGGCCCCATCGCGAGCCAGCGCCGCGTGCCCGCGATGCGCGGCCCCAGGAACAGCACGTAGGCCAGCACCCCCACCGAAGCGAGGTAGAGCAGGGGCGCGTGGTCGACGAGCCGCCGGTAGTCGATCGACACGCAGACGAGGAGCGCGACGAGGCCGATCAGGATCCAGTAGACCTGCTTCACCTCCAGGCCGGAGTTGCGGCCCGAGTAGGTCGCGCTGAGGATCGTGGCGACGCCGATCCCGAGCAGGAGGAGGACGGCGGCCATCATCCCCCAGTCGATGTTGAAGAGCAGGCGGCGGTCGATCGCCACGGTCTACTCCGCCGGCCGCGGCGGGGGCACGGGCGCCGGAGCGCGCTTGGCCGGCAGCTCCGGCGTGGGCGGCGGGTTGATCATGACCGGCGTGGGCGGAACGCCAAAGAAGTGGGCGAGGATCTGGCCCGCGATCGGCGCCGCGGACTGGCCGCCGGCGGTGCCGTGCTCGACCATCACCGCCATGGCGATGCGCGGGTTGTCGATCGGCGCGAAGCACATGAACCAGCCGTGCGGCTGGTACTGGTGCGACTTCTTGTCCGTCTCCAGCCGCGCGTGGGTGACGACCTGGGCCGATCCCGTCTTGCCCGCAACCGGGATGCCGGGCAGCTGCGCCCGCCAGCCGGTGCCGCCGGGCGCGACCACCGCGGCCATGCCCTGCTTCACGGCCGCGATCGTGGAGGGCTTGAGGCCGAGATCCACCGGGGCCTTGAACTCCACCGGCGAGCCCTTGAGCGTCTTGATGAGGTGCGGCTGCACCAGGCGGCCTCCGTTGCCGATGGCGGCGGCCAGCCGCGCCATCTGGATGGCGGTGACGGTCACGCCGCCCTGACCGATCGAGACCGAGACGGTCTCGCCCGGGAACCATTGGACCTTCTGCGTGCGCTGCTTCCACGCGGGGCTCGGGATGAGACCGCTCGCCTCGTAGGGCAGGTCGATGCCGGAGGGCGCGTTGAGGCCGAGCAGGTTCGCGTACTTCGAGATGCGCTCGATCTCCAGCCGCACGCCCACGTTGTAGAAGTAGACGTTGCAGCTCTGGGCCAGGGCATGGATCATGTTGAGGGTCCCGTGGCCCTCCTGCTTGTGGCACAGGAATGTCTTGCCGTAGATGTTCAGGTAGCCGGGACAGTGGAACATCGTGTTGGGTGTGATGACGCCGGAATCCAGCGCGGCCAGCGCCATCACCACCTTGAACGAGCTGCCCGGGGCGTATTGTCCCTGGATGACCCGGTTCATGAGGGGCGTCTCCGGGTCCTTGATGAGACCCTGCCACACCGCGGGGGAGATGCTGCTCGAGAAGAGGTTGGGGTCGTAGGCGGTGTTCGAGGTCAGAGCCAGGATCTCGCCCGTCTGCGGATCGAGGGCCACCGCGCCCCCCGGCCGCCCGCCCATCGCCTCGTCCATCGCCCGCTGCAGCTCGACGTCGATGGTGAGGGTGGCCGGAGGTCCCGGCACCGGCGGCTCCTGCTGCGCCTCCGCCACCTCCACGCCGCGGCTGTTCACGATCACGCGGCGCACCCCGTCCTTGCCCATGAGGGCGCGGTTGTATTGCAGCTCGATCCCGGCCTGGCCCACCACCGTACCCGGCTCGATGCCGGCGAAGGGCGCGGCGGCGAGCTGGCGGTCCGTGATCTCGCCGACGCGGCCCAGCACGTGGGCGGCCTCGGTCGCGAGCGGGTAGGCGCGCAGCGGCACCACCTCCACCCCCACCTCGGGCTCCTCGAGCCGCCGGGACTCGACGACGGCCACGTCCTCCTCGCTCGCGTCGGCCTTCACGACCACCGATTTGAAGCGCGGGCCCTGGCCCTCGATCCGCTCCCGCACCTGGTCCTCGTCCACCTCGATGAGGCGCCCCACCCGGCCCAGATCGTCGTCGAGGTTGGTGTGGGGCTCGGCGGTGAGGACGACGTTGAACGAGGAGCGGTTCTCCACGAGCACGCGGCCGTTGCGGTCGAAGATGGGACCGCGGGGGGCGGGGATCGGCACGGAGCGGATCCGGTTGTTCTCGGCCAGCTCCCGGAAGTACTTGCCGCGCACGACCTGCAGGTGCCAGAAGTAGACCACCACCAGGGCGAGCGCCCCCACCACGACCGTCTTGATGACGGCCAGCCGCGATTGCAGGCTGCGCAGGTCCTCGTAGATCCTCACGCGCGCCTCCGAACGCCCATGCGGAAGCGGCCGCGCCGCTCGAGGACCTCGTAGGCCGCCACCCCGACCACGGCGTTGACGAGCGCCCGCACGAGGATGCCGACGGGCGTGACCTCGTAGGAGGCCACGTCGAAGACCGCCGCGAGCTGGGTGTAGATGAGCGCGTCGGCGGCGGTGGCCACGAACAGGACGAGCGCCCGGGCCGCGGCCTCCACCAGGTGGAACCGGGTGCTGGCGATGCCCACCGCGAAGCCGATCAGGATCTTGGTCAGGCCCGAGAGGCCCAGCACGCTGCCCCCGAAATGGATGTCCTGGATCCAGCCCGCGGCGGCCCCCGCGAGCATGCCGTACATCTCTCCGCCCGTGAGCCCGCAGTAGACGAGGACGATGAGGAACGGGTCGAGGATGCGGGCGTGGCCGGGAGCGATCTGGGTGAGGGCGGTCTGCAGCAGCAGCGCGGCCAGCAGCGCGACCGCCGTCCAGAACACCCTCACCGGACGCCCTGGGTCATGGTGTCGTCGGGAAGAGGCGTGCGCACGATCATGACCTCTTCGAGGGTGTTGAACTGCGCGGAGGGCGTGACCAGGATCTCCTTGAAGAGCCCGTTCCCGCGCGCGGCCGAGCGAACGCGCCCGACCACGAGGCCCGCCGGGTAGAGATGATCCAGCCCGGAGGTGACGACGACATCGCCCACGACCACGTCGGCCAGGCTGGGAACGTACTTCATGACGAGGTCGCCGATGACGGCGGTCGGCAGGCCGGGCTGGCCGACCAGGATGCCGGTGACGCGGCTGCGCTCGATGCGCACCCCCATGCCGGCCTGCCCGTCCAGGATCAGCTGCACGCGGCTCGCGTGCGGCCCCACCGCGATGACGCGTCCCACCACGCCGGTGGCGCTGATCACCGGCGCGTTGAGACGCACGCCTTCCGCGGATCCCTTGTCGACGGTGATCGTGCGCGCCCAGGGGGCGCCCTCCCGCACGATGACCTCGGCGGCCAGGACCTCGAGCGGCAGCTCCTTCTTGAGCTGGAGCATCTCGCGCAGCCGCTCCGCCTCCTGCGCCTGTTCCTGTCGGGCCTGGAGCTGGGCCTCCAGGACCCGCACGCGCTCCTGCAGGGACCGGTTCTGCTCGTACACGCGGCGGAGGTCCACGTAGCCGGCCCAGCCGCCGCTCACCCCGCGGATGGCGCCGGTGATCACGGCCTGGAAGGGCGTGACGAGGGCGAAGAGGCCCTGGCCGAGCAGGCTCTGCCCCCCGCGCTCGACCTGCTTCGAGATGGCGACCAGGTGGGCCAGCACGAGGCCCACCAGCAGCAACCGGCTCTTGCGCGTCTCGATGACCGAGGCCATGGCGTGGAGGGCCTGCCCGCCTCCGCTAGTGCCGTTCCAACTTTTCGCACCGAGCTTGGCACGAGGGTCGATGCTGCGTCCCAACTCCAATCTTCGAGATCATCGTAGGTCCATCAAGTTGGAACGGCACTAGTCCAGCGATATCTTCCGGAGAAGTTTCTGCATTGCGCTAGTCAAGGCTGATCTTCCGAAGCAGGTCGAAGTCCGAAAGCATCTTGCCGGTGCCGAGAACCACCGAAGACAGCGGGTCCTCGGCCACCGAGACCGGAAGCGAAGTCTCCTCC
>Ga0207684_10001192_pt1 | contig 29070 bp, 18 predicted proteins | sample KBSK5501metaG_FD_184342 | JGI IMG/M metagenome (GOLD analysis project Ga0207684, IMG submission 184342) | Corn, switchgrass and miscanthus rhizosphere microbial communities from Kellogg Biological Station, Michigan, USA - KBS K5-50-1 metaG... | ecosystem: Host-associated > Plants > Roots >...
CGGCATCCCCGCGGCGGCTGCGGATGAGCTCCTCCAGCGTCCCGAGCACGGCGGCCCAGCCCGGCGAGCGAACGGCCAGCCCGGCCGCCCGCTGGCGCTCGGCGGCCTGGAGCTGGCGCCGATAGGTCGTCTCGGGAATGCCGAGCAGGTCGGCTCCCCGGCGCGACACCCCGCCCGAAAGGCGGTCGGCGGTGAGGATCAGGTCCGCCGTCAGCCACTTGCCGAGGGGCACGAGCGCTGTCCGGCCGGCGCCCAGGACGGCCGCGATCTCCGCCGCCAGCGCCTTCCGGAGCCGCAAGGCCGGATCCGCCCCCGACGCCGCGATTCCGGCCGGCGCGGGGACGCCGATCGGCAGGGGTGGCCGCGGACGGGTCGGCGTCTCGGAGGCGGTCCCGGCGGCCAGGGCCTGGAAGCCCCCCTGCAGCGCGTCGCCGTCCACCTCGGGCGCGTCGCAGAAGAGCACCGAGTTCAGCACCACGTTCTGCAGCTCGCGCACGTTGCCGGGCCACGCGTACGCTTCCATCTGCGTCTCGGCCCCCGACGTGAAGTGATGAGCCGGCCGGCGGTACAGGGCGGCGAACTGCTGCAGGAAGATGTTCGCGAGGTGGACGATGTCGTCCTTCCGCTCCCGCAGCGGGGGCACGTGCACGCGCACGACGTTCAGGCGGTGGAAGAGGTCCTCGCGGAAGCGGCCCGCGGCCACCCGCGCCCGCAGGTCCACGTTGGTGGCGGCGATGATGCGTACGTCGACCCGGCGCGCGATCACGCTGCCCACCGGCGTGAGCTGTTTCTCCTGCACGAACCGGAGGAGCTTGCCCTGCAGGTCGAGGGGCAGCTCGCCGATCTCGTCCAGGAACACCGTGGCCCCGTCGGCCTGCGCCAGCCGCCCCGGCTTCCGCGCGTGGGCCCCGGTGAAGGCGCCCCTCTCGTGCCCGAACAGCTCGCTCTCGATGAGCGTCGGCGAGATCGCGCTGCAGTCGACCACGACCACCGGGCGCTCGCGCCGCTCGCTCAGCTCGTGGAGCGTATGGGCCAGCATCTCCTTGCCCGTGCCGCTCTCCCCCGTGATGAGGACGGTGGTGTCGGTGCGCGCCACCTTGCGGGCGGTGAGAAGCAGCGCCTCCATCGCCGCGGACCGATAGGCGAGCCGGGAGCCGTGCACCACCCGCCGGAGGTCGGTGACCTCGGCCTCCAGGCGCGCCTTCTCCTCTCGCTGCCGCTGGCGCTCGCGTTCGATGAGGCGCGCCCGGTCCAGGGCCACCGCCATCTCGGAGGCGAGGGCGTCGAGAAACCTCCGGTCCGAGCCTTGGAAGGAGACGTTGGCCATCGTCACTTCGAGGACGATGCTGCCGAGGCAGCGGTCCTGAAGGAAGAGGGGCAGGGCGCACAGCGACATCTCCTCCGGCTCGCCCACGGACTCCGCGACGAAGTTGCCTTCCCGGCACCCCCGTTCCGCCAGCGCCAGATCGCGCGCGGTGAGGCTGAACGGACGCGTGCCTCCGTCGACGCGCTCGAGGCCGCCCAACAGCTCGAAGCCGCCGGCCGGCGGGCGCTCGAGCACGCCCACTCGGCGGGCATGGAGCGTTTCGAACAGCCGCTCGGTAAAGGTACGCGCCAGCTCGCCGGGGTCGCTCGAGGCGGCCACCACCGCCACCGAGTCCAGCAGGAGCCTCATGTTGCGGTAGTCCTTCGACTTGTCGCCGGTGAAGATGCCCTGCAGCCGGTCGATACTCCCGGCCCGCTCCACATCCGAGCCCCTCTCCCACATGCGGACGTTGCCGGAGTTGCCCCTCTTCGCGGCGCCGAGGGCCTGGTCCGCGCGCCGGATCAGCTCCTGCGCGTCCACGGGGTCGGCCGGATCGGCCAGGGCCACCCCGGCGCTGAACTCCAGGCGCAGGACGCCCTCGTGGTATCGATGATCGGCGAGGCGGCGCAGGAGGTTTTCCGCCACCATCCGCCCGTCCGGCGCCGTCGTGTCGAGCAGGATGGCGGTGAAGATGGCGCCCCCGTACCGCGCGACGTGGTCCTGGCTGCGAAGGCCGGCGCGCAGGCCGGTGGCGATCTCCCGCAGCACCTGGTCTCCGGAGCGGCGGTCCAGCCGCTCGTTGACCCAGCCGAAATCGTCCGGGCCGAGCAGCAGGAGGACCGCGGGCAGCGCCATCTCTTGGACGTGGGCGAGGGCCATCTCCAGCTCGGCCTGGAAGCTGGCCCGCTCGGGCAGCTCCGTCACGTGGTCGAATGCGGTGCGGGCGACGGTCCGCGCGTGGGCCGCGAAGCCGGCGGCGAGGCCGAGGAACCCCTTCCACCATCCTTCGTCGCTGAGCGCGTCGGCCGCGGTGGCAAACCACAGGAGATCGCGGCCTCCGCCCGCGGCATCGCGATCGAACCGAAGGCCGATCAAGGTCGCCAGCTCCGGCGATGGCGCTCGATCGCCCTTCCGCCGTTGCGGGCCGGCCGCGTCCTCCTCCACCCGCGGTATGACCCAGCGCAGCGGGATCCGGTAGAGCAGGCCCTCGCCGCTTCCGCTGGCAAGGCGGCCCTTGCCGTCGTCCTCCCCCGCTTCGTCGGCGAGCCGGCGATGCGACTCCGCCGCCGCCTCCGGGCCGGCCAGCTCCGGAAGCGGACCGAGACGTCCCTCGTGGATCAGGATCTCCTGCTCCCCTCCCGCCGAGGGGGGAACGTAGAGCGACACGGACGCCGCTCCGCTGAGCCGCGCCACCAGGCGCACGTAGGACCGCAGGATCTCGTTGGCTCTGCTCATCCGCCGCCCGCGGCAGGATGGTGCGCCGCTGGCCGGCCGCGGTCAAGCCGACGCGGGCGTCGCGCTGCGGCCTACCTTGGCGCCAGCTCGTCCACGAGGGCGGCGGTTCCGTAGACCTTGCGCAGCGCTTCCACGATGGCGCGGGCGTCCACGGACACGGCCCGCGCCACCTCGTCGGTGTAGTAGTAGTCGAGGGCGAGGCTCTCGATGTTGCCGTCGAAGATGATGCCCACGAACTCGCCGTCCTTGTTGATGACGGGGCTGCCCGAGTTGCCGCCGATGATGTCCGCGGTGCAGACGAAGTCGAACGGCGTCTCCAGCTCGAGGTCTTTCTTGTGCTCGACCCACCGCGGCATCAGGTTCCACGGCGGACGGTTGCGGAAGGAGGCCGAGCGGTCGTACAGGCCGTGGAAGGTCGTCCGGGCGGGAACGATCGTGCCCTCGGCCGGAAGCGGTTTCACGACACCGAAGGCCAGGCGCAAGGTGAAGGTGGCGTCGGGAGAGAGGGTGCGGCCGAACGCCTTCCACCGGGCCTGGGCGATCCGCTCCCCCGCCCGCTTCTGCACCGCGTCCACCTCGTCCTCCTTGAACGTACGGGCCTGGCGAGCCAGGGGATCGATCTTCCGCGCGAGCACGATCATCGGGTCCCTGGAGGCGGCCACCGCGGAGGGTCCTCCCGCGACGAGCGCCTTCCGGGCCGCGACGTCCTTCAGCTTGGTGCCCGCCACCGCCTCGTGGGCCACCTCCTCCGGGGTGCGGCCGCCCAGGACGGTCTTGACGAAGGGATGGTCCGGGCCGAGCTCGTCGGCCGCTTCCTTCAGCCGACCGGCGAGCATCACCTCCTCGAGGTCGTCGTAGATGGGCGCCGGGGAGTACAGGTCGTTCTCCAGTGAGGCGAGGTTCGATTCCCGGAACTCCTCCAGGCGCACGTCGTTCGGCTTCTGTTTCTCCACCCCGTAGCGAACGATGTTCCCGGCGTGATGCAGCAGCTCGGAGCCCCCGAACCCGACGAGGCGCTGCTCGGCCAGGTGCGCGTCGTACTTCTTCTGCGCGGCGGCGATGGTGTCCCACGGGTCGGCGCCGGTCGCCAGCTCACGATCGGCGGCGAAACGCGCCCGGAGATCCTTTTCCGCCGCCGCCTTCGCGGCCAGGGCCTTGGGGTCCTGGACCGCCTTCAGCATGCCCTCCCGCGCCTTGATGCTGTTCTCGTAGCCGAAGATGTACTCCTTCGCGCGCCGCTCGTTCTCGGGCGACCTCGCGGCGTAGGCCTTCAGGTTCGCCAGCCGCCGCTTGAGCGAGCTCAGGATCCGGGGCTGGAGGACGTCCCGCTCCGACTCGAGCTGAGCGAGCGTCTCCAGCCGTGACGTCGAGCCGGGGTTGCCGGAGACGAACACCAGATCGCCGTCCTCCGCCCCCGTGCGCGTCCAGGGCAGATACGCGCCGGGTTTCGCCGGCCGACCGTTCTCGTAGGCGCGCATGATGCAGATGTCGAGGTCGTGGCGCGGGAACGTGAAGTTGTCGGGGTCGCCCCCGAAGAACGCCGTCTGCTGCTCGGGGGCGAACACCAGCCGCACGTCCGTGTACTTCTTGTATGTGTAGAGCTGGTACTCGCCGCCCTGGTACAGGGGGATCACGTCGCAGCGCTGGCCGGTGCGGTCGGCGCACTCCTTCTCGATGCGCGCGGTCACCGCCTTGCGCGCCTCCCCGGCCTGCTTGTCCGACATGGCCGGCTTCACGGCTCCCAGCACCCGGGACGTGACGTCCTCGAGGGCCATGAGGACGTTGACCTCGTAGCCGGGGCACGCCGGCTCCTTGTCGCGGGAGGGAGCGATGAACCCGTCGGAGACGTAGTCGTGCTCCTGCGTGGAGATGTTCTGGATGCAGCCCAGGCCCACGTGGTGGTTGGTGATCATGAGGCCCTCGGGCGAGACGAAGGAGCCCGAGCCGCCGTCGTTGAAGCGCACGGACGCCAGGCGCACCTTGTCCTGCCAATCCCGGGTCGGCGTGAAGCCGTACTTCTCCTGAAGCAGCTTCGTCGGCAGGTTGTCGAAGGTCCACATGCCTTCGTCGGCGGCGGCGAGCGCCGGAAGAGCGAGGGCGACGGCGAGGGCCATCCGCCCCGGGAACAAGGCGTTCATCGATATCCTCCGGACGACGGCGAGGCGACGGGTGTGATCAGCTTCGCTGTTCGAGCGGCACGTAGTGGCGCTCGGACGGGCCCTTGTAGATCTGGCGGGGGCGGGCGATCTTCTGGTCCTTGTCCTGCAGCATCTCTTCCCACTGCGCGAGCCAGCCCGAAGTGCGCGGGATCGCGAACAGCACCGGGAACATGTCCTCCGGGAACCCCATGGCCTGGTAGATGAGCCCGGAGTAGAAGTCCACGTTGGGATAGAGCTTCCGCTTCACGAAGTATTCGTCCTCGAGCGCGATCTTCTCGAGCTCGAGGGCGATGTCGAGCAGCGGGTTGCGGCCGGTGACCTCGAACACCTTGTCGGCCATCGTCTTTATGATCTTCGCCCGAGGATCGTAGTTTTTGTAGACCCGGTGGCCGAAACCCATGAGGCGCACCTCGCCCCCGCTCTGCTTGACCTCCTTGATGAAGGCCGGCACCTTGTCCCGGTTGCCGATCCCCCGCAGCATGCGCAGGACCGCCTCGTTGGCCCCCCCGTGGAGCGGACCGTACAGGGCGGCGACGGCGGCGGCGGTCGCCGAGTAGGGGTCCCCCTCGGAGGAGCCCACGCCCCGCATGGCGGAGGTGGAGCAGTTCTGCTCGTGGTCGGCGTGGAGGATGAACAGCACCTCCAGGGCGTGCTCCAGGACCGGGTTCACCCTGTACTTCCCCGCCAGCTTGAACATCATCTGGAGGAAGTTCCCGCAGTAGCTCAGCTCGTTGTCGGGGTAGGCGTACGGCGTCCCCACCGAGTGGCGGTAGGCGAAGGCCGCCATCGTCGGCATCTTGGCGATGAGGCGGAAGATCTGCGTGCGGCGGTTCTGGGGATCGTGGATGTGCTTCGCGTCCGGGTAGAAGGTCGACAGCGCGGCCACGGTCGAGACGAGCATGCCCATGGGGTGGGCGTCGTAGCGGAAGCTCCCCATCAGCTCCTTGATGTTCTCGTGGACCATCGTGTGGTGGGTGATGTTGTGCACCCACTCCTGGTACTGCGACCGGGTGGGCAGCTCCCCGTTGAGGATCAGGTAGGCCGTCTCGAGGTAGTTGCTCTTCTCGGCCAGCTCCTGGATCGGATAGCCCCGATAAAGAAGGATGCCCTTGTCCCCGTCGATGAAGGTGATCTTGCTGCGGCAGGCCGCGGTGTTGGTGAAGGCGGGGTCGTAGGTCATCAGCCCGAAGTCGTCGGGCCCGGCCTTGATCTGGCGCAGGTCGAGCGCGCGGATCGTCCCGTCCTCGATGGGGAGCTCGTAGCTCTTGCCCGTCCGGTTGTCGGTGACGGTGAGGGTGTCCTTGCCCATGGCGCTCCGAGGCGGCGCGGCCGGTGCCGGTGTCCGGAGGCTAGCATTCGCGCGGGAGGGGGGTCAAACCAGGCCGCGTAGCCGGTCGACCGTGGCCCGCACGGCATAGCCGGCGCCGTGGAGGATTCGCAGGGCGGCGCCCTTCGGCCCCCGATGGTGCTTGGCCAGGAACCGCCGGCGGCTCTCGTGGAAGCGGACCAGGAACTCCCGCCGATCCTGGAACGAGCTGCCGCCCACGAGGTGCACGGCCTGCGCCGCGGGCACGAGCCGCACGCGGTGCCCGGCCGCCCGGGCCCGCACGGCCAGGTCGGTGTCCTCGTAATAAATGAAGAAGCGCTCGTCGAGACCGCCCAGGGCCTCGAAGGCGGTCCGGCGCACGAGGAGACACGCGCCGCAGAGGCACTCGACGTCGATCGGCTCGCGGCCCGGCGCGCTCACCAGCCGGAGCCGGCTCCGCGGCAACAGGTTGTGCAGCAGCAACGCGTCGTAGGCGAGGGTGAGCCATCCCGGCGCCGGCCAGGCGGAGGGCTGGAGCGCGCCGTCGGGGCCAAGAAGCTGCGGACCGGCGAGAGCGACCTCGGGTCTCGTGTCCAGCTCGGTGGCGAGCCGGTTGACGCAACCGGGAAGCGGGCGCGCGTCGGGATTGAGCAGGAGGAGGTGCCGGCCGCGGGCCATCCGGGCCGCCTGGTTCACCGCCGCCGCGAAGCCGCGGTTGGACTCGTTCACGATCAACCGCGCCTCGGGCGCGTGCCGGCGAACCAGCTCCGGCGTGCCGTCGCCCGAGGCGTTGTCGACCACGATCGTCTCCCACGCCAGGCCGTCCGCGGAGGCGGCGAGGGATTCCAGGCACGCCGGCAGGTGGGCGGCCGAGCGGTACGCCACCACGATGACGGTGAGATCCGGCGCTTCCATCGGCTTCAGGCCGAGCGGTAGCGCTCGATGACCTCGTCGGGGGATCCGTCCGCTATCAGCCTTCCCCCGTCGAGGAGCACGAGCCGCGGACACAGCTCCCGGAGCAGGGTGAAATCGTGGCTGACGAGGATGGCGGTACGAGCCTCGTCCCGCAGCCTCCGCAGCTCGGACAGGCACTGGGCCTGGAACGCCTCGTCGCCGACGGTCAGCGCCTCGTCGACGAGCAGGATCGGCGCCTCCGCGAGAAGCGCGACCGTGAAGGCGAGGCGGGACCGCATTCCGGTCGAGAGCGTCTCCAGCCTCGCGTCCTCGAAGCGGGCGATTCCGGCGCGGCTCAGGATGCCGGCGAGCTCCGCGTCGAGCCGCCTTCGCGGCACGCCCAACAGCACGCCGTACAGGAAGACGTTGTCGCGCACCGTCAGGGCGCCGTTGAATCCGACCCCCAGCTCCAGTATCGGAGCGATCGCCCCGTCGACGCGGACGGTCCCCGTAGTGGGCGGGTAGATCCCGGCCACGACGCGGAGCAGCGTGGACTTGCCGCCGCCGTTGCGCCCGACGATGCCCAGGAACTCCCCCGCCTCGAGCCGCAGGCTCACGTCGCGCAGGGCGTGGAAGCTCTCGTAGGTGTAGTGCCCGCGGCCGAAGACGCGGTCGAAGACGGTCCTCCGCTTCTGGTGCGGGATCGAGAAGACCTTGGACACGCTCCGCAGCTCGATCACAGGGCTTCGGGGATACCCGCCTGCCGCCGCAGGAAGAGGCCGACGCCGAGGGCGAACACGCCCGCGCAGACGGCCACGGTGACGCCGATGAAGCGCAGGGTCGGAAAGTAGTCGTAGAGCAGGAACCAGCGAACGAGATGCAGGCAGCGCGCGAGCGGGTTGAGGTAGAGCAGCTCCGCGACCGGTCCCGTGTTGGCCACGTAGACCACGGGGGTGAGCCAGAAGCAGGCCTGGAGCAGCACGCTCCAGATCAGGCTCGCGTCGCGGAATTGCACCCCCGCGAGCGCGACGAGGAAGCTCGTTCCCGCGGCGAACAGGGCCAGGCAGAGGAGCGGCAGCAGGGCGAGCGGGGCGAGACGCGAAAGCCTTCCGGCCAGGCCCAGGACCAGGACCAGCACCGCCGTGTTGATCGCGAGCGTGATCAGCGTCGACAGGACCCCGGCCGCGACGACCAGGGCCGCGGGCACGTGGATCGACTTGAGCACCCCCGCCTTTCCCGCCAGCGCCGTCAGCCCCGAGTAGCTGCAGTCCTGGAAGAACGTCCAGCACACGAGGCCGACCAGGAGATAGACCAGGTAGCCGGGCGTGGTCACCCCGAGGACGAACCGGAAGACGAAATAGAAGACGGCCAGCATCAGGAGCGGGCTGAGCATCGACCACGCGTAACCGAGGGCCGAGTCGTAGTACTTCAGCCGGAAGTCGCTGACCGCCAGCTCGCGCATCACCTCCCAGCGCAGGAGGCGCCGCGGGCTAGGCGAGGGCGGCATAGATCGCCTCGACGTCGCGGGCGTAGCGCGCGCTCGTGAAGGCGGATTGCAGGCGGCGCCGGCCCTCCGCCGCCAGGCGCTCGCCCAGGGCCGGCTCGTCGAGGATGCGAAGCACGGCGTCGGCGAGCGCTTCCGCGCTTCCCGTCCGGAACAGGAGACCACTGCGTCCGTGCTCGAGGATCTCGGCCGGTCCGCCGCTGTCGGAGGCGACGACGGGCGTGCCCGCGGCCAGCGCTTCGAGGACGATCATCCCGAAGGGCTCGTCCTCGGAGGGACACACGAGCACGTCGAGGCCGGCCAGCACTGCCGGCACGTCGTCGCGGTGGTCGAGGACGGCTACGGTCTGCTCGAGGCCCAGGTGCCGGCGGCGCCCGAGCACGGCGTCGCGATAGCGTCGCACGTGCGGAAGCTGAGCATCATTGAGTCCGCCCCCCACCATGGCGAAGCGCACCTCGGGACGCTGCGCGGCGATGCGGGTCGCGGCCTCCAGGAACACCGCGTGACCCTTCCACGTGTCGTAGCGGGCGACGAGGCCGACGAGGGGCGTTGCGCCGGCGAGCCCGAGGGCGTCGCGCAAGGTCCGCCGGTCCCCACCGGCGAAGGATCCGGCCCGGATCCCGGGAGGCACGACGCGGGTGCGGCGGGCCAGGAGCGCGGGGACGGGACCGAGCCGGGAAGGCTGGTTGGTCGAGACGGCCAGCAGCCGGTCCACCGCGGGGACGGCCAGACACGCGAGCGCCAGCCGCCGCGGGGCGCCGCCGAGGTAGTGGAGCTGATAGACGAGGCGCGCACCCCGCGGTCGGGCGGCGATGAGCAGCATCAGGCCGAGCACGTCTCCGCAGTGCAGGATGCGCGCCCCGCGGGCGCGGGCCAGCCGGCGGATGCTCCCCGCGGCGCGGGCGAGACGCACGAGCGTCGGCGGCCACGCGAGCCGATGAAGCGACGGCGAGGGGAAGCGCTCCACGACGACCTCGATGCCCCGGCTCCGCAGCTCGGCCGCGAGCGGTCCATCCTCGCCGAGGACGACGAGGGGCACGAAGCGGGTCCGGTCCAGCTCGCCGAGCAGCTCGAGCAGGGCGCGCTCGGCGCCGCCGATCGTTCCGTAGAGGCTGAGGTACAGGACGGTCACGCTCACGGCCGCGGCGCTCGCAGGTATCCCCACGCCACGGCGGCCTGCGAGAGCGGAAGGCCGAGGGCGAGGACGGCACGATCCTGGGGACGGGCTTCCCCGAGCGCGGCGGCGAAGGCGCGGAGGTACTGGCCGGGTCCCATCCGGCTCCTCTCTCCCGAATCCGTGCCGCGCTGACGGTAGTAACGACGCGCGCCGCGCCCGTAGGCGGCCTGCTGGCGTAGGAAGTCACGCCAGCTCATGGGCGGTCGGTGGGTGACGACGATGTCGGCAGCGTAGACGAGCCGCTCGCCGCGCGTCCGCAGGCGCGCGTGGAGCTCCCGCTCCTCGCCGCCCGCGCCCGTGAATCGCTCGTCGAACAGGCCCGCCTCGCGGAGGGCCGCCGCGCGGTACGCCACGTTGTTGGACGTGAGGAACGCCGCCTCGCTCCCATCATTGAGAGCGCGCGCGATTCCGTTCGTGATCGCTTGCGAGATGCGCGCCGGCCGCGCCGCGTCGGGCGCGGCCACCACCCGGCCTCCGACGGCCGCGGCTCCGGTCTGCACGAGACGCTGGCGCAGGCGCGCCACCCAATCCGGCGGCACCTCGCAGTCGTCGTCGGTGAAGGCAATCAGCTCGCCGCCGGCGCGGGCGATGCCGGCGTTGCGGGCCGCCGCCGCCCCCCGACCCTCGCCCATGACGTGGACGATCGCACCTTGCGCCGCCAGCGCGGCCAGGAAGGCGCCCGTCCCGTCCGTGCTGCCGTCGTCGACGATGATCAGCTCGAAGGGCTCGGTGTCTTGCTGGCGCCGGAGGGCCTCCACCGTCGCTCCCAGAGAGGCCATCCGGTCGCGCGTGGGGACGACGACGGAGACCGTCGGAGGGAACACGCCAAAGGATACCCCCGGGCCCCGTGATTGACACCTTCCGCCCCGCGTCGATACGCTTGACGCCTCAGCGAGGCGAGCGTGGGTCACGATCAGGGCGCTTCACGCTATCGCAGGATCAGCGCCACCCGTCCGCACAAAACGGCGCCAACGGTGCGGCCTTTCGATCCGCCATCGCTGGCGGAAAGCGCCACGCGCTACGAGCAGGCGATCGACCTGGCCTCGGACAGCACGCACGCTCGCGTGGTCCGGCTCGTGGGTTCGAACAAGAAGGTGCTGGAGCTCGGCTGTTCGACCGGGTTCATGTCCCGTGTCCTGCGCGAGCGGGGGTGCCGCGTCGTCGCCGTCGAGGAGGACGCCGGCGCCGCCGAGCGGGCGAGGCCCTTCTGCGCGCGGGTCATCGTCGGGGACGTCGAGCGGCTCGATCTGGGTCGTGCGCTCGGGAAGACCCGGTTCGACGTGATCCTGGCCGCCGACGTGCTGGAGCACCTGAAGGATCCCCTCCGGCTGCTCCGGGGCCTCAAACGCTTCCTCGCGGACGAGGGCTGGGTCGTGGCTTCCCTGCCCAACGTCGCCCACGGGAGCGTCCGTCTGGCCCTCCTGGGCGGCGAGTTCCGCTACAATCCCACCGGCCTCCTCGACCACACCCATCTACACTTCTACACCCGCGACAGCCTCCAGAAGCTCTTCGACGACGCCGGGTACCTCATCGGGCACCTCGAACGCCACGAGATGCGTATCGAAGACTCGGAGGTCTCGTTCGACCGTGCGGCCATACCTCCCGCCGTCGTGGAGGCGGTATCGCACGATCGGGAGGCCCTCACCTACCAGTTCATCGTCGTGGCCCACGCGCTGCCTCGGGAAAGGGTCGACTTCATCCAGGAGCTGGTCCGGTCGGCGGCGGCCGCGCAAGAGACGGCGGAAGCGCGCTCCGGCGGGATCGCCGAGGAGAAACGGGTCGTCGAGACCGCGGCTCGAGAGCTGGAGGAAGCGAGGGACGCCGCCGAGGCCGACGCGCGGCACCTCGCGCTGGAGAGCGAGGCCAGGCAGCGCCGGATCGAAGATCTGGAGACGCGCCTGGAGGCGGCCGCGGTCCGGTTTCGGGAGCTGAGCCGAGAGCGCGATCTGACGCAGCGGGATCTGGAGGCATCCACGCGGACGACCGCCACCGCGCGCGCCGACCTCGAACGCCTCCGACTCGCCGTCGAAGAGAAGACGATCCAGCTCGACGCACTGGCCGAGCGCGCGCAGGATCGCGCCGATCGTGAAGCGGAGGCGCGTCGCCTCTTGCACGAAGCGCACGCGCAGCTCCGCGCGCGCGACGAGGAGCTCGCGCGGCGGCGGGGCCTCGAGGCCGACCTCGCCGCCCACCAGGGAACGATCGCCGCCCTGCGCGTGGAGCACGCAGAGGCGCTGGCCCGCATGGCGGGGATGCGCCGGACCCGGGTCTGGCGAGTGGGCATGATCTACTGGTGGATCGAGGCCCGCCTGAAGTCCCTTCTCCGCCTCTAGCGGACGGCGGAAGCGATCGTCATGGACGCGGCCTTCTGCACGATCATCGCGAAGAACTACCTGGCCTATGCGCGCGTCCTCGCCCGCAGCCTCCGCCAGCACCATCCCGGCATTCCGTTCTACGTTCTGCTCGTGGACGAGCCCGAGGGCTTCTTCGACGCGGAGGCAGAGCCCTTCACGATCGTACGCCTGGAGGAGATCGCCCTCCCCCGGCCACGGGAGTTCTGCTTCCGCTACGACGTGCTCGAGCTGAGCACGGCGGTCAAGCCGTTCTTCCTCGAGCGCCTGTTCGCGCGCGGCCACACGAGGATCGTCTTCCTCGATCCAGACGTCCGCGTGTACCGTCCCTTGACGATGCTCCTGGACGAGCGGGAGCGCTGGCGCATGGTCCTCACGCCGCACCTCATCGAGCCCTTGGAGGACGACAAGCACCCGGGCGAGCGGGAGATACTGCTGAGCGGCGTCTACAACCTCGGTTTCCTGGCCCTGACCCGCGACGCGGGCGTCGACGCGTTCCTCGGCTGGTGGAAAGACCGCTGCGAGCACGACTGCATCGTGGACCCCCCGCGCGGCCTCTTCGTCGACCAGCGGTGGATGGACCTGCTGCCCGGCATGATGGACGGGGTGCGCATCCTCCGGGACCCCACCTACAACCTCGCCTACTGGAACCTCGCCCACCGCCGCCTGGAAGGCCCGCCGGAGGCGCCGCTCGTGAACGGCTCTCCCCTTCACTTCATCCACTTCAGCGGCGTCGACCCGCTGCGCCCCACGCTCCTCTCCCGGCACCAGGATCGGTACCAGACGGTGACCGAGGAGCCGCTGCTCACGCTGCTGCAGCGATACAGCGCCGAGCTCCTGGAACATGGGCATCGGATCTGCTCCCGCTGGCCGTACACGCATGGCCGCTTCAACGACGGATATCCGATCGCGCGCGTAGTGCGCGAGCTGTTCCGCGAGCAGCCTCCGGGCACCTTCCCGGACCCCTTCGGGAGCGACGGCGGCCGCAGCTACGTCGATTGGGCCGTCGCCCCGACGCGCGAGACCGCGCTGTCGCCGTTGGGAGAGCGCGTCTACGGCTGGTGGCGGGCCGCGGAGCGGCCTCAGCCGCGCGCCGGGGCGGGACTGCGGTTGCCGGCGTCGTTGGCTCCCCTCGCGGCGTGGATCCTGTCCCGGCGGCCCGACGTGAGGGACCGCTGCACGACGCCCGACGGCACGCTCGATCGGCAGCGCTTTCTCCGATGGCTGGCCGCCGAGGGCGCCGCCCATCACCAGCTCAAGCCCGCGTGGTGTCAGCGCTGGCTCGCCGACGCTCGCGGGTCCGCCGCCACGGACCGGCTGCTCGCCGCCTACGACGCGAGACCGGATCTGCAGAAGCGGTATCCGATGGCATTCGTGGACGAGCACGACGCCCCCGCGTTCCAGGCGTGGGTCGAAGCCAACGCCGAGAGCCTCGGCCTCGACGCCGGCACGCTCGACGCGCTGCGCCGCATCTTCGCGGACGAGCCTACCCGACGCATCAGCGAGATCTACTGGAGCCGGCCCGACGTCCAGCGCGTGTTCCCGCAGGCCCTCGGCTGGCCCGGCGATCCCGCCTTCCTGGCCTGGCTACGACATTCCGGGCGCGACGAGTACGGCATGTCCGAGGAGTGGGTGTCCTGGTTCGCCCGGGCCCGCGAGCAGCACGTGTGCCGGCGGATCCACCAGCTCTACTTCGGCCGGCCCGACTGGCAGGAGCGCCATCCCCAGGCCTTCTCGCCTTTCGGGCGGCGGCCCTTCCTCGAATGGCTGCGGAGCGAGGGACCGTCCCTCGGGCTCGACCTGTCGTCCCTGAAGTCCGTCTGCCCGCCGCGCGCCTACAGCGCGCTCGACGAGCTTCGGAGCCTTCACCGGAACGTCCCCGAAGTGCGGGACCGCTTCCCCCACGCCTTCCGGCGCGTGGCCGACACCGAGCGGCTCCTGGCCTGGCTTCACGACGAAGGCCGCCGCCGGTTCGATCTGGAGGACGACTGGCTCGAGCGGCTGGGTCGCGAGGCCCGATCGCAGGGCATCGTGAGCCGGGGCGCGCTCGTGGTCGGGTACTTGAGGACGGAGTCGGGAATGGGCGAGCTCGCCCGGGCCACCGCGCGCGCCCTCGCCTCGGTCTCCTACCCCGTGGCGACGCTGGATCTGGACGAGGCGCCCCAGCGCAAGGCCGACGTGACCGTCCCGCTGGACGACGCGTCCGATCCGCTCCCGTTCACGATCGTCCACGTCAACGGGCCCGAGGCCGTACGGCTGCGCCGCCGTCTTCCCGGCCGCAGCGCCTCCGGCCACCGCATCGCGTGCTGGGCGTGGGAGCTGCCCTCCCTGCCCCCGGAGTGGTCGGAGGCCTTCGAGCTCTTCGAGGAGGTCTGGACCTGCAGCCGCTACTCGGCCGCCGCCATCGGCGGCGCCTCGCCCGTCCCCGTCCAGACGTTCTGGCCGGCCCTGCCCGAGGCCGCGCCGGCCCGGATCGACCGCGCCGCCCTGGGCCTGGACCCCGACGCGTTCACCTTCCTCTTCATTTACGACCTGTTCAGCGAGACCGAGCGCAAGAACCCCGTCGGCCTCGTGGAAGCGTTCCGTGAGGCGTTCCGCGCGGACGACCGGGTCCGGCTCGTGATCAAGACGTCCAACGGCGACCTCCACGCGGACGATCTGCAGCGCGTGGTCGACGCGGCCCGGGACGCGCCCGTCACGGTGATGGACCGTTATCTGACGCGCGCCGAAGTGCTGGGGCTCATCCAGGCGTGCGACGCGTACGTCTCCCTCCATCGCTGCGAAGGCTTCGGCCTGACCCTGGCGGAAGCCATGAGCCTGGGCAAGCCGGTGGTGGCGACCTACTACTCCGGCAACGTCGACTTCATGAGCCCGTGGAACTGCTTCCCCGTTCCCTACCGCCTCGTGCCCATCCAGGAGCGACGGGGGCCGTACGCGAAGGGGCAGCTGTGGGCCGAGCCCGACCTCGGCGCCGCCGCCGCCTTGATGAGGAAGGTCGTTCGCGAGCGCGACCTGGCCCTGGAGATCGCGGCCCGGGGCCGGTCGGACGTGTTGCGGCAACTCTCGGCGGGCGCCTGCGGCGAGCGCATCCGGGAAAGGCTGGCGGTGCTCGCGGCCACGGACTGGCCCCGCGCGGGCGCTGCTGCCGAAGGGGGTCGGTGAGCGCCCCCTGCGTCTCGATCTGCGTCCCGACCTGGAACGGGGCTGGTTATCTCGCCGAGGCCCTCCGGAGCGCCCTGGCCCAGACCGAACCAGACTTCGAGCTCCTCGTGGTGGACGACGCATCCAGCGACGAAACCCTCCGCGTCGTGGCAAGTTTCGCGGACGCTCGCATCCGGATTCACCGCAACGAGCGCCGGCTGGGCCTTCCCGGCAACTGGAACCGCTGCCTCGCCGAGGCCCGCGGCGAGTTCGTGAAGTTCCTCTTCCAGGACGACCTGCTGGAGCCGGCGGCGGTCGGGAAGCTCCTCGGGGCCCTGCGGGCGGTGCCGGGGGCAAGCCTGGCCTTCGGCCGGCGCACGATCCGCCACGAGGGCGACGGCGCGCGCACGCCGCTTCTTCTGGGCGACGCGTACCCGGAGCTGCAAAGGCGCTTCTACTCCTCCGTGGGCAGGGGCGTGCGTGGCGAGGACCTCGTGCGGAGCGCGCTGCGCGAGGGGCGGGACCTGACGGTGAACGTGCTCGGCGAGCCTTCGTTCGTCCTCTTGAGAAGGGAGGCGGTGCTGAAGGCGGGCGGCTTCCATCCGGGCTTCCGCCAGCTCGTCGACTGGGATCTCTGGCTGCGGCTGGCGCGCGAGGGGCCCCTGGTGTTCGTGGACGAGACCCTGGGCGTCTTCCGCGTCCACGACCGCGGCCAGAGCACCCGCAATCACGGCTCGATGCGGATCCCCTGGGAGTACGTGCGCCTCCTCACCCGCATTCGTCACGGATACGGACGGATGCTGGCCCGGGAAGAGCGACGGCGCCTGGAGGCCGCCCGCTGGGGGTGCCGCCGGCACCTGGCGGGAGAAGCGCTTCGCCTCCTCGGCCGCCGCGCGGGCCTCGTCCCCGAGATCCTGCGCTCGTGAAGCCGCCTCCTCTGGCCTTCTGCACCGTCATCGCGAAGAACTACCTCGCGCAAGCCCGCGTCCTCGCGGCCTCTCTTCGCCGGCATCATCCCGACGTGCCCCTCACCGTGCTGCTGGTGGACGAGCCGGAGGGCCGGTTCGATCCCGCCCGGGAGCCGTTTCGCACCGTGTCCCTCTCCGACCTCGACCTGCCGCGGCCGCAGGAGTTCTGCTTCCGCTACAACGTGGTCGAGCTGAGCACGGCGGTGAGGCCGCACCTGCTGCGGCATGTCTTCGCGCACGGCCCCGACCAGATCGTCTATCTCGACCCCGACGTACGTGTCTACGCGCCGCTCGACACCGCGCTGGACGAGCTGCAGCGAGCGAACGTCGTGGTGACCCCCCACCTCACCCGCCCGTCGGACGGCGACGGAGCGGCGAGCGAGCGGAAGACCCTCCTCTCCGGCGCCTACAACATGGGCTTCCTGGCCCTCCGGCGCCGCGACGCGGTGGACCGTTTCCTGCGCTGGTTGTGCGACCGGCTCGAGAGGGAGTGCGTGGTGGATCCCGCCCACGGGCTGTTCGTGGACCAGCGCTGGATGGACCTCGCGCCGGGAATGGTCGATGGCCTCCGCGTGCTGCGGGACCCCGGTTATAACGTGGGCCATTGGAACGTCACGGAGCGCCCGCTGAGGGGCGATCCCGGCCGCCCGACGGTGGACGGACGGCCCCTCGTCTTCTTCCACTTCAGCGGCTTCCGGCCCGAGCAGCCCGCTCTCTTGTCCCGCCACGACGAGCGGGCGGTGACAGAGGAGCCGCTGCGCAGCCTGCTCGCCGGCTACGGCGACGAGCTCAAGGCCGCCGGGTATGAGGAGTGCGCGCGCTGGCCCTACTCGCACGGCGTGTTCAGCGACGGCTACCCCGTGGGGGACGACCTGCGCGTCCTCTTCCGGGAGCAGCCCGATGGCCGCTTCCCGCAGCCCTTCCAGGTCGACGGCGACGCCTCGTTCCTGCGGTGGGCCATCACGAGCGCCGAGACGCGGGCGCGCTCCGAGCGCGCCGCTCGGCCGGTGACGGAAGAGGTGCGCCTGGCCGACCTCCCCCCCATCGTCCGCCGGATCCTGAGCGTCCGGAAAGACGTGCGGCGGGCCTACGAGACCGCCGAGGGGAGGTTCGACCGGCAGGGTCTGCTGGGTTGGCTGGTGAACGACGGCGTGAAGGACTTCCACCTGAAGGAGGAGTGGTGCGCCGAGTGGGGGGCGGGACCCGCGGTCCCGGAGGTCATGCCCCGCCTCCTCGCTCTCTACGACTCGAGGCCGGAGCTGCAACGCCGGTTTCCGATGGCGTTCGTGGAAGAGCACGACGCGCCGGCATTCCTCGAATGGATCGAAGGCCACGCGGCCGAAGGCGGCCTCGACGCCTCCGACATGGACCTCGTCCGGCAGCTCTTCGCCGCGCACCCGACGGCACGCATCCGGGAGATCTACGGGCGCCGTACCGACGTCATGGAGGCTTATCCGAGCGCTCTCGGCTGGCCCGCCGACACCGGCTTCGTGGCATGGCTGCGGTACTCGGGGCGCCGCGAGCACGGCCTGGCCACGGACTGGACGCGCTGGTTCGCGCGCGCCCAGGAGCAGCACGTCTGCCTGCGCATCCACCAGGCCTACCCCGGGCGTCCCGACTGGCAGCGGGCCCATCCGCACGGTCTCTCGCCGCTCGGCCGCCGGCGGTTCCTGGCCTGGCTCCAGGAGACGGGCGCCGCCGAGCTCGGGCCAGAGCCCGCCGCCGTCCACCGCCTCTGCCCGCCGGAGATGCTGTCCGCCGTCGAGGAGCTGCGCCGCGTCCACGCGCGCGACCCCGACCTTCAGCAGCGGTTCGCCCAGGCGTTCCACCATGTCGGGCAGACCGAGCGCCTCCTCGCCTGGCTGCGCGAGGAGCTCGGCGAGACGGGCGAGCTCGAGAGCGATTGGCTGGCCACGGTGGAGCAGGAGCTGAAGCCGCTCGGGCTCGTCGGCCACGGGGTGACCGTGGTCGGCTATCTCAGGGCGGGGTTCGGGCTCGGCGAGCTGGCGCGGGCCACAGTGCGGTCCCTGGAGGCGGTCGAGTACCCGTACGCGACCGCGAGCGTCGAGCACCGGCCGGCCTGGCAATCGGATTTCACCGATCGGCCCGCGCCCGCTCCCTACCCCTTCTCCATCCTGCACCTCAATCCCGACGGCGTGCGGGACGTGCGCGAGAAGCTCGACCTCGGATCGCTGCCGGGCCGATACCGCATCGGGTACTGGGCGTGGGAGCTCGAGGAGATGCCGCGGGAATGGGCGGAGGCGTTCCCGCTCTTCGACGAGGTCTGGACGTGCAGCCGCCATGCCGCCGCCGCCCTGGCCGCGGGTTCGTCGGTTCCGGTCCACACGGTGTGGCCGTCGGTAGAAGACATCGCTCCGGGCGGAGAGCCCCCGATCCCCGCCGGCACCGGCGGGTTCACGTTCCTCCTGATCTACGACCTGCTCAGCGAGACGGAGAGAAAGAACCCCATCGGGCTGATCGAGGCCTTCCGCCGCGCCTTCCGCAAGGACGACCGTGTCCGCCTTGTCATCAAGACCGCCAACGGCCCCGAGCGTCCCGACGACCTCCGCCGCGTGGTGGACGCCGCCCGCGGCCTGCCGGTCGAGGTTCGTGACGGCTACGCCTCCCGCGCCGAGACCGTGGGCCTGATGCGGGCGTGCGACGCCTACGTCTCCCTGCACCGGGCCGAAGGCTTCGGCTTCACGCTCGCCGAGGCGATGGCGCTCGGCAAGCCGGTGATCGCCACCTACTATTCGGGCAACGTCGACTTCATGGCCCCGTGGAACAGCTTCCCCGTGCCGTACTCCCTGGTCGAGATCCCCGCTCGCCACGGGCCGTACGTACCCGGAATGCGGTGGGCGGAGCCGGACCTCGAAGCCGCCGCCGCCCTCATGCGCCAGGTGTACGGGCGGCCGGAGCACGCCGCGGACGTCGCCGCCCGGGGCCGCGCCGACGTTCTCCGCCTTCTCTCGGCGAAGGCGTGCGGCGAGCGCATCGAGGCGCGCTTCCGCGCCATCCGCCGGAACGGCCTTGTCGACCTTCGCTGAGGTGCGCGCGCCGGCCCGGCAGGGGCCGGCCTTCTGCTCGATCATCGCCAAGAACTACCTGCCCAAGGCCCGGGCGCTCGCCCGCTCCCTCCGCCGGCATCACCCGGAGCTGCCCCTGTACGTGCTCGTGGTGGACGAGATGGAGGGCTGGATCGAGCCCGGCCGCGAGGACTTCGTGGTCGTGTCCCTGAGCGTCCTCGAGCCCCCCTCGCCCCGGGACCTGGTCTTCCGCTACGAGATCCTCGAGCTGTGCACCGCGGTCAAGCCGCTCTTCCTCCGCTGGCTCTTCGCGCGGGGCCACTCCAAGATCGTGTTCCTCGACCCCGACGTCTGGGTCTACCGACCGCTCGACGAGCTGCTCGGGTGGCTCGACGACTCGGACGTCGTCCTCACCCCGCATCTCACCTCGCGCATCGACGACGGCAAGTACCCCGATGAGAGGCTGATCCTGCTGGTGGGCGCCTACAACCTGGGATTCGTCGCCCTCGCGCGCCGTCCTTCCGTGGAAGCGCTGGTCGAGTGGTGGTGGGCGCGGTGCGAGCGCCAGTGCCTGCTCGAGGTGGAGAACGGCCTCTTCCTCGACCAGAAATGGATGAACCTCGTGCCCAGCCTGCTGGACCGCGTGCTCGTGCTCCGGCATCCCGGTTACAACGTCGCGCACTGGAACCTCCACGACCGCCGTCTCAGCGGCTCGCCCGCGGCGCCGCGGGTCAACGGCGAGCCGCTCTACTTCATGCATTACAGCAGCGTCGACGCGCTGGACCCGACGCGGCTGACCTGTCCCCAGACCCGCTACGAACGGCTCGACCAGGAGCCGCTCGCGACCATGCTCCGGGACTATAGCGGCGAGCTCGTCGCGGCCGGCCATCAGGTGTGCTCGAGCTGGCCCTACACGTACGCCACCTTCGACGACGGCTACGGCATCGACCGCGAGATGCGGCGCCTCTTCCGGGAGCTGCCGGCGGGGCGGTTCTCCGATCCCTTCCGGACGGAAGGAGGCGACACGTTCCGGCAGTGGGCGCTCGCCCCGGGGGCGGGGCTCGCCCACCGCGTGCCCGCTCCGCGATCGCCGGCGCATCCGGCGCCCGCCGGAGATCCGGCGAGCGCCCCTCTCGCCGCGGAAGGCGTCACCGTCGCCGGCTACGTCCACGCGGAGTCCGGGATGGGCGAGCTGGCCCGCTCGGCGGTGAGTGCGCTTCGCGCCGTGTCGTATCCGCTGAGCGTGCTCGAGCTGCGCGACCTCGCCCACCGCCACGCCGATCTCTCGGTGCGCGCCCCCGGCGGCGAATTCGAGCATCCCTTCAACCTCGTCGTGCTCACCGCGCCCGACGCCCTCCGGGAGCGGGACGGCCTCCCTCGCTCCCGCGGATACACCATCGGCTACTGGCCCTGGGAGCTCGAGTCCTTCCCGGACGATCTCGGCGACGTGTTCGCCGGCTTCGACGAGGTCTGGGCGCTCAGCCGTTTCTCGGCCGAGGCGATCGCCCGCGCCGCGCCGGTCCCGGTGCACGCGGTCTGGCCGGCCGTGCCCGACGTCGCGGTCCGCTCCGACTGGCCACGGGACGGCGGCCTCGACGCCGGAGAGTACAACTTCCTGTTCGTCTATGACCTCCTCAGCGAGACCGACCGCAAGAACCCGCTCGATCTGGTCCGCGCCTTTCGTGCGGCGTTCCGGCGGGACGACCGTGTGCGGCTCACGATCAAGACGATCAACGGAGACATGAGGAGGGAGGAGCTGCGGCAGGTGGCCGCGGCCGCGGAGGGGCTCGCCGTCACCGTCTGCGACCGATACATGGCGCGCGGCGACCTGCTCGGTCTGATGCGCGCATGCGACTGCTACGTGTCGCTGCACCACGCCGAGGGCTTCGGCTTCACGCTCGTGGAGGCGATGGCCCTCGGCAAGCCGGTCATCGCCACGTTCTACTCGGCGAACACCGAGTACATGAGCCCCTGGAATTCGTTCCCCGTGCCCTACCGGATGGGCGAGGTGCGGGTCCGCCGCGGCGCCTACCGGCCGGGCGACGCCTGGGCGGAGCCCGACGTCGAGGCCGCGGCGGTGCTGATGCGGGCCGCCTACGGCGACCCGGAGCGGGCGCGTGCGGTGGGCGATCGGGGCCGGCACGACGTGACGCGTCAGTTGTCCCCGGCCGCCTGCGGTGGCCGCATGGTGCGTCGTTTCCGGGCGAGCGGCTCGCGCGGGCGCGGAGGAGCCCGGGCGTGAGGATCCTCGTGACCGGCGCCGCGGGGATGCTGGGTGTTCCTCTGTGCCGGACGCTGCGGCAGGCGCACGACGTCATCGCGGCCCCCCGAGCCGACCTGGACGTCACCGACGTGGTCGCGGTGAGGAACCGGCTTCGGCGCGATCGCCCGGACTGCGTGATCCACCTCGCGGCGCTCACCGACGTCGACCGCTGCCAGCGCGAGCCCGACGCGGCCATGACCGTGAACGCCGTGTCGACGGAGACGATCGGCGCCTGGGGCCAGGAAGCGGGCGCCGGCCTCGTCCTGCTCAGCAGCATAGCCGTCTTCGACGGCACGAAGGACTCCCCCTACGGCGAGGGAGACACCCCGCGGCCGGCGAACGTCTACGGCGAGAGCAAGCGGCGGGCCGAGCGCGCAGCGGCCCGGGCCGCGTGGCACCTGGTCGTCCGCACCGGATGGCTGTTCTCCGCCGATGCCGAGGATCACAAGTTCGTGGGGCAGATCCTGAGGCTCGCCCGCGAGCGGGACTCGCTGGACGTCGTCGGCGATCGGTTCGGCTCGCCGACCTGGGTCGTGGATCTCGCTCGGGGGATCGAACGCCTGATCGGCGAAGGCCTCCGCGGCGTCGTGCATCTCGTCAACGAAGGACCCCCCGCGAGCCGCGTGGATCTCGCCCGAGAGATCGTCGCCCAGGCCAGCCTCCCGGTGAGCATCCGGCCGGTCGCTTCCGAGTTCTTCCCGGGTCTCGCTCCCCGGCCGGCCATGGAGGCCGCCCGCAGCGAGCGAACCGCGGGCTGGCTGCCGCCCTGGCCGGAGGCGCTGCGGGCAGCTCTCGGGCAACGTCACGCGGTCGTTAGAGAACGCCGATAGCGCGGTGGCGGCGGAGGCCGAAGCGCGGCGGTGGTCGCTGGTCGGGACCTACCTCGTGCTCACGCTCGTGGTCTGGGGCCTCTTCGCGGTCGACCGCGGCCTCTGGCAGGACGACGTCGCGATCCTGGCCGTCGTCCAGACTCAAACCAGCGCTTCCGCCCTCGGCGTGTTCGCTCCCATCGTGGCTCCCACTCGACGGCTCCTCGGGCTGCCCTTCGCGCTGGCCCTCGCCACTCCGCAACCGGTGCTGGCGCTTCAGCTGCTCTATGGCGCCACGTGGTTGGGCGTGGGCCTGGCGATGTACTGGCTCGGCCGGCTACTCGCGCCCGGGCGCCGGGACGTGGCTTATCTTGCCGGCGCCCTCACGCTCTGCGCGACGGGCGACTTCCTGACCGATAGCCCAGTCGCCCTCGGCTATGACGTGTCGACGCTGGCCTTCGTCGCGGCCCTCTGCCATCTCCTGCGGTGGCTGCGCGGAGGTGGTGGCTACTGGCTCATCGGCTCGGCCGTCTTGGTCACCGGCGCCCTCTGGACGATGGAAGCGGTCCTGCCGTCCGTGGTGCTCGCACCGTTGCTCCTGTGGGCGGCAAGAGAAGGAGCCCCCAGCCGCCGGTGGGCGATCGGAACTCTGGTCTGGTTCGCTCTCCTGGCGCCGTTCCTGGCAACCCTGATTCCGTTTCTCGTTGACCGACACAGCTACGCCGCGACCGCCTTCGTGCCCCTTCGCCTCCCCGAGCGGCTCCAACGGACAGCGGGGCTGTTCGCCAACAACTTCACTCCCTGGCGATGGGCCTTCCGCCCGGTCTGGTTTCCGCGTCCCGAGCCCGTGATTCCGCTGGGGATCAGGGTGCCGGCGTCGGCGCTCGGGACGGCGGTCTTCCTTTGGGGCGCACGCCATCTGCCGTGGGCAACGCCGACGAGCACGCGGCCGAAGAGTGCGCCGCGGCTGCTCGCTGGAATCAGCCTGCTCATGGCGCTCGCCTCCAATGCGACCGCCGCCAGCCTGCAACTCTCGGATATTTTCTACCGGACGCAGGTCGTATCGCGGGTCTGGACCTCCCTCTTCCTCGCCCTGGCGAGCAGCGAGGCGGTGGGCTGGCTTGGACGTCGCCACCGGCTCGTCGGTCTGCTGCTGCCCTCGACCTTCGTGGTCTTCGGACTGGCCGGAGGCCTGGAACGGCAGGATTTCTTCCTTGCTTCGTGGCGGCAGCACAGAGTCGAGCTCGCCTCGATCCTGGAAGAGGCTCCCTGGATGCAGCCCGACGCATGGCTGGTCCTGTACACCCCCCCCGTCGCGGCCTTCCTCGCGACCGAGGCGCCCTACCTCGCGCGGTGTTGGGCGGTGGTGCTCTATCAGGATCCGTCGATGGCGGGACGCTTGTTCCTGTGGTCGCGCGAACGAAAAACGGGCTGCCGGGCGGAGGAACGTGCCTTCCGCTGCTGGGAAGAGCCGGAGGCCGCCTGCGTCGCGGCCGGGACGTGCGACGGCTTGACCCTGCCGTACGAGAAGGTCGTCCTCATGAGCTACGCAGCCGCCGAAGGACGCTTCCGACTACAGCGGCAGCTCCCGGCGGAGCTGCTCGGCGACCGTCGTCGATCGGGCCTCGGATACGCACCGGAGGCGATGATCGGCCGCCGTCCGGTGGGGCGCTTCCCGCACAGGCTCCTGTTCGAAGCGCCGCTTCTGGCCCGATATCTTCCCGCCTTCCGGGACCAGGGGGGGCCGCACACGCTCAGTCCGCCCGAGCCACGATAGGTTGCTCGACGTTCAACGTCTGGTCGACGACGAACGCCGGACGGCGGCGGCTCTCTTCGAGGACGCGCCAGAGGTACTCACCCATGACGCCAATCACGACCAACTGGACACCGGAAACAATCAGGAGCGCCACCATCAAGGCCGCAAAGCCCGGTTCCTTGATCCGGCCCGCGAAGTGCCACACGACCACCACCGCCGCGTATCCGAACCCGGCCACGGCCAGCAGCACGCCCAGCAAGGAAGCGGCCCGGACGGGAAGGTAGGAGAAGGCCGTGAACGCGTCGATGAAGTACTTGAGCTTCTTGGCGAGCGTCCAGCGCGACGAACCCGAGGCCCGGGGGCCGCGATCGTAGTACAGCACGCGCCTCTCGAACCCGGCCCACATCACCTGCCCATAGATGTATGAATTCCTCTCCGCCATCCGCGCCAGGAGGTCGGCGACTCGCCGACCCACGAGGACGAAGTCGAAGCCCCCGGGCGGGAAGTCGGAGAAGACGAACCTGCGGAACAACCGATTGAAGAGGCCGGCGAACATCCGGCTGGCGAGGGGGTCGCGGCGGCTTCGACGCGCGGCCAGAACGACCTCGGCTCCCCCCCGCCACAACTGGATCATCTCCGGGATCAGCTCGGGCGGATCCTGCAGGTCCGCCGTCATCACTGCGACGCACTCCCCGCGCGCGTACGTCAGGCCGGCGAGCACCGCCGCGTTGGAGCCGAAGTTGCGCGACAGGCGCAGGGCGCGCAGGCGCGGGTCCCGGCCGCCGCGTTCTTTCAGGATCGCGAAAGAGTCGTCGCCCGAGCCGTCGTCGACGAACACGAACTCGAAGGCGACGGCGGGGGTCCGGTCGGCGACGTCGCGAAGGCGATCGAGGAGGTCGGGCAGTACCCCGGCATTCTCGTACACGGGAATGACGACGCTGACCAGGGTCAACGGCTGCACATTCTAGCCCACGCGGCCCCCCGCGCATGCCCCGTCGGGAGACGTCGCATTGACGCTCGGCCTTGCGCCGTCATACTGTGCCCTCCCGCCGATGTCCGCCGCCGCCTTCGCGCCCCCGCTCCCGACGCGACGCTCCCTGGGGGGGCCCTGCTTCCTCCTGCTGCTGCTCAAGCTGTGGCTCGTCCACGACCGCGAGATCGTGGCCGTCGACAACGTCTACGATCAGGTGCGCTATGCCCGGATGGCGGACTCGCTCGGGAGCGGGCAGTGGCTGGGCCCGTACGATCGATACACGCTGCTCCGCCGTCCGGGGTACCCGCTGTGGATCGCTCTCGTGCGCCTGCCGGGGCTGCCCCTCCGCGTCACCCTCGAGCTGACCGTGGCCCTCGCGGCCTGGGCGCTGGCTCGCTCGCTCACCCTCCTCCACCTGCCGCGCGCGCTCGCCGTCGCCGCCTACGCGGCGGTCGTCTTCCATCCCCACGGCTTCATCGTCCACGACGAGATGCTGGCCGATGGGTTCTACGCGGCCGGTCTGACCGCCCTCGTGGCCGGCCTCGTCCGTCTTTTCGCCGACCCGCCGCCGTCGGTACCGGAGAGCGTGCTGACGGGCCTCGCCCTCGCCTGGCTGTGGCACACGCGGCCGGAGGACACCTACCTCGCGGGCTGCTTCGTCACCGCCGCCGGCCTCGCTCTCGCGCTCCGCCGGCGAAGGCCACGCGATTGGATCGTGCGGAGCCTCGGCCCCGCTCTCGCCATCCCCATTCTGTGCCTGCTCGCCGCGACGATCGCCCTCCGCGGTCTCAACTTCGCCCGCTACGGCGTCTTCGTCGGGCACGAGCTGTTCGCGCCGGGGTTCGTGGCCGCCTACGGCGAGCTGGCCCGCATCGAGCCCGACGCGCCTCGGCGTTACGTCTCCATCCCGGCCACCTCTCGCGCGGCGGCCTACGCGGTGAGCCCCGCGTTCCGCACGCTGCAGCCTCATCTGGAGGGCCACCTCCGGCAGAGCTGGATCGTCGACTCCTGCCCGTGGCTCCACGTGTGCGACGACTACGCCAACGGCTGGTTCGTGTTCGCGCTGCGCGACGCCGCCGCCTGGTCCGGCCACTACGTTTCGGCGGCGGAGACGGACGCCTTCTACGGCCGCGTGGCCGCCGAGCTCGAGGCGGCCTGCGCCGACGGACGCCTCCGGTGCGGGACGCGCCCGTGGGGCTTTCTCCCGCCCCGCCCGCGAAGCTACTTGCCGGCCCTGCCCGGCGCGCTGGTGAAGGTGGCTCGCCTTCTCATCGTGTCCTTTCCCCTGTACCCCCCTGGCGATCCGGAAACGACGCCGGAGGGCGTGCGGGCGCTCTTCGACCGCGTGGCCAGCCGCCGGCGCAGCCTGACCATTGCGGGTTCGGTGTCCGTGGCGGGGTGGGCGTTCTCTCCCTCGGGACGCGTGACCTCCGTCGCCCTCCAGGACGGCGACGGGCGCGTGCTCGTGTCCACCTCGTCCTTCGTGCCCCGGCCCGACGTCGTCTCCCACTTCGCGGCGCGAGGCCTTCCCGGCGTTCCCCTCGCCACGGGCTTCGTCCTCACGTCCCGGAAGCCGGCCGCCTCCGCCTTGCTGCCCTCCGCCCGGCTGGCGATCGCCCGCGACGACGGATCGACGAGTATCGTCCCCGTCGCCTCCGTCGGAGACGCGGGTCCCGACGTACGATACGCCGTCGATGCGCGGGAAGAGACGGGCCCATCGGCGGGGATCGCGGCCCCGGTACGGGGAGCGCTGGTCGACCTTCATCCCCGGCTGGTCGTGATCCTCACCGCGCTCGCCGCGGCGGCGCCGCTCCTGTGCCTGGGTCTGCGCCTGCGCCCGCGCGCCGACGTCGCGGCCGCGTTTCTGCTCCTCACGTTCGTGGTCGCCGCGCGGGTGGGCCTCCTCGCCCTCGTCGAGGCCTCTTCGTTCGAAGTCGGGGTGCGCTACGTGTATCCCATCGCCGGCCTGCTCACCGTCCTCCTCCTCGTCGTCACCGCCGAGGCCGGTGGGCTCTTGTGGTCCCGGCTCCGGCCGCCGGACTCCCGACTCCGTGGCGCGACAGGGTAAGCCGCGCGAGCGAACGCTCGACAACATCCGCGCCTACTGGGAGGCGGAGGCGGCGGAGCTCGGCACCACGCCCGAGGTGACGATCCGGGACTTCTGCTTCCGCATCCACGAGCTCCACACCCTGCTCCCCCTGGTTCCCCGCAACGCGCGTCTGCTCGACGCGGGCTGCGGCACGGGCTTCGGCACCGTAGTCCTCTCCCGGCGGACCCGATACGCGCTCGGGATCGACGCGTCGCCGACGATGGTGGCGTGGGCGGCCCGTCTGCAAACCGATCCCGCGCAGCGCCGGCGCCTCTCCCGGGCGCTCAGTCCGCTGTGGGAGCTGCCGGAGCCCGATCCCGGCGCGGTCGCGTTCCGGCACGCCGACGTGCTGGCCCTGGATGTTCCCGAGCCGTCCTTCGACGTCGTGACCGCCCAGCGCCTCCTCATCAATCTCCCCACTCCCGCGGACCAGCGCGCCGCCCTGCGCCGCCTCCGCGCCCACGTCCACGACGGGGGCCTGCTGATCCTGGGGGAGACGACGCTCCAGGGCTACGAGCGCACCGACGCCTACCGGTCGCGGTACGGACTGCCGGCGCTCGAGCGGTACTGGCACAACCTCTACGTGGACGAGTCCCGCTTCGGGGACTGGGCCGAGGCCGGCTGGGAGGTCGAGCGCATGCTCGGCTTCGACACCTACATGCTGTTGAGCAAGGTCGTGTATCCCGCCGCGTGCGGACCCGGGAACTGTACGTTTCTTTCCGGCGCCAACACGGCCGCCATGGAGATGGCGTGCCTCTTCCGGACGTGGGCCGCGGCGCGCGAGGTCGGGGACGAGGTGCTGCTGCGCCTCTACGCGGACCGGGTGCGAGGATACGATGCGGCCGAAGCCGGGTCCATCGCCCGCTGGGCCGACCGGCACGGGTCCGCGCTTCCCGAGTGGAGCGGCCTCGGCCACCAGAAGCTCATCCTCGCCCGACCCCGTCCGGCCGGCTCGAGCTAGCGGCGGATCCCGAGCTTCAACAGCACAAGGGGTCGCAGGATCCGCCACCAGTCCACGACGGGCCGTATGTGCGAGTACCGAAGCCCCGGCCGGGGGCGGGGATACGTCTTGGAGACGGGCACCTCCGTCACGCGGTAGCCGAGAGTCAGCACTTTGTAGTGCAGGTACGACTCGAACTCGTAGCGGTCGAGCCAGTCCTGCCACACGTCGATCCTCGGATCGCGGAAGAGGGACAGGCGGTAGGCGCGGAAGCCGTTGATGGCGTCGGTCGCCGGGAACTCCGTGAGCCATCGGACGAGAAGGCAATGGAAGCGGATCATCAGGTACCGGCCGCGAGGAAGGTTGGCGTGGGTCCCCCCCGCCCGGAAGCGCGAGCCCTGCACGTAGTCGTAACCGGCGGCGAGAGCCTCCCGGAACCGCGGGATCTCCGCCGGATCGTCCTTGCCGTTGCCGGCCAGCACGACGACGGCCTCATGGCCCTGGGCGATGGCCTGGGCGATACCGGACTTGATCGCCGCGCCCAGTCCCCGGTTGCGCTCGTGGCGGGCGAAGGGCAGGCCGCAGCTTCGGAGGACGTCCGCGGTCCCGTCGGTGGAGCCGTCGTCCACGAGGAGGACGTCGTAGTCGCGCTGCGGCGGGAAGCGCCGGAGCGTCTCCTCCGTCCATTGACGGGTGTTGTAGCAGACCATCACCGCGAGGATGTCCGCCGTCCTCCGTGCGACCGGGGACGCCAGGCTAGCCGCCCGTCCTTCGCCGCCTCAGATACCCACCCGGGTTGAAGCTCAGGAAGAACTTCTCCTTCGACACGTCGGCAAGGAAGTCATCGCGGTCGGAGAGGAACTCTTCGACCGCCTCCATGGGCCCCGGGCCATGATCACGGAAGACCGGATGGCCGTTGATGTTGGTGTCTTCCACGATCAGATAGCTGCCGG
>Ga0207684_10001194_pt1 | contig 29054 bp, 23 predicted proteins | sample KBSK5501metaG_FD_184342 | JGI IMG/M metagenome (GOLD analysis project Ga0207684, IMG submission 184342) | Corn, switchgrass and miscanthus rhizosphere microbial communities from Kellogg Biological Station, Michigan, USA - KBS K5-50-1 metaG... | ecosystem: Host-associated > Plants > Roots >...
GCAGGAACGGGCCAGCGTGGCGTGGTTCACGATCGCGCAGCAGGTCATCGACAACCCGGGCGGAGCCTCCGTGGGCAATCCCTCGAACTCCGCCACGGGCTCCACCACGGTGGCTGCCGCGGGCGCGAACGCGAAACGGACAGACCGGGCATGGTTCACCAACGAGGCCTTCACGGCGGCCAACCGCGCCATGACCGGCCGCATCAACGCCATGATCAGCCACCTCATCGGCCATAGCAACCGTGCTCTCGGCGTCGGCCTGGCCTGGAGCGCCGCCGCGCTCGCGGTCGCGATCGGGCTCGCACTGGTGATCGCGGTCAGCACGCTGCGCCTCACCACCGGGCCGCTGCGCAGTCTCACCGCGACCGTTAACCGGCTCAAGGCGGGTGACCACGATGCCCGCGCCGAGGCGTCCGGGGCGGCGGAGATACAGCAGGTCGCCATGGCGGTCAACGCCCTGGCCGACGAGAGTGACGAGTTGCGCCGGTCGGACGCCGAGAGCAACCGGTTGCGCGCGATGGCGAGGGAAACCGGCGTCCGTATCAGGGAGCCTCTGCACGCCGATGACGTCATCCGTGCGGCGCGTACGGCGCTTGAGGAGAATCTGGACGCAGATATCGTGACCCTGCACCTGATGCGGGACGGGAAGCTGGGGCCTCCAGAGGGCCATGAAGACGACTGGCCGTTTCCGGACGACTTCCTGGAAACCTTTCCCGCGAGCAGGTTCCAGATGCTGGACGACCTGCTCAAGACCGCGTCGAGCGTGGTAGTCCAGGATGTGGACGGCCCGGAAGGCGACCTGATCCAGCCGGAGATACGTGAGCCGTTGCGCCAGATCGGCGTCGTGGCCCATCTGGTCACGCCCTTCGGGGTCGGCTCCGAGCTGCTGGGGGTCATCGCCGCCGAGCGCCTGCACGCCGGCCAGCCATGGACGGATGCCGAGGTCGACGCGGTCGAGTCGATAGCCGCCGATCTCGGCCGCGGCCTTCACCATGCCCGCCTGTACGAGGACGAGAACCGCCTGGTCGGGGAGCTGAAGGCGGTCGACCGGACGAAGTCTGACTTCGTCGCGACGGTGTCGCACGAGCTCCGCACGCCGCTGACCAGCATCACGGGCTACATCGAGATGCTCATGGGCGGGGACGGGGGGGAACTCAACCCCGAGCAGGCGCACATGATGCGAACGGTCGACCGGAATGCGAACAGGCTGAAGGGCCTCATCGAGGACCTGCTCACGTTCTCGGGGATGGAGTCCGGCACCTTCACGACGGAGACCATGCCGGTCAGCCTGCCCGATGTCATCTATGGGGCCGGCGAGGATGTCCTGCCGGCCGCGTCGCGCAAGGGGATCACCCTGACGACGGTCTGCGCCGATGGCGGGATGGTCGTGAACGCAGACGCCGGCCAGCTCGCGCGGGTGATGACGAACCTCCTGTCCAACGCGGTGAAATTCACCCCCGCGGGCGGCCAGGTCCGGGTGACCGCGGAGGCGGCCGCCGGCTGGGCGGTCGTGCGCGTCACCGATACCGGCATCGGCATTCCCAACGCGGATCAGAAGGATCTGTTCACCCGGTTCTTCCGTGCCTCGAACGCGACCAAACAAGCCATCCCCGGTACCGGTCTGGGCCTGGCCATCACCCAGACGATCATCGCCGGTCACGGCGGTGACCTGGAGCTTCAGTCGCAGGAGGGAAAGGGGACCACGGTCACGGTGCGGCTCCCGCTGGCGGACCCCGTTCCGCCCGCCGGACCCGACCAGCGCGTTGCCGCCCAAGACCGTGCCCCCGCCGCGCCCGGAACGCGGTCATGAGGCCCAGCCCAGGGGCCGGGCGGGGAGTGGAGGCCTGCGATGAGATCGCCTAGCTCCATGGCCAGCCGGCTGTGGCGCGGCTGCGTCGTGTTCGCCCTGCTCATAGTCGGCTCCGGGGCACTCATCTACAGCGGGGTCAGGTACCAGGACGCGGCGATCCGCAACGAGGTGCAGAACCTCCATCCCCTGGAGATCACCTGCCTCGAGATCCAGGCCGACTTCTCCCAGCTCCAGTCATCGCTTGGTGCCTACATCCTGACCAGGGCGCCGCAGTTGCTCGGCTTCTACCACACCTCGCTCAGTCAACTGGAACTGGCGCTCAAGAAGGAGCGCAGCGGCGCGGGGAAGCAGTTGCAGCCCGAGGTGATCACCCAGCAGCGCACGCTGGCCACGTGGCTGACCTTCGCCGACCGGGTCCTTGCCCTGCCGCCGGGCAGCCCCGCACTGCCCAGGTTGTCGCTCGAGAGCTACCCGAGTGCGATCGCGTTCTACACGGTCAGCTTCCGGATGCTGGCCCAGGTGCGGGCGGCGAGCCAGCGCGCGATCAGCAGCGCGGAGCACGTGCTCAGCCAGACCGTGGCCTGGAGCGGCGGCGTCGCCACGCTCGCCGTGCTGCTCGCGTTGCTGGCCGCGCTCGGCACGATACGCGGCATCACCAGGCCGCTGCGCGGCCTGACCTCCACGGTGCACCGCCTCTCGGCCGGAGATCATGCGGCCCGCGCGAACCTGACCGGGGCGTCGGAGGCCCGCGAGGTGGCGCTGTCGATAAACGCGCTGGCCGACGAGAGCGATCGGCTGCGCGCGCAGGAGGCGCTGAGTAACCGGCTGCGCGCAATGGCCCGCGAAGTGGGCTTGCGAATCCGGGAGCATCTGCACGCCGAGGACATCATCCGGGAGGCGCGCGCCGCGCTTGAGGAGAATCTGGACACCGATGTCGTGTACCTGCACGTGATGCGGAACGGAAAGCTGGGCCCGCCGGAGGGCCACGAGCAGGACTGGCTGCTTCCGGCCGACTTCATGGATGGCCTTCCGCCTGAAATCCTCATGGGGCTGCGGGAAATGCTCAGAAACCGCCTCAGCCGGGTCATCCAGGATGTCACCGGCCCCGAAGGCGATCAGCTTCCTCCCGGGATACGCGAGTCAATGCGCCAGGCCGGGATCGTGTCACAGCTGATCACGCCGTTCGGTGTCGGCAACGAGCTGATGGGGATCATCACCGCGGGGCGGCTGCACGCCGGCCAGCCCTGGACGGATGCCGAGGTCGGCGTGGTGGAGTCGATAGCGGTGGACCTCGGCCGCGGGCTTCATCACGCCCGCCTGTACGAGAAGGAGAACCGTCTTGTCGAGGAGCTGACGGCGGTCGACCGCACGAAGTCTGAGTTCGTCGCGACCGTGTCGCACGAACTCCGCACGCCGCTCACCAGCGTCACGGGCTACATCGAGATGCTGCTGGACGGGGACCTGGGGGAGCTCGAACCCGAGCAGGAGCGCACGCTCGAAAAGGTCGGCAGGAACGCGATCAGGCTGAAGGACCTGATCGAGGACCTGCTCACCCTCTCGTCGATGGAGTCGGGCACGTTCACCATGGTGACGAGGCCGGTCAGCCTGCTGGAGATCATCTCTGGGGCCGTCGACGATATTGCGCCAGCCGTCTCGCGCAAGGGCCTCACCCTGGCAACAACCTGTCCGCGTGAGGGCCTGGTCGTGAACGGGGACAGCAAGCAACTCGTGCGGGTGCTGGCCAACCTGCTCTCCAACGCGGTGAAATTCACCCTCGCGGGTGGTCATATCGACGTGTCGGGGGAGGCCGCCGACGGCTGGGCGGTGGTGTCCGTCGCGGATACCGGCATCGGCATTCCGGACACCGACAAGAAGGATCTCTTCACTCGCTTCTTCCGGGCCTCGAACGCGACGAAGCGAGCTATTCCGGGTACCGGCCTGGGTCTGGCCATCATCCAGACGATCGTCACCGCCCACGGCGGCGACATGGACCTCCGGTCGCGGGAAGGCAGGGGGACGACGGTCAGGGTGCGGCTCCCGCTCGTGGAACCCGCCGCGGCGGAACCTGCTCCCCGGGGGCCGGCGTACCACGACGCTGGCGTCCGCCCCACCGCGCCGGCGCCGGGAGCGCGGTTATGAGGCCCGGCGGCTCGATCATCGGCCGGCTTCTCGTGGCGTTGTCGGCGTCCGCTGTCCTCATCGCCATCGCTGCTGTGGTCGGCTACGCCCGGCTGGCCCATGAGAACTCCGCGGCCAAGCAGCTGACCGTGCAGGACTATGTCCTCCAGCAGGCGGCAGGCCAGATGCAGGAGTTCTTCACCATCAGCCAGTTGTCCATCACCAGCTTCGCGCTGTCCGGCCGCCGGGCCTCCCTGGCGACGATCGGCAGCTCTCGCGCGGGCTTCGCCGTGAACCTCGCGGTACTCGAGCGGGATGTCTCGCCGGGCATGGCGGGCCTGCTCCCCCCGCAGGCCCGCGCCGGAACGCGGCTCTTCGCCATGGCCGATGCGATCGCTAAGCTCCCACCGTCATCTGCATCGGCTGCGCGGCTCGCCAGCGGGACGACCAGCATCGCGCAGAGTTTCTACCTGGCCAACTCCGCTCTGCAGGAGCGCATCGCCGCGGACATCAGGCGGCTCACCGGACAGAGCAAGCATGCTCTCAGCGTGAGCCTGGCCTGGAGCGCAGCCGCAATCGCCGTCGCCGTGGCGCTCCTTCTGATCGGGTCGGTCACCGCGATCCGCGGCATCACGGGACCACTGCGCAGCCTGGCCGGCGCCGTGCGCAGGCTGACTTCAGGTGAGCACGCGGCCCACGTGAGGGTGACGGGATCCGCCGAGGTGCGTGAGGTGGCGGCGTCGGTCAACACGATGGCGGACGAGAACGATCGCCTGCGCGGCCAGGAGCAGGAACATGCCCGGCTGCGCGCGCTGGTCCGGGAAGCAGGCCTCCGCATCCGTGAGCCCCAGTGGGCCGAGGATGTCCTCCGTGAGGCATCCACCGCGATCACCGAGTGCGTGGAGAGTGATCTGGCCGTGCTGCGCCTGGTCGAGGACGATCAGCCCCGGTACGCCGACTGTGCCCGCAAGGACTGGCTGCCGGTCAACTTCCTCACGGATATGTCCCCCGACTTCGACGCCTGGGCGCACGGGCTGCTCGCGACCCAGTCCAGCACGGTGATCCAGGACGTGCCCGGCCCGGAGGGGGAGGTCCTCCCGCCCAGCGTCCGTCAGCCCCTGCTCCGCTACGGGGTGGTGTCGCATTTGGCCACCCCCTTTGGCAGCGGCTCCGAGCTGTACGGGCTCGTGGAACTGGAGCGAACCCGGCCGGGGCACCCATGGACCGAGGCTGAGGTCGACGCCATCGAGTCGATAGCTGCTGACATCGGGCGCGGGCTGACGCACGCCCGCGTGCATGAGACCGAGAACAGCCTCGGGGAGCAGCTGAAGGCCCTGGACCAGACGAAAACCGACTTCTTCGCGACGGTCTCGCACGAGCTCCGCGCGCCGCTCACCAGCATCGAGGGCTACGTGGAGATGCTCAGAGATCAAGATGGCGGCCAGACCACCGCCGCGCAGGAACGGATGCTGGAGACGATCGACCGCAATGCGACCAGGCTGCGGAACCTGATCGAAGACCTGTTCACCCTGACGAAGATCGAGTCGGGCACCGCCCAGAGCGTGCCGCGCCCGGTCAACCTGCTGGACATCGTCCGCGATGCCGCCCAGGTCCTGCAGCCCCTGGTGACCAGCACCGGGCTCACCCTGACGGTGACATGCCCCGAGGGGAGCCTGGCTGTCAACGGCGATGTCAGCCAGCTCGACCGGGTGGTCATGAACCTGCTCTCCAATGCCGCGAAATTCACCTCCCCTGGCGGCCGGATCCACATCACGGCCGCCCGGGACGGCGATACCGCGGTCATCAGCGTCAGCGACACCGGTATCGGCATCCCTGATAAGGACAAGGAGGCCGTCTTTGGCCGCTTCTTCCGCGCATCGAACGCGGTCCGGCGGTCCATCCCTGGCACCGGCCTGGGCCTGACCATCGTCCGCACCGTCGTCGCCGAGCACGGCGGTGAAGTGGCCGTCCATTCGACGGAGGGGGTGGGAACGATCGTTACCGTGCGGCTCCCGCTGCTGCTGGCCAGCACCATCGCCGCCGAGCAGGCTGATGGTCGGCAAGAGGAGCCTTCCTTGGCGGCACGTCCGCCCCGAGGCTCGCCTTAACCCGTGATCAGTGTCTCGACGGCGGAACGCAGCACGCCGAGGCGGGCGGCGGCGGCCGCCCGGGCCGCCTCCAGGCCGGCGCCCGCGACCGGCTCTTCGACTTCCAGGTATGCCTTGAGCTTCGGCTCGGTGCCGCTCGGCCGGATCACGACGCGAGCCTCCGGGAGCCGGTAACGCAGCACGTCGGCCGGTGGCAGCCGGTGGCCGCCGCCCGCCAGGTCGCTGGCCGAGATGACCGGCTGGCCCGCCAGCACGGTTGGCGGCGCGTCCCGCAGCGTGGCCATCACCTCCGCCGGGGACCGGGAGGCCAGCGTCAGCTGCGCGGTCAGGTGCACGCCGTACCTGGCCTCAAGCGTGTCCCAGCGCTCCAGCAGGGACTGCCCGGCCGACCTGGCGCTGGCGACCAGCGCGAGCACGGCCAGCGCGGCACTGATCCCGTCCTTGTCATGAACCGTGTCGCCGACGGCGTATCCGAGCGCCTCTTCATAGCCGAACACGAAACGGCTGTCGGGCGCGTACTCGCCCGCCCTCACGATCCACTTGAAGCCGGTCAGTGTCTCCACGTAGCGGACGTCAGCCGCGGCAGCGATCTTGGACAGCATCGTGGAGGAGACCACCGTCGTCGCGACCAGCCGCCCCCGTGATTCCCCCGCCTCGGCCAGAAGGTACGCACCGAGCAGCGCGCCGACCTGGTCGCCGGTGAGCATCCGCCAGCCGCCGGGCGCGGCCGGGTCGGGTACCGCCACGGCCAGGCGGTCGCCGTCCGGGTCGTTGGCGAGCACCAGGTCCGCACCGAGCCTGCGGGCTTCTCCCATGGCCAGGTCGAGGACCCCCGGCTGCTCCGGGTTGGGAAAGGCGACGGTCGGGAAGTCAGGGTCGGGGTCCGCCTGCGCCGCGACCACGTGCGGCGCCGGGAAGCCGGCCCGGGAGATGGCCCGGACCGCGAGCTGGCCGGCGACGCCGTGCAGCGGCGTGTAGACGACGCGCAGCGGTGCGCCGACGCGACCTGGGCCGGTTCCAGGTGAACTCGCCACGATGGCATCGAGGTAGGCCTGGGCCACCTCGTCGCCATGGTGGACAATCAGCGGGTTGGTGGCTGGCCCGGCGGGGATCTGCGTCAGCGGGCCGAGAGCGCGCATCGCCGCCTCGATCTGCACGTCGGCAGGCGGCACGATCTGCGCGCCGTCGCTGAGGTAGAGCTTGTAGCCGTTGTCAGCAGGCGGGTTGTGGCTCGCGGTGATCATTACGCCGGCCGCGGCCGACAGGTGCCGGACCGCGAACGCGAGCAGCGGGGTGGGAATGCGGCTGGGCAGCAGGTGGACGCGGACGCCCGCCCCGGTGAGCACGGACGTGACCTCATCGGCGAACTCGGCCGACCGGTGCCGCGCGTCCCAGCCGACCACCACGCCAGCCCTGGCCGCTCCGGGCCGGCGCTGCCGCAGCCAGCCAGCCAGGGCGGCGGTCGCGGCCCGGACGACCGCGCGGTTCATCCGGTTCGGGCCCGCGCCGACCGCGCCGCGCAGGCCGGCGGTGCCGAACTCGAGCCGGCCCGCGAACCGGCCGGCCAACTCGGCCCGGGCGACCTGGCTGCGCTCATCCGTTCCGCCGCCATCGGCGAGAAGTGCCCGCAGCTCGGCCCGGTCCGCTGGATCGGGGTCCTCGGCTATCCACGCTTCCGCGCGGGCCCGCAGATCGGCGGGTATCACGTCACATCCAGGGGAGCACGCTGGCCAGCAGTGCGCCCATCCGGCCGACGGCGGCCTGGCCCGCCGCGACCACCTCGGCGTGGTCGAGGCCGTGTGGGGCCAGGCCGGCCGCGAGGTTGCTGACCAGTGAGATCGCTGCTACCTCGGCGCCGAGGTGGCGGGCGGCGATCGCCTCGAGCACGGTCGACATGCCCACCAGGTCGGCGCCGAGCGTGCGCAGCATGCTGATCTCGGCGGGCGTCTCGTAGTGCGGGCCGGGCAGCGCCGCGTACACGCCCTCGGTCAGGTCCGGGTCGGCGTTGCGGGCGAGCGCGCGCAGCCGGGGCGAATAAAGGCCGGTGAGGTCGGTGAACCGGGACGGGTACCCCTCGGGCGGCGGCGGGCCGGCCAGCGGTGAACGGCCGGTCAAGTTGAGGTGGTCGCTGATGAGCACGGGCTGGCCGACCCGGTAGCCCGTGCGAATCCCCCCGGCCGCGTTGGTCAGCACGATGACCCGGCAACCCGAGGCGACGGCGGTGCGCACGCCGTGGACTACGGTCGCGGCCGAATGCCCCTCGTACAGGTGGCTGCGGCCGAGGAAAAGCAGCACCCGGGTGGGGCCGGTGGCCGCGGCGGTCAGCACCACCGACCGGACACTGCCCACGTGACCGCCGACGGTCGGCTCGGGGAACCCGCCCAGATCGGCCAGGGGCACCTCGGCCACGGCTCCGCCCAGCTGGTCCGCGGCCCGGGCCCAGCCCGAGCCCAGGACCACCGCCACGTCATGACCCGCCATGCCGGTCAGCCGGGCCAGCCGCGCGGCGCTGGCCGCGGCCGCGGCGTAGGGGTCGCCAGCCGGCCGGGCCGGTGCGGGCGTGCCCGGATTCGCGGTCATGACTTGATGTACGGCTTTCCGTCCGCCCGCGGTGGCCGGCCCCGGCCGACCAGGCCGGCCACGGCGACGATGGTGGCGACGTACGGGGCCATCAGCAGGATGTTGGACGGGATCGGCACATTGAGCGTGGACAGGATGGACTGCAGCGTGCCGGTGAAGCCGAAGAGCAGCGCGGCCGCCACCGCGCCGAGTGGCCGCCAGCGGCCGAAGATCAGCGCGGCCAGGGCGATGTAGCCCATGCCGGATGACATGTCCTTGCCGAACGCCCCGACCGACCCGATGGTGAGCCAGGCACCGCCGATCCCGGCCACCAGGCCGCCGAGGATCACGTTGCGGTAGCGGGTCGCGAGCACGCGGATGCCGACCGCGTCGGCCGCGGTCGGGTGTTCCCCGACGGCCCGGACACGCAGCCCCCAGCGGGTGCTGAACAGCCCGACCTGCACCAGGATGATCATGATGTAGGTGATGTACAGGAAGATCGTCGAGTCAAAGAAGACCGGCCCGATGACCGGGATGTCGCCGAGCAGCGGGATCTTGATCGCGGAGAAGGTCTGCGGTGAGTTGAGCGTGTTCTGGTGCGTGGTCAGCGCGCGGTCGTACAGGTACCCGGTGAGCCCGGAGGCCAGCAGGTTCAGCACTACTCCGAGGATGATCTGGTCGACCAGGTAGCGGATCGCGAATACGGCGAGCACCAGCCCGAGCAGGCCGCCGGCCAGCGACCCGCTGATCAGGCCGAGCCAGAGCACGCCGAACGCGCTTGCCACCACGGCCGCCGCGAACGCGCCGAGCAGCAACTGGCCCTCGATGGCGATGTTGATGACGCCGGATCGCTCGCAGAGGCAGCCAGCCAGCGCGCCGAGGATCAGCGGGATCGATCCGACCACGGTGTTCTGCAGCAGGTTGACCAGGCTCAGCGGGATCTTCCCGGCGTCCGCCCAGCACAGCAGGGCGATAAGGAAGCACAGCAGAACGGCGGCGATCATGGCCCGCTTGGTGCGCTTGCCCGGGTCGGTGGCCGCCCGCACGACGGCCAGGGCCAGCGATACCGCGCCAACCGTGTACGCCGTGGCCGCGGCGGGCACGCGCAGGCTTGGTACGTGCACGGACGCGTTGGCCAGCGACAGCGCGAAGGTGGCGTCGCCGCTGGACGCGAAGTGCCCGAAGACGATGTCGATGAGGCCGAGCAGGGCGAACGTGCCCGCGGCGAGCACGCGGCGGTTGGCTTCCAGTGGGGCGCGCACCGCGCCGGCCAGCGATGTCATCGTTGGCCCCCGGCGGCGTGGCCGGGGCATGTCATCGGTGTCGCCTTCACCCGTTCCACCCCTTGGCAAGAACCTGGCCCTCGCCGGCCGCCCTGGCTTCACGCAGCCGGAACATGGCGCGGACCAGCGGCGGCGCGGCGATGAAGAGCACGATGAGCGCCTGGATGACCGAGACGATGTCCACCGGGATCTGGGTGACCCCCTGCATGGCGATGCCCCCCGCGTCCAGCGCCCCGAAGAGCAGCGCCGCGAGCACGGTGCCCAGCGGCCTGGCCCGGCCCAGCAGCGCCACGGTGATCGCGTCGATGCCGTACGTGCCGTAGCTCTGGAAGTTCAGTGAGTGGTCGGTGCCCTGGATCACCGCGGAAGCCGCCAGCCCGGCGAGCCCGCCCGCGATGAGCATCACGACGATCCAGGTCCGCGCCACGCTCATGCCCGCGCTGCGGGCCGCGCGCGGGTTCGCCCCGACGGTGCGGAACTCGAAGCCCAGCGTGCTGCGGCCCAGCAGCCACCACACGCCTGCCGCCGCCGCGAGGGCGATGAGGAAGCTGGCGTTGAGCCGCAGGTTGGGGCCCGCGATGTGCGGCAGTTGCGCGTTGGCGTCGATGAACGGGCTGATCAGGTCGTTGCGTCCGGGGCGCTGCATCGCCTTCGTGCCGAGCACCCAGGACAGCAGGTAGATCATCACGTAGTTGAGCATGATCGTGACGATGACCTCGTGCGCCCCGGTCCACGCCTTGAGCGCGCCCACGATCCAGCCGAGGACGGCGCCGCCGGCGAACGCGCCCAGCAGGACCACGACGGCGTGGATGACCACCGGCAGGTGAACCCCGAAACCCAGCCAGGTAGCGAACAGGGCGCCGCCGATGAACTGGCCGGTGCCGCCGATGTTGAACAGCCCGGCCCGGAAGGCCAGGGCCACCGAGAGCCCGGCGAAGATGAGCGGTGTCGCGTTGACCGCGGTCTCCGAGAGCGGGTTGAACACGGCGGCGACGGAGCCGCCGTGGAAGGCCGCCGTGACGGTGTGCGGGTTGAGGATCGCGCCCTCGAACATGTTCGAGTAGGCCGCCGCGACGCTGTGCCAGGCCGCGGCGATCGCGCTGCCCGGCGCCGAGAACAGCCGACCCCACGCGGTGAGCACCACCGGGTCGGTGAAGGCGATGAGCAGCCCGCCGATCACCATGGCCGCCACGATCGCGAGCACGGTGACCACCACGGAGTTGCCGTGGATGATCGCGTCAAGCACCGCCCGGCTGAGGGTGAGCCGAGGATGGTCGCCGTCACCGGGCGCGGGTCCGGTCGCCAGCGCGGGTTCTGTCGCCCGCGCGGGTTCCGCCGCTGGCGCGGGTTCTGTCGCTGGCCCGGGCTCGGCGGGCGGCTCGGGCTCAGTCATCCGCGTCCCCGTCCTCGTCGTCCGGGTTCAGGGGTTCGCCGCCAGGTTCACCGTCGGTGCCCGCACCGGCCATCAGCAGGCCGAGTTCCTCCACCGGCACCGTGGGCGGGCGGATGCCGGTGATCCGCCCTTCGTACATGACCACGATGCGGTCGGCCAGCGCGTAGATCTCGTCGAGTTCGGAGGAGATGATCAGTACAGCCACCCCCCGGTCCCGCTCGGCCACGATGCGGCGGTGCACGAACTCGATCGAGCCCACATCCAGGCCGCGGGTCGGCTGGCTGGCGACCAGCAGCCGCAGTTCCCGGCCGATCTCGCGGGCCAGGATGACCTTCTGCTGGTTGCCGCCGGACAGCGTGCCGGTGGGGGTGGCGATCGAGGTGGTGCGGATGTCGAACTGGTCGACCCGGCTCAGCGCGGCCGTCCGGATCGCATCGAGATGGAGGGCGACGCTGTTGGCGTACGGCGGCTGGTCGTAGACGTCCAGGACGAGGTTGTCGGCCACGGAGAAGTCGGCGACGAGCCCGTCCTCCTGGCGGTCCTCGGGGATGTAGCCGATCCCAGCGCGCAGCCGCTGCTTGGGCGTGGCGTCGGTGATGTCACGGCCGTCTAGCCGGACCGAGCCGCCGGCCACCGGGCGCAGGCCAAGCAACGCCTCGCAGAACTCGTTCTGCCCGTTGCCGACGACGCCCGCCACGCCGACGATCTCGCCCGCCCGCACCTGCAATGACACGTCGTTGACGGCGACCTGCCCGTGCTCGTCGCCGACGACCAGATCCGCGGTATCCAGCACGACGTCCCCGGGTGTCGCCGGGGCCTTGCGGACCGTGAGTTCCACGGCCCGGCCGACCATCAGCGAGGCCAGCTCGGAGTCGCTCGCGGTCGGCGGGAGCTCGCCCACCACCCGGCCCCGCCGGATGACCGTGATCGTGTCGGCGATCGCCTGGACCTCTTTGAGCTTGTGCGAGATGAACACGATCGACCGTCCGCCGGCCCGCAGCTCGCGCATGATGCGGAACAGGTCTTGCGTCTCACTGGGCGTCAGGACTGAGCTCGGCTCGTCCAGGATGAGCATGCTCGCCTCGCGGAGCAGGGCCTTGATGATCTCCACTCGCTGCTGGACGCCGACCGGAAGGTTCTCCACGTAGGCGTCAGGGTCCACCTCCAGGCCGAACCGTGTCGACAGTTCGAGCACCTCGCGGCGGGTGCGGCGCCGGTCAAGGAGGCCGAGGAAGCGAGTGCGCTCCACACCGAGGGTCACGTTCTCCGCCACGGTGAACACCGGCACCAGCATGAAGTGCTGATGCACCATGCCGATGCCGACGGTGATCGCGTCCTTCGGCGAGCGGAACGTAACCGGCTTGCCGTCGATGACGATCTCGCCCTCGTCGGGCTGCTGGAGCCCGTAGAGGATGTTCATGAGCGTGGTCTTGCCCGCGCCGTTCTCGCCCAGCAGCGCATGGATCTGGCCCGGCTGCACGGTCAGGTCAATGTGGTCGTTGGCTACTAGGCTGCCGTAGCGCTTCGTGATCCCCTTGAGCTCGAGCTTCACCAGCCGTCTTCCTGTGGCGTCAGCCGGTGGCCTGAGCGCGCGCTCAGGCCACCAGCTGATGTTCTACACCGGGCTCTTGGTCGGTGTCTGAATGGTGCCGCTGATGATGCCCGCCTTGATCTGGGCCAGCTCTGACTGGAGCGCGGCCGGGACCTTACTGGCGAAGTCGTGGTAAGGCGCCAGCTGCACCCCACCGTTGGCCAGCGTGCCGATGTAGTTGCCGCCCTTGAACGAGCCACCGGCGGCCGAGGTCACCGCGCCCTTGACAGCCACCTGGATGCCCTTCTCCACGCTGGTGATGAAGTACTTGCAGTACTGGGCGGCGCTGACGCACCCGTCGGTGTCTACCCACAGCATGTTCACGTTCTGGCCGTTCGCGTCGGCCTGCTGGACGGCCTTGGCCCCGCCGAGGCCCACGTTGCCGGCCACCGGGAAGATGATGTCGGCGCCCTCGGAGATGAAGGTCTGGGTGAGCTGCTGCCCCTTGGTCTGGTTGGTGAAGTCGCCGGTGAAGTTGCCGTTCTGGGTCGGCTCACTCCAGCCGAGAACCTTCACGTTCGTGTGGTGCTTGGTGTTGTAGTACTGGACACCGTCGTAGAACCCGTCCATGTAGATCGTGACGGTGGGCAGCTTCTGGCCGCCGAACGTCGCCACCTTGTGGGTCTTCGACATGCCAGCGGCCAGGTAGCCACCGAGGAAGCCGTCCTGCACCGTGTTGAACAGCAGCGCGTCAACGTTCGTCAGCGCCGGGGTGTAGTTGTAGTCCACGATCGCGAACTTCTGGGTCGTGTTCTTCGCCGCCGCCGCCTTGGTGGCGTCGCCCATCAGGAAGCCGACGGTGACGATGATCCCGCATTTCTGGCTGACGAACTGGTTGATGTTCGGCACATAGCTGCTCGCCGACGTGGACGACAGGTACTGGCCGGAGATGCTGCTGCTCTCCGCCTGCTGAACGCCCTGCCACGCGGACGCGTTGAAGGACCGGTCGTCGATGCCGCCGGTGTCGGTGACCATGCACGCCTTGAACGAGGCCGTTGACGCGCTGCTGGAGGCGCTGCTCGATGCGCCTCCCGAGGACGAGGATGTGCTGCTGCCGCAGGCGGCAGCGAGCAGCGCCACGACGCTGATTGCCGCGGCTGCCCAGACGGTCTGTCTCACGGTTACCTCCTTTTCCTGAGCGGCCTGCGCCGCCCCCACGGGCCGAAGGCCCCGTCGCTCCGCCCAGCTGGCGAAGGCACCAAGATCCGAAAAGCCCTACTCTGGGATGCCCGCAGGCTAGACCTGCCCGGCCGCCCGGGGAAGCCAGCGTGCGGTACGGCGGCCGGGCCGTTGCCAAATCGAAACCCGGCCGAGTTGCCGGTGACCCCGAATGCCCCAGGTACGGAGGTAGCTTCACAGGAGTGGAGATCGACTGGAACCGGTTGCGGGCCGCGGCCGCGGAGGTGGCGGGACGCGCCTACGCGCCGTACTCGCGGCTGCGGGTGGGCGCGGCCGGCCAGACCACCCAAGGCCGGGTCGTGGTGGGCTGCAACGTGGAGAACGCCTCCTACGGGCTCACCCTGTGCGCCGAATGCGGGCTGGTCAGCGCGCTGCACGCGAGCGGCGGCGGCACACTCGCCGCGGTGAGCGTGCTGGCCGCCGACGGTGCCCCGCTGCTGCCGTGTGGTCGCTGCCGCCAGCTTCTCCTCGAAACGGCCGGACCCACGCTGCTCATCGATACCGATACCGGGCCGCGTGCGCTAGCCGAACTGCTGCCGTCGGCATTCACCAGTACGGATCTGTCCGCTCGGCGCGCTCATGACGTATGACACGACGGACCTGATCCGGGCCAAGCGGGACGGGCGGCCGCTCACCGACGCGCAGATCCGCTGGCTGATCGATGCCTATCTCGGCGGCGAGGTCGCCGAGGAGCAGATGTCCGCGCTGCTGATGGCGATCTACTTCCACGGCCTGGACCGGGCCGAGTTGCGCGCGTGGACCGCGGCCATGGTGGACTCGGGGGACCGGCTGGACCTCCGCGGGGCCGGGCGGCCTACCGTGGACAAGCACTCCACCGGCGGGGTCGGCGACAAGGTCTCGCTGATCCTGGCCCCGCTGGTGGCGAGTTGCGGCGCGGCCGTCCCGCAACTGTCCGGGCGGGGCCTCGGGCACACCGGCGGCACCCTGGACAAGCTCGAGTCCATCCCGGGGTGGCGGGCCGCGCTCTCGCCCGCCGAGATGCTGGCCGTGCTGCGCGAGACCGGCTGCGTGATCTGCGCCGCCGGCCCGGGCCTGGCCCCGGCCGACCGGCGGCTGTACTCCCTGCGTGACGTCACGGGGACCGTCGAATCGATCCCGCTCATCGCGAGTTCCATCATGTCCAAAAAGATCGCCGAGGGCACGGCGGCGCTCGTCCTGGACGTGAAGGTCGGCAGCGGGGCGTTCATGCGGGACGTGGCCGACGCCGGGCTGCTCGCGCGGACCATGATGACACTCGGCGAGGAGCACGGGGTGCGTACGTCGGCGCTGCTCACCGGCATGGACACGCCGTTGGGACGTTCGGTAGGAAATGCTCTTGAGGTCGAGGAGGCGGTGGCCACGCTCCGTGGCGATGGGCCGCCGGACCTGGTCGAGGTGGTCCTCGCCCTGGCCGTGGAGATGCTCCGGCTGGCCGGAATCGACGCGGACCCGGCGGCGGCGCTGGCCGACGGCCGGGCGCTGGCGGCTTACCGGGCGATGATCATGGCGCAGGGCGGCGACCCGGATGCGCCGCTGCCCCGCGCCGCGCTGCGGCGGCCGGTGCCCGCGGCCGCGTCCGGCTACCTGCGTCGGCTGGATGCGCGGGCCGTCGGGGTCGCGGCCTGGCGGCTCGGCGCGGGGCGGGCGCGCAAGGAGGATCCGGTGAGCGCCACGGCGGGCGTGCGCTGCCTGGCCAAGCCGGGGGAGCGGATTGCCCGCGGTCAGCCCGTCCTGGAGTTGCTCGCGGACGACGAGGCCAGGTTCGAGCGGGCGCTTGAGATGCTGGCGGGCGCGATCGAGATCGGCCCGGAGCCGCCACCGGCGGTCGGCTCTCTCGTCATCGAGCGCCTCATCTGTGACAATGGGTAGCGTGCCACCGACTCTTGATGAGATCAGGGCGGCTCCTAAGGTGCTGCTACATGATCACCTTGACGGTGGCCTGCGGCCGGCCACCGTGGTCGAACTGGCCCGTGACATCGGCTATGACCGGCTGCCCTCGGCCGACGTCGACGAGGTCGCCCAGTGGCTGCGGCGTGGCGCCAACCGCGGTCATCTCAAGTACTACCTGGATGCGTTCCAGCACACGGTGGCGGTCATGCAGACGCCTGAGGCGCTGACCAGGGTGGCGGCCGAGTGCGCCGAGGACCTGGCCGCCGACGGTGTGGTCTACGCGGAGGTGCGGTTCGCGCCCGAGTTGCACGTGGCCCGGGGGCTCACCCTGGAGCAGGTGGTCGGCGCGGTGCTCGACGGATTCCGGATCGGCAGCGTGGGACGGGGCATCACGGTGTACGGCCTGCTCACCGCGATGCGCACCGCCGCCCGCTCGCTGGAGATCGCCGAGCTCGCGGTCCGGCACCGCGATGAGGGCGTGGTGGGGTTCGACATCGCCGGGGCCGAGGCGGGCAGCCCGCCGACCCGGCACCTCGACGCGTTCCAGTACGTGGCGCGGGAAAACTTCCACATCACGATCCACGCCGGGGAGGGGTTCGGGCTCCCGTCCATCTGGGAGGCGCTGCAGTGGTGCGGCGCCGAGCGCCTCGGCCACGGGGTACGGATCGTGGACGACATCCGGGTCACCCCGGACGGCACGGCCGTGCTCGGGCGGCTGGCCAGCTACGTCAGGGACCGGCGGACCCCGCTGGAGATGTGCCCGACATCGAACGTGCAGACCGGCGCGGCGCCGTCGATCGAGGCTCATCCGATCCGGCTGCTGCGCCAGTTGCAGTTCCGGGTGACGGTGAACACGGACAACCGGCTGATGAGCGGGGTCAGTCTGTCCTCGGAGTTCGCCCGGCTGGCGGAGGCGTTCGGCTACGGCTGGTCGGACATCGAATGGCTCACCATCAACGCGATGAAGAGCGCGTTCGCTCATTTCGACCAGCGGCTACGGATCATCAACACGGTCATCAAGCCGGGGTTCGCCACCGCACGCGCGGCGAGTGACGCGGTGTTCCGGATCGAAGGGCCGGGGAGGTGACCGTGGCGTGAAGGCCGGGCCGGGGCCGGTCCTGCCCGCGCACCGCGGGATCACCCAGTGGCCGGCCGAGATCGTGGCCTCCGATGCCGCGCTCCGCCAGATCCTCCACGGCCTGCCCGGAATTGACCAGGTCGGCGTGCAGGAGAGGGCGGCGGCCCTGGCGACCAGGTCGATCAAGCGGGACGCCAAGATGTGGGCGCTGGAGGCGGCGGTCCGCATGGTCGACCTGACCACGCTGGAGGGCGCGGACACGCCCGGCAAGGTCCGCGGGCTGTGCGCGAAGGCGCGCCAGCCGGATCCCGCGGACCCGGCGGTTCCGCCGGTCGCTGCCGTCTGCGTGTATCCGGACCTGGTGGCCGTGGCCCGCCGTGCTCTGGACCACGGGGAGCTGGCCGGCAGCCCGGTCCTCGTGGCGTCCGTGGCCACCGCGTTCCCGTCGGGGCGTGCCTCGCTGGCGGTCAAGCTGGCCGACGTCGCGGACGCGGTGGCCGCCGGCGCCGACGAGGTGGACATGGTCATCGACCGGGGCGCGTTCCTGTCCGGGCGGTACGGGCAGGTCTGCGAGGAGATCCGCGCGGTCCGCGAGGCGTGCGGGACCGCGCACCTCAAGGTGATCCTGGAGACCGGCGAGCTCGCCACCCTCGACAACGTCGTCCGTGCCTCGTGGCTGGCCATGCTGTCCGGTGCCGACTTCATTAAGACGTCCACGGGCAAGGTGTCGCCGGCCGCGACTCCGCCGGTGGCCCTGGTGATGCTGGCGGCGGTGCGCGAATTCGCCGACGTGACCGGCCGCCGGGTGGGCGTTAAGGTCGCTGGCGGGGTGCGGACGGCCAAGGACGCGATCCGTTATCTGGTGCTGGTGCGTGAGACCGCGGGCGCGGAGTGGCTCAGCCCGGCGCTGTTCCGGATCGGTGCCTCCAGCCTGCTCAACGACCTGCTCATGCAGCGCAGCAAGCAGCTCACCGGCGCCTACGCGGGAGCCGAGTACTTCACCCTGGACTGAGAGGGACGGCGAGGGAGCAACTGGCTAGGACCAGCTCCGGTAGAGCTGGAAGTCGCCTTCTCGCAATGCCAGCGTCTTATCCCAGTCGTCCCTCTGCAGCAGGTTACTGCCGGAGAGGACCGCCGCCCGCCGCTGCAGCCTAGGCCAGCGCGGGTTGTCGGCGGTGGTGGCCGTTGCGAGTCGGCGCATCTCGGCGTTGGTCACTCGGATCAGCGTTCGCGCCGTGACCAGGAACCCAAAGACCGCCGTCAGGGCCCGCACGATCCAGAACTCGCCGAAGGCCCCGAGGGAGACGTCGTCCTGGGGGTGCGGGACGAGGTGTCAGCTGTTGGGGACCGCCAGGTCGAGCCCGCTGAGCCGTGCGGGGTCGCCGAAGATGTCGATCTCGGCGATCTTGCCCTGCCTGACCGTGAAGGCCACCACCGCGAATGGCTGTCCCTGCGCGGTCATGATCACGCCCACCGCTCCGTTCACCAGCGCCGGCTGCGCCATGCGGGCAAGGCCGCCAGTGGCGAGCACCTGCTCGGCCACGGCCGCCGCGCCGCGCACCACTGAGATACCCGCCCGGGCGGCGCCGTCCACGCGGACCACGGCCTCGGGGTCCAGCAGCGCCACCAGCGCGGCGAAGTCACCTTCGCGGGCGGCGGCGAGGAACGCGTCGACGACTTCCCGCTGGCGGGCCAGATCGGCGTCGGGCACCGCCGCGCCGTGCACCCGGCGGCGGGCGCGGCTGGCCAGCATCTTGGCCGCGGCCGCCGAGCGGCCCACGATCGGGCCGATCTCGTCGAAGGGCACGGCGAACATGTCGTGCAGCACGAACGCGAGCCGTTCGGCGGGCGTCAGGGTGTCCAGGACCACCAGCAGCGCCAGCCCGACTCCCTCGGCCAGCAGCGCCTGCTGCTCGGGATCGTCCCCGTCCTGGCGGCTGACGACCGGGTCGGGCAGGCGCACGCCCAGCGGTTCCTCGCGCCGTGCGGTGCGCGCGCGCAGCATGTCCAGGCACTCCCGCGCGACCAGCGTCGTCAGCCAGCCGCCCAGGTTGTGGACCTCGCTGGTGTCGGTGCGGCTGCGGCTGAGCCGCAGCCAGGTGCCCTGGACGGCGTCCTCGGCCTCGGTGAGGGAGCCGAGCATCCGGTAGGCCACCGCCCGCAGGTGGGGGCGGTGGGCCTGGAACCGCTCTGCCAGCCAGTCGCGCTCGTCCACCGTCGTTACCTTCCTCCGTCGCCATCCGACATAGCAATGTCGAACCAAACCCAGCCGAGGTAACACCCAGTGTGAGGAGCACGCCATGACGCCCGGTAGCAGCGTCGGGTTCGGTCTCGGAGACCGGCCAGTCGCTGTGGACTCCCGCGGCCACAGCAAGGCCATGACGGGCCTGCCGGGCGAGGCGGCAGCCCAGCATGTCGCGGCCGATGACGCCCGCGTGCCCGGCGCAGGGCGCATCACGGACGCCCTCACCGACCCCCGGCCTCCTGCTGCTGTGGGATTGCTCTCGGAAAGGACGCCAGTGACCCCGATTGTTGAGGCCCGTGGCCTCACTAAGCGTTTCGGCCGGGCTCAGGCCCTGGCCGGCCTGGACCTGGTGGCCCAGCCCGGCCGGGTGGTGGCCCTGCTGGGGCCCAACGGCGCGGGCAAGACCACCTTCGTCCGGTCGGTGGCCACCCTGCTGCGCCCGGACGCGGGAAGCCTGCAGGTCGCCGGGATCGACGCACTTCGCCACCCGGCGCGGGTGCGGCAGATGATCGGGCTGGCCGGCCAGTTCGCGGCGGTGGAACCGGCCATGACCGGCCGGGAGAACCTGGAGATGATCGGCCGCCTGTTCGGGCTCAAGCCCAAGCAGGCGCGGGCGGCCGCCACGGCGGTGCTGGAGCAGATCCAGCTCACCGGGGACGCCGGCCGGCTGGTCCGCACCTACTCCGGCGGGATGCGCCGCCGCCTGGACCTGGGCGCCAGCCTGGTCGGGGCCCCTCGCCTGCTGCTGCTGGACGAGCCGACCGCGGGCCTGGACCCGGGCAGCCGCGTCCAGCTATGGGACGCGATCCGCCAGCTGGTCGCCGCCGGCACCGACGTGCTGTTGACCACCCAGTACCTGGACGAGGCCGACCAGCTGGCGGCGGACATCGTCATCATCGACCACGGCCAGGTGATCGCCGCCGGCACGCCGTCGGAGCTGAAGACCCTGGCCGGGGACGACGTGATCGAAGTGCACGTCCGCGACGCCGAGGCCCTGCCGGACGTGGCGGCGGTGCTGTCGGCCGTCGGCCGCGACCCCAGGGTCGACCGCGCCACGCGCCGGGTGTGGGTCGCGGTGGACGACGGGACGCGCCGGCTGATGGAGGCCATGCGGGCCTTGGACCACGGCGGCGCCGGGGTCGAGGACATCTCGCTGCGCCGCCCCACGCTCGATGAAGTCTTCCTCACCCTCACCGGGAAGCCGGCCGGCACCACCGGCCAGCCGAGCGGCCCTGCGGCCGCCTGAACCGAAAGGATTGCCATGGCCAACGCATCTGTGATCACTGGTTCGCCCCTGAGCCCGGCGCGGGGCCGGGTCAACTCGGGAGCGAGGTTCTGGCCGAGCGCCCTCGCGGTGGCGCGGCGGACAGTCCTCAAGTTCGTCCGCACCCCGCAGCTCATCGGCCTGGCCACCGTCCAGAGCGCGATCTTCCTGGTCATCTTCCGCTACATCTTCGGCGGCGCGATCAACGCCGGCGGGCTGCCCTACGTCGACTTTCTGGTGCCCGGGTTCGTCGTCACCGGGTTCTTGTGGGCGGGCATGGGCGCGGCCGCGGGAGTGGCCGAGGACGTCGAGCAGGGCTTGTTCGACCGGCTGCGGTCCCTGCCGATCCCGCGCGCGGCGGTGCTGGCCGGCCGCGGTCTGGCCGACACGGCCCTGGTGACCTGGAGCCTGGCCGTCGGCACGGCACTGGGGTTTGCCGTCGGGTTCCGCATGCACGGGCCGGTGACCGCCGGCCTGGCGGCGCTGGGGCTGTGCGTGCTGTTCAGCTTTGCATTCGAGTGGGTCTTCATCACCATCGGGCTGGTCGCGGGCACCGCGCAGGCCGCGCAGGGGATGTCCGTGCTGATGACCGTGCTCGTGTTTGTGTCCAGCGCCTACGTGCCGGTCAGCAGCATGCCGGGCTGGTTGCGGCCCGTTGCGGAGCAGCAGCCGGTCACGCCGATGGTCAACGCGGTGCGCGGGCTGGTCGGCGGGCCCCAGGCCGAGGCGCTCCTTCCCCACACCACCGCCTACTACGTCGGGCTCTCCCTCATCTGGGCCGTCGCGATCATGGTCGTCTTCGGGGTCGTCGCAGCCGCGCGCTTCTCACGACGCTGAGCATCGCCAGACGCTGCATCCGTCAGTCAGGCGGCGCGCACCACCTCGCAAGCAGCTAAGCAGCCGGAGCCTGCCTCAGGTGTCGCGGACATCAGGCGGCAGCACCTGGTCTCACGGCAGCGAACCGAACTGGCGGATCTATGCCTTGCGGCTAGCTCGCACTCAGTCGCCGAAAGCCGCCCCAAGCCGGTAGCTGATCCGCAACACAATGTCCCGAGAACCGGTCGCTCTCCGTAAATTGGCCACGGCGCCCTCCTCGTGGCCGCCACGCGGGATACTGGCAGCCGCTCACGCCGGACGCCGGCGAGGACCGGCGCAAGATCGAGTAGCCGGGGTGAGCGCGATGCTCACAGAGCCTTGCCGAAGGGTCTTCATGCAGTCCGGCCGCTGGATCGTCATATAACGAGGTCGCTGCCGCCTGTGAGCCTACCCATGCCTGTCACCTGGCGGGATCTGCTGGAGGAGCTGGCCCCGGCGTTCAGCCGCCGCTCGACGCACCGGCTGTTCGTGGCGCTAGCGTGCGGGATGATCCTGGCCGATCGCAGCACGGTGGTGGCGATGGCGGCGGCCGGCGGGATGGCCGCGAAGTGGCGGCGGGCGTGCTGGTTCTTCTCCGGCGCGGTCTGGGACGTCGATGAGCTGGGCCTGGCGGTGGCCGGCTGGTCGTGACGTACCTGGCCGGCGAGGGGGAGCCGGTGGTGGTGGCGTGTGACGGGACGTTCTTCCGCCGGCGGGGCCGGAAGGTCTTCCAGGCCCGGTGGGCCTATGACGGGTCCGCGCAGGGCGGGAAGAAGGTCGCGTTCGGCAACACCTGGGTGGTCGCGGCGATCGTGTGCCGGCTGCCGTTCTGCCCCTCCCCGGTGGCGTTGCCGGTGCTGTTCCGGCTGTGGCGCGGCAAGGGCACCCCTTCCCAGGTGGAGCTGGCCGCGCAGATGGTCAAGCTGCTGGCCGGGACGTTCCCGGGCCGCGTGGTTCACGGGACCGGGGATGCCGCCTTCCACGGCGAGCCCCTTGTCATCAAGGGAACCACCTGGACGACGCGGCTGCCGGCGAACGCGGTGCTGCACGGGCCCAAGCCGCCGCCAACCGGGAAACGCGGACGGCCCCTGGTCAAAGGGGACCGGCTGGGCACCCCCGCGCAGATCGCGGGGCAGGTCACCTGGGCCGACGCGGTCATCCACGTCTACGGGCACGACACCGCGGTGCAGATCGCCGCCGCCGATGCGCTGTGGCACGGCAGCTTCAAGACCGCCCCCGGCCGCGTCGTGCTGATCCGCGACCCCAGCTCCGGCAAACCCTACGACCTGGGACTATTCACCCTGGATAGCCAAGCTGATCCCGCTGCCATCGCCGAACGGGTACTCCTGGCGGTGGCCGATCGAGCCCTCCAACGCGACCGGAAAGCAGCTCCTCGGAGCCGGCGACGCCTGCAACCGGGTGCAGAAGGCCGTCGAGCGCACCGTCCCGTTCGGGTTCCTCATCCCTGCTGATCGCCTGGTACGCCCGCTGCCTACGACCCCGCCGACATCGACCGCAGGCGCCGGCTATGCCCGTGGTACCGCACCAAGACCAGCCCGTCACCCGCCGACATGCTCGCCAGGCTGCGCCGCGAGTTCCTCCAAGCCCGATTTTCCGCCATCCCGCCAGGCCAGGACGGCAATGATCAAATCGACCTGGATGCCTGGACCTGCGACAGCACCGCCGCCTAACTGGGAAACACGAGTGGAAGCACACGGCCACAGAAACAGGCGGCACGATCACAGCGAATGTCGCGCCGCACGGCGTTGCCCTGCTTCGGATCACTCCTGACCGGTTGCCGTTCCTCACGCCGCCCAGCACCACCATCTCCCTGACCGGCCTGACGGCGCTGACCGGCGGCCAGCCGGCCACCGCCACGGTGACGTTCACTGACAACGGGGCCGAGCCCGTGCGTGATGTCCAGCTGAGCCTTTCGGCGCCGGCCGGTTGGACGGTGACTGCGACGTCGGCCGCGTCGTTCTCCTCTGTAGGAGCAGGCCAGAGCGTGCAGACCACCTTCCAGGTCGTCGCACCGGCGCCGACGACGCTGTTCAAGTCGGACACGTGACCGCCACGGCCATGGACCGGTGGGACGTCGTGATTCCGCAGCAGATCTCCGAGAGCGAGACGGTGACCACGAGCCCGCCGGTGGGGTCGCCCTACCAGACGTACTCCTCAGCCACGGACGCTCCGGCGGCATTCGCCGAGTCGGGCCAGCAGTTCGGCATCGACGGAGCCGGTGCGGACCTGTACTCGGGCAGCGACGCCTACAGCACTATCTATCTGAAGGGCGCCGCAGGAAGCGCATCGACCGTCACGACCGAGGTCACCTCGTAGCAGGGCATGACCGGCTTCGCCAAGGCCGGCGTCATGGTCCGCAACGACATCACCGGATCGGGCACCAGCCCGGAGGGCGTGATCTTGTTCGAGTCACCCTCGGGCGGCATCCAGTTGGAATGGGACAACAACAGCGGCAACTTCATCAACTCGGTGACGCCACCCAACGGCACGATCCCGCAGAGCCTGCCGGTCTGGCTTGAGCTTCAAAGAAGCGGCGCGACCTACACCGGCTACTACTCCTACGACGGCAAGGACTGGCTCACGGTGGGCAGCGCCACCGTGCCCGGCCAGGCGGCCACGTAGGACGCCGGGATGTTCGTGACCTCACATGCCAGCGGCTCGCCCGGGCAAGTGGTGTTCAACGGCCTCAGCGCCGCCGACGGCGCCACACCACCGCCGCTGGCGACGTCCTATGAGGCCGAGTCGACGGGGAACACGATCGCGGGCGGCGCGTCGGTGGCGGCCTGCTCGACGTGCTCGGGTGGCGTCAGGGTCGGTTTCGTCGGCGCAGGTGGCACGCTCACCTTCAACAACGTGAATGTCGCCGCCGCCGGCACCTATCAGGTGGCCATCGCCTACCTGGACGGATCGGCAACCGGGCGGCAGGCCACGATCAGCGTGAACGGCGCGGCGCCGCAGACGGTGTCGTTCACTCCGACCGGAAGCTTCAGCACGGTCGGCGTGATGACGGTGCCGCTGCCACTGGCGGCCGGGAACAACACGATCGAGTTCGCGAACCCGGCGGCCTTCGCCCCGGACTTCGACCGCATCATCGTCCCCGCGGCGGCCGGCTAGTCGGCCACGCGGCACTTGCTCCGCCGTCCGGCCACGCCTCCCCCCGCGCGGCCGGGCGGCGGCCTGTCCAGGTCCGGGGCAAGATCGCGTGGTGCCCTGCCCAGGTCCGGGGAACGACCGCGCAGCGCCCTGCCCAGGTCCGGGGCTTCATGCGGGCGTCGTGTTACGGGCGTCGCATGTGGCGGATACTCTCGCGGTGTGCACATGACGGTGCGCGGCGCCCGGGGCCAGGAATGATCGACAGGCACCTGGAATGGGACGGCTGCTTCAACGTCCGGGACCTGGGCGGCCTCGCGACCGCGGACGGCCGGCATGTCCGGCGCGGCGCGCTGGTGCGTTCGGACGGGCTCGATCGCCTCACCACGGCCGGCTGGGCTGCGGTACGTGCTCATGGCATCCGCACCATCGTGGACTTGCGCAATGAACAGGAGATCGGGCCCGATGCCGCGCCGCGCCCGGCCGGACTCCTGACCATGCGAGTGCCGATCGACGACTGCGCCGACACCGCGTTCTGGGAGTACTGCTGGGCCAATGAACTGGACGGCAGTCCCCTCTATTACGGGCCATTCCTGAACCAGAAGCCGACGCGGTGCGCAGCCGCTGTCGCTGCGGTGGCGCACGCTGGCCCGGGTGGCGTCCTGGTCCACTGCGTCGCCGGCCGGGACCGCACCGGCCTGATCACCATGCTGCTGCTCGCGCTCGCCGGAGTGCGCGCCGAGGACATCGCCGATGACTACGAACTGAGCGCTGTGCGGCTGTCCGCGTTGTACGCCAATCTGGGCGTCGAGGACCAGGCCGTACGCGTCCGGCGGGCACTCGCCCGCAAGGGCACGACCGCGCGAGACGCGCTGTTGACGACACTGGCCGGGCTGGACGTTGCGGCATATCTGCGTTCGGCGGGTGTGCGCGATGAGGACCTGGCATCCGTCCGAGCCCGGCTTCTCGAACCAGCCGACGGAGCCGCTGCCGGACGGCCGGTCCTGGACTGAGCGGCCGGACCTGGACTGAGCCGGACTGAGCGGCCGGTCCTGGCTCGACCGGGCCTCGTCATGCCTTGGTCGCACCTGGCCCTCAGTCCGGGTAGCTGGTGGGGTGGGTGATGTAGCTGCGCCGGCCGGGGGTGGTCCAGGTCATGTCGCCTGGCCGGTCTTGCGTAAGTGCCCAGCCGGGGGCTTGTTTTGCCTGGTGGTGGGCGCGGCACAGGGGCGCGAGACCGCATTCGCAGGTCCGGCCGCCGAGGTGGTGCGGGATGGTGTGGTCGAGATCGCAGCGGGTGGCGGGCCGCCGGCAGCCGGGGTGGGAGCAGGTTGCCTGGCGGATCTCGATGATGTGCCGCAGCGCGGGGCCAGGGTGGTAGGAGGGGGTTTGCCGGGAATGGGTACAGTTCCCGGTTTGCAACGGCGTGATCGGCAACGCCGCGATCCAGCCCGGATCACCGGTTGGGCCGGGCTCTGGCCCGGCGCGGGGACCGGTCCCGGGATCCGGCCCGGGCTCTGGGCCGGACCGGGATCCAGGCCACGGTCCAGGCCAGGGTCCGGGCGGGCCAGGTCCGTTCTTGGCGCAGCCGTGAGCGACGGGCCGCCCGGCGGGATTGGTCAGCGTGATGCACCACTGGGTGGCGGGATTGTTCGCGAGCAGGGCGGCGATGGTGCGGGAGTCGGCGGCGTCGAGGGTCCCGAACCCGGGCACCTGGCCGGGTGACTGCGACCAGCCCAGCCAGGTGGCCAGTGGCATCGTGAGATTCACCGTGCCGCGCAAGGCGGGCAGACCCAGCCCCGGCGCACCCGCGCCGGCGGTTCCCGTGCCGGCGGTGCCGCAGGTGCCACCGTCGGGTGTGCCCGTGCCGCGAGTTCCGGACGCGACCGCGCCAACGGTCCCGCTGCCCGCAGCGCCGCCGCCTGAGGTGCCGGTGTCCGGGGTGCCGCTGCCCGCAGGGCCGGTGCCCGCAGCTCCGGTGTCCGGGGTGCCGCTGCCCGTAGTGCCAGTGGCCGCAGCGCCGGTGTCCGGGGTGCTGGTGTCCGGGGTGCCGGTGGCGGGGGCCAGGAGGGTGCTGGCGGGCTGGCCGGACAGCAGATGCAGGTAGGCGAAGGCGCGGAGCTGGTCCATGGTGCCCTCAGCGCCGGCCTTCTTCATCGCCTGGGCCAGCGCACTCAGGTGCTTGTCCGCAGCCAGCACCGCCGCAGGAGGCAAGTCACGGCCAGCCAGGCTGGCAGTGCCCGACGGCTGGCTGGAGGCCTCCACCCGGGCGTCTTTCAGCGCTTCTTCTTTACGCCGTCTCGCCGCGGCCGGGTCGGCGGCGATGACGGCACGGCGGACCGCGGGCCGCAATTCCCCGGTGGTCTGCCCCGGCGCGGCGCCGATGACCGATGCCTCCACCGCGGCGGCATGCTCATCATCGAGGCCGGTCAGCCCCTCCGCGATCACGGCGGCGCGCCGCTCATCGATCCGCCCGGCCGCGAGGGCGGCGCGGGTCAGCGGCAGCCGGTCCAGGTCCAGCGCCAGGGCCAGCGCCCGGCTGGCACCGAACCGGGTCAGCGTCAGGGCGACCGCGATCTCATCCTCGGCGTGCTCGAACCCCCGCCAGTCCCCACTAGCCAGCGCCTCCGAACGGCGGCGGGCCGCCAGTCCGGACACAGCTGACAGTTCCAGCGCCGCTGCCCACGCACCGAGACGCTGTGCGGCCTTCAGTATCCCGGTCAGCTCGTCGTCATCGAGGCCGTCCAGGCCGTCCCGCCACACCCGGTCCGCCAGGCCCGCGAGCACCGGCCCGGGAGACATGGCATCCGCCGCACCGCCATGCGCGAACCCCGCTCCTGCTGCCGTCGAGCCACCGGCGCTCGTGGTGCCAGGGGTGGCTCCACAGGTCGCGCCAGGAGTCGTGCGGTACTCGCCGGGGACCGGGCCAGGCAGGCGAGCCGGACACGACTCCTCATCGCTAGGCCCGGTGTCGTCCAGGTATTCCAGGTATTCCAGGTACTCCAGCTCTTCCCAGGTGAGTGGCTCCTCCTCGGGGAACGCGGTCATCTCCTCGGCCAGGATCTGGTCCTGATCCTCCTCATGCACGACCGGGCGGGTGTCAGCATGGGGTGCGCCGCGCGGCGGGTCGGGGTGCTGGGAATCTGCTGGCACCTGACACCTCCCGCCTAATCAGAGTGATATCTTCGTCTACGGTATCGTATAGTTGGGCGAAGTGCAATTATTTATAGAACATATTAGCGATAACTTGTCGCGCCTTCGTCAGGGGCTACGGGCCCCCCAGCTGGGGACGCCCCGGGGCGGACACCCACCCTGGGGCGAACCACGCCGGGCCGGGACACCATGCCAGGCTGGAGACCGTGCCGGGGCGGACACCGTGCCGGGCTCTGCGCCGTGCCGGGCCCGACACCGTGCCGGGCCCGACACCGTGCCGGCCAGACACCGTGTGCTGGGCTCTACACCGTGTGCCGGGCTCTCCACCGTGTCGGGCCGGACACCACGCGGGACACGCCTTGCGGGGCGACTCTCTTGGTCACGTAGGCGGTGGCACTGACAATGAGTCGGCCCGAGCCGCACGGTCCGGATCGGATCCGAGTGCGGCTGCCTCCGAGCGCGGTCCCCGCCCCTAGGACCTCTCTAGACCCCGGGCGGCGGCGACCGCACCAAGATCGCTGTTATCCCTTGGTGAAGGACTTGAGTTCCTGGGTGCTGACCGTTGTCGTCTTGCCCCCGGCCGTGGTGACGACCGCGGTCTTCACGGGGCCGACGCCGTTGGCATCCCAGTTCTGGATCTCCGTGCTGAGGTTCACTCCCTCGATGTGCTCGGTCAGGGTCTCGTCAATGAGGGTGGTCTGGTACGTGCCAGCGGGCACCGTGACCGTTGCGGAACCTGCGCCTCTGACCACCACGTGCGCGGTGATGGTGACGGTTTGGCCGGCCATTGTCGCGGTGATCACGAGCGTGTCGGTATGCGGCTGCCCGGACGCGAGTACGGCCGCGCTGGGCCAGACGACGCTGCCCGACTTGACCTTTACCGCGGAACTGCCCAGCTGGGTCAGCGGAAGCGAGATCGAGCCGTCGGAGTGGAGGATGAGGGTCACTGTCGATGGCGTCGTCGCAGCTCCTAGCCCGGCCAGGCTATCGCTGTTGCTCATGGTCACCCGTTCACCGCCGGCGATGGGCGCGACGGCGGTTATCCGGTTGGTCACGGTGCCCTTTTCGGCCGCGCTCAGCGTCTCGTCATACACCCAGGTGTTCCCAACCGTCGCCGGGAACATGGACGAAGCGGTCCCCAGACCGCTCCCGGAGGTCCCGGAGTTGGATGACGTGCTCGCGGCCGCCTGGCCGGATGCGGCGGAACTAGAGGTGGTGCCAGAGCTTGAGCCAGAACTGGAACTTGCGCTGGCGCCGCAGCCGGCCAGCGCCAACCCGGCCGCCGCGATAACGGCAGCGAAGACGGCTGGTCTGTGTGACATGAAGCTGGAAAAGCTAAAGCGGTTCATTTCGTTGCCTCGACTTGAGCTCGTGGTAGGGGTTGTCGCGGGGCCGATGGAGGGTGTCGCGGGGCCGA
>Ga0207684_10001195_pt1 | contig 29038 bp, 23 predicted proteins | sample KBSK5501metaG_FD_184342 | JGI IMG/M metagenome (GOLD analysis project Ga0207684, IMG submission 184342) | Corn, switchgrass and miscanthus rhizosphere microbial communities from Kellogg Biological Station, Michigan, USA - KBS K5-50-1 metaG... | ecosystem: Host-associated > Plants > Roots >...
AGAAGGTCGTCACGACCAGGCAGCGATCGCGGGGCGGCGCGCGGCCGAGCTCTACGACCTCGAAATCCTGGCCGAGCGCATCCAGACGGTGCAGGAGAACATCACGCGCTTCTTCCTGATCACGCGGCGCGGACCGCGCCGGCCAAAGCCGCCGTCGATCAAGCGACCGCGCTACGGCAAGAAGACCTCGCTCGTCTGCGCCGTCGACAACGAGCCCGGCGCGCTCTTCCGTTTGCTCAAATGCTTCGAGGAGTACGGCGTGAACCTCACCAAATTGGAATCGCGGCCGCGTCGCGACCCACCATGGGAATACCTCTTCTACCTGGACCTCGACGGCGGCCGGTCGGAGAAGCCGGTCGCGGCCTCACTGCGGGCGGCGCGGCGCGCCACGACCTTCCAGCAGGTGCTCGGCACCTACACTCGCGCGCTTCCCGCATCGGCTCCGCCGAAACGCCGCAGCCGGAGGCGACGCTCGCCAGCCGAACCCTAGGTTAGCCGGTGTTCTGGAGCCCGGCCGCGATGCCATTGATGGTTCGCAGCACCGCCTGAAGGTGCGCCGCGCGTCGGGGATCGCCGGCCGGCAGTCCACGCAGTTCGCGAAGGAGACGAACCTGGAAGTAACTCATCGGGTCGATGTACGGATCGCGCAGGCGCAGGCTGGCTGATAGCTCGGGTTGCCGCTCGAGGACTGAGGCCTGGTTCGTGATCTGCAACACGGCGTCGAGGGCTCGCTGGAATTCCGCCTCGATGATGGAAAAAAGACGATCGCGCTCTCGCTCGTCGGTCACGAGCGTCGCGTACTGCCGGGCGATCCGCATGTCGGCTTTGGCCAACACCATCTGAAGGTTGTCGACCAACGAGCGGAAGAAGAGCCAGTGCTGGTACATGTCGCGCAGGCATTCGAGGCCGCCGGCTCGCTTCGCGAAGTCCGCGAAGGCCGAGCCCGCGCCGTACCAGGCTGGCAGCAGGTGACGGTTCTGCATCCACGCGAACACCCAGGGAATGGCGCGCAGGTCTTCGACGGCAAGGGTGCCTCCGCGGCTCACCGGTCTTGAGCCCGTGTTGAGCTGGGCGATCTCTTCGATCGGCGTCGCCTGCTCGAAGTACGCCTGGAAGCCGGGGTCGTCATAGACGAACGCGCGATAGCGGCGGCGGCTCTCCTCCGCCATGGCTTCCATGGCGGCTCGCCAGGCCGGATGCGGTTCGCGAACCTCGGCCGGCAGCAAGACGTGCTCGAGCATGGCGCCCAGCACCAGCTCGAGGTTGTGCCGAGCAGTTTCGGGGCGGGCGTATTTTCGATGGATGACCTCGCCCTGCTCGGTGATCTTGATCATCGGCTCGGGCGCGCCCGCCGGCTGGGCCAGGATCGCCTCGTGGGTGGGTCCTCCGCCGCGGCCGACCGTCCCGCCGCGCCCATGGAAAATCCGCAGCCGCCGTCCGTGCCGCACGACGACCGCGGCGATGGCTTCGTGTGCGCGGTCGAGCGCCCAGGCGGCCGACAGATATCCGACCTCCTTATTGCTGTCCGAGTAGCCGAGCATCACTTCCTGGATTCCGTCCCGACCGTCGAGCTGGCGGGCATAGATCGGGTCGCTCAACAGGCTGTCGATGATCGCGGGCGCCCGCTCCAACGCCTCGGAGGTTTCGAAGAGGGGCACGATGTCGACATCGCTCCGCGGCGGGTCGGACGTCAGGTTGTGAAGTCCGGCGAGGCCGGCGAGGAACAGAGTCTGGAGGATGTCGTCGCCGCTTTCGGTCATGCTCAGGATGAACGTCTGCGCGGAACCCGGTGCCGACTTTTGCGCCGCTGACATCGCCGACAGCGTCGCGAGCAGATTGCCCGTGACGGGCGACCAGCGGCTGGCCTCGAAGGAAATAGGCGGTGGGCTGAGCGTCGCGGATTCGCGCTGACCAGGAGCTGAGCCCAGGCGGTTGACCACCTCGCGCGCAGCGGCGCGAATCACGGCGCGATGCTGCCGGACATCGAGGCGGGCGCCGATGAATCCGAAAGCACGCACCTGGCGGCGTAACCGCAGGAGATCGGCGTCGGCGACCGAGGCGCCCCCGTGCCGACGGAGGCTAATGTCGATCAGGTCGAGGTCGGCCGCGAAATCCTCGACGGACGCGTAGGCTCCGGGTTCCCCCTCGATTGTCGCTCCGAGTCGATGCCAGATGAATGACAGCTTGCGCCGATACGGTTCATCTTTTGTTCCAGCGGAAAGTGTGTCCGCATACGCAACCAACTCAGTCTCATCGCTAGCGATGGACGCCGCGAGCTCCCCGCTTACCTCCGTTAGACGAGTCGACTGACTGAGGTCGCGCGCCAGCTCACGAACCCGTTCCCGGTAGCGGGTCAACAGCGTCCGGCTCTGCAGGCGCAGGGTCTCCGACAAGATCGCGGCGTTGGCATTCGGGTTGCCGTCCTGGTCGCTGCCGACCCAGGAGCCGAGGCGAATCGGTGAATCCAGCGGCACCTCGATGCCCGGGTAGGATCCCGGCAGCGCCTCGGTCAGCTGCTCGAGCACATCGGGAATGGCGTCGAAGAAAGTGCGCTCCAGGTAGAAAAGGGCATTCCCGACTTCATCGAGGACCCGCGGTCGAACGGATCGCACCTCGTCGGTGTGCCATAGTATCTCGACCTGGGTGGCGAGCCGCTGCCTAACGCGGTTGCGTTCTCGCGTCGACAGCGGCGCCCGCAGTCGTGTCAGCTCCTCGCCGATGCGATCCTGGTGGTCGAGGATGCTGCGCCGGACCGCCTCGGTGGGATGCGCGGTCAACACGGGCCGGACTTCGAGCTCCTGGAAAACTCGGGCGATCCGCTCGGCGGGCACATGCCGTGCGGCGCACGCGGCCAGCAAACGGTCGAACTCCCCCTTCTCGTCGCCGCCTTGGCGAACGGATCGGGCCTGGCGCTCGAGCTCAGCCAGGTTGACGAGCTGGAAATAGGTGGCAAACGCGCGGACCAGGCGGGCGGCATCGCCTAACGGGATTCGATCGAGCTCAGCGACGAGCCCTGCCTCGTCGTCGGCATCGTACTGCTGGCGAAGCGCCCTGGTCCGCAGCCGGATCGACTCTTCTAACTCGTAGAGCGGCAGGCCCTCGTGCTCGCGCAGCGTCTCACCCAGCAGCTGCCCGAGCAGCCGGATTTCGGCCCGAAGACCAGCCTCAACCAGGGTAGCCTCGGTGGTGCTGGCGCTCATCTGGTCCAGTGCTCGCTCCTGTGTCGTCGCATCGTACCGGTTCGGCCGGTAGAATCGGGGCTTCGAAGGAGGGTGAACATGCCGGATCCCAACGGCGGGTCGCCGCTGAAGCGGCAGAGCGCGCGGCTGACCGAGGGCGACGACCGTGCGCCGGCGCGTTCCATGCTGCACGCCATTGGCTTCTCCCGCGAAGACCTGGCCAAGCCACTAATCGGTGTCGGGCATAGCTGGATCGAAACCATGCCCTGCAACTTCAACCATCGCCGCCTCGCAGAAAAAGTCAAAGCCGGCATCCGCGCCGCCGGCGGCACGCCCATGGAGTTCAACACCATCGCGGTCTCCGACGGCGTCTCGATGGGCACCGAAGGCATGAAGGCCTCGCTCGTGAGTCGCGAGGTGATCGCCGATTCGATCGAGCTGGTCACGCGGGGCCATCTCTTCGACGGCCTGGTCTTGATCGTCGGTTGCGACAAAACGATCCCGGCCGCCGTGATGGCGCTCCTTCGGATCAACATACCCGGGCTCGCCCTCTACAGCGGCACCATCGCCGCTGGCCGCCATCGAGGCCGCGACATTACATTGATGGAGGTTTTCGAAGCAGTCGGCGCCGTCTCCGCGGGAAAGATGACCGCGAGCGAGCTCCGTGAGATCGAGGACAGTGCCTGTCCGGGCGCCGGCGCCTGCGGCGGCCAGTTCACGGCGAACACGATGTCGATGGCGATCGAATTCCTGGGCATCAGCCCGGCAGGGGCGAACGACGTCCCCGCGCTCGACCCACACAAAGACGCGGTCGCCGAGCAAGCCGGCCGGCTCGTGATGGACCTGGTCGCCAAAGACATCCGGCCGCGTCAGATCGTGACCAGGGCCGCGCTTGAGAACGCGATCGCCTCGGTAGCCGCCAGCGGTGGTTCGACCAACGGCGTGCTCCATCTGCTCGCGATCGCCCGCGAGGCTGGCGTGCCTTTGACGATCGACGACTTCGACCGGGTCGCGGGACGCACTCCCGTAGTGGCGAGCCTTAAACCAGGTGGCGCGTACGTGGCGAAAGACCTGCACGATGCTGGTGGGATTGCCCTGGTCGCGCAGCGATTGGCTGAGGGCCGGCTGATCAATGGCGATGCGCGCACGGTCGATGGCCGGACGTTAGGGCAGGTTGCCGCGGCGGCTATCGAAACGCCCGACCAGAAGGTGGTCACACCGCTGGCGAAACCGCTGAAGGCGACGGGCGGCCTGGCGATTCTTCGAGGCAACCTCGCGCCCGAGGGCTGCGTCGTCAAGCTCGCCGGTCACGAGCGCCTGCTGCATCGCGGACCGGCGCGCGTCTTCGATAGCGAAGAGGCGGCCTTTGCCGCGGTTCGAGAGCGTCGGATCAAGGCCGGCGACGTCGTGGTGATCCGCTACGAAGGGCCGGTCGGCGGCCCAGGGATGCGCGAGATGCTGGGCGTGACCGGCGCACTCGTCGGCGAAGGTCTGGGCGATGCGGTGGCGCTGATCACCGACGGCCGGTTTTCCGGCGCGACCCACGGGCTCATGGTCGGCCACATCGCGCCGGAAGCGGCCCGCGGCGGTCCGATCGCGGCGCTCCGCGATGACGACATCGTGGTCGTCGACGTCAGCAAGCGCCAACTCAACGTCGAGTTACCCGACGACGAGATCAGCCGGCGGCTGAAAGACTGGAAGCCACCCGCACCCCGTTACGCGACGGGCGTGTTCGCGAAGTACGCCTCCCTCGTCTCTTCGGCCAGCGAAGGCGCCATTACCCGTCCGTCTTGAAATTTCCCTCCCCCGCTGGCGGGGGAGGGCAGGGTCACATTACCCTCCCCCGCTTGCGGGGGAGCCAGGGTCACATTACCCTCCCCCGCTTGCGGCGGAGGCAGCGTCACATTACCCTCCCCCGCTTGCCGCGGAGGCAGGGTCACATTACCCTCCCCCGCTTGCCGCGGAGGCAGGGTCACATTACCCTCCCCCGCTTGCAGGGGAAGGCAGGGTCACATCACCCTCCCCCGCTTGCCGCGGAGGCAGGGTCACATTACCCTCCCCCGCTTGCGGCGGAGGGGAGGGTCACATTACCCTCCCCCGCTGGCGGGGGAGGGCAGGGTCACATTACCCTCCCCCGCTTGCGGCGAAGGCAGGGTCACATTACCCTCCCCCGCTTGCGGGGGAGGGCAGGGTGGGGGCCGGCTAACGACTCGGGCTCGGGCTCGGCGTCGCCGATGGGGTGGCAGTTGCGCTCGGAGTCGGCCATGGCGGGAAGGCCACTCGCGGTGCGACCACCGGATCGCCGTTCGGTAGCCGCTGCGTCAGCGGATAGGCGTTGGTGATGGCCTTACCGTCGGCGCCGATTGGATAACTCGTCTGGGCATCTGACTTCTCGACTGTGATGGGCTGGCCATCCTGGTCATAGAGCAGGACGTTGGTCAGCAGCTTGCCATCCTGCGAGTAGGGATAGATATTCATCAGCGGGCCGCCCGCGAACGCGGCGGCGAACGGTGCCTGCTCAGGAGTCGCGTTGCCGATGATCTCCGAGTAGGCAAAATTGTGCATGTTTCCAAGCACCGCGATCGCGATGAACGCAATCAACAGGTTCGCCGAGACCGCCAGGAACCGAAGCCCCTGAGGAAGCGCGCGGCTACCGCGCCCGATACGAACCGAAAGCCAGATTGCCACCACGGTCGCGAAGATTTGGAAGAGTCCGTGTCTTGTTGTTGGATTCGGAATCGGGCCCAGGTTGTAACCCCCGCTGAGGGCCGCCGTGACAATAAGGGCCCCCAGGTAGCCACGAAGTACCCACCAGGCCGGTCGCAACTCCGGGAGAAACGCCACAATCTACCGGGCCCAATTGGAGTCGATGACTCGAGCGGCCGCCGCCCGCACGCTTTCGGCGAGATGCGCACCGTTCGTCTGAGCCGTCTGAGTGGTCTGCGTGGTCTGTGTAGTCTGATGCCCCGACGTGTAGGCAGCGCGTAGGTGGTGACGTCGTCCGCGTGTTCGTTACTTGCCATGACCGTTGCTCCTCCCGTTCAGCAGATGGTTGAGCGCTTTGCTCAAGGACGCCCAGGTTTGGGCGGATTGGTCGAGGGCCTTGCGGCCTCGGTTGTTGAGGCCGTAGTACTTGCGATCGGGCCCCTCATCGGAGGGCACGACGTACGAGTTCAGCGCGCCGGCCTGGTAGAGGCGCCGGAGTGTGCCGTAAACGGACGCATCGCCGACGTGGTCGAGGCCGTTTTCGCGCAGCCGCCTAACGACGTCGTAGCCGTAGCTGTCGGCCTCCGCCAGCACGGCCAGCACTGCCAGGTCGAGCACACCCTTCAGCAGTTGGGTGGTATCGACTTCCGCCTGGCTCATTTGGCGGCTATGGTACTACGGATTGCGGAGTAGCGCAACTACGGATTGCGCAATAGCGCGAGTCGATGTCGCTGGCCTGGGCCTAGCGCCAGATATAGAGCCGACCTACCCAATATGCACCGAGGCCGAGACAGAGCAGCCCTGCGATGATCGATCGCGGATCGGCCGTGCCGAGGAGAAACGCGCCGATGCCGATGAGCAGGGCTGGAGCCCAGCCACCGAGCCAGACTTTTCTCACGGCCTCGTAATCCGCCCTTGAACTCCAGAGTTGGGATCGTCCGGAACGACCAGTGAGTTCCACGTACCGGCCAGCGAATGAGCCGTCCGCTCCATAGAACTCCCGGACGGCGAGAGTGGCTGCTGGATGTTTGGTTCGCAGCCAGGTGATGAACTCGGCGGCTTCGTCCTGCGTCACATGGGGAGCAACGGTCGAGGCAACCGGGGTCCTTCTCCTACCGTCTGCCTTCCGTATTCAGCTCGACTCGCCGAACTCTGGACCGAATTGATTGGGCGCGCCCGGGGTCGCGGGCTGGTCGACCCTCATCCCCCACGCCGGATGGATCTCGGCCCAGTTTTCGGCGGCCCGGCCCTGGTAGAGGATGCGGTGAAGGCTGTTGGTATCGATCACGTAGGGTCCGGTGACGGTGATGTGTTCTCCCGCCGTGGGCGTTCGCGGGTCGATGAAACCGCCGGCATCGGCATTGTTGGTGCGGAACAGAATCCCCTCGGGGTGCTGCGGAATGATTTCGACCACCAGGTGAGGGCCGGGCTCTCCGGTGCACGTCTGCAGCGCGTTCGCCGGCTCGAGCAGCCCGGCATATTGCGGATCGAGGCGAAGGCGGACATGGACGTCGCCGTCGGGCTCAACCTTGGTGCAGTCCACGGTTCCGCTCACCGTTCGGCAGCGATCGATCACGTGGAGGCGGCCCGATAGATAGACGCCCGCGAGCGGCGGGCCCCATTTGCACTGCCCCGCCTGAAGGGTGAACTTCAGTAACGGAATCTGCACCCAGTAATAGGTCGTGACGGCCAGCAGGCCCGCGGTTAGGAGCAGCGCCACGCCGATGGCGACCGCGACGCCGCCTCGCGACCGAGGCGTCTAGGTGACCTTCAGACAGCCGTCGAGGAATCCCCAGAGCGCATCGCTGGCGCGCCCGGCCGCAGCGACGACCGGCTCGGGATCCTGGATCAGCCGCTCCAGCAGCTCGCGCTCCCAGGCGCTGTGCAGCTCATCGGCCTGGGCGTGTACCGACCAGAAATCGGTCCCATCGCCCGCCGTGAGCCCGTAGCGGCTCATCAACGACTCGGTCTTGCTGGCGGCGACCTCGGCAGCCTGCGACTCGTAGGCGTAAAGCGTCACCAGGCCCTCCGCGGGCGACCCATCCGCGGTCGCGATCGCAAACGTATCGAGCAGCGCGTGCGTCGACTCCGTCACCGGGGCGCTCTCGAGCTGTTCGCGGCTGAGCCCCAGCGCGTTGCCGAAGCGGGCGAACATCTCGAGGTGGGATTCGGTCCCGCCCTCTTCGTCGACCAGGTTCAGCAAAAGGACCTTGCGGTCCGCCGCAGTTTCGAGCTTCGCGAGCACTTTCGTCAGGTATCCGGGAAAGGCGGCCTCGAATTTGCAGTACTGACCGGCGTAGGACTGAAGGTCCTCTATCGTCAGATCACCGGCGAGCCAGCGCTGATAGAACGGATGCTTGAGGAGATGCCGGCCGGAGATCACCGCATCGATCTGGGGAATTACGTCCTGTCCTACCACACCCTGCTCCTTGCTGAACGCGTCGACTCGATGCAGACGGATGGAGCCTACCAGACCCGATGGGCCTCCTCGTACGCTACGCGCGTGGGTTTTATCGAGCTGGTCGAGGTCGGCTACGCCTTCCCCGGTGGTCGGACGCTCTTCGACAAGGTCTCCTTCAAAGTCCAAGATGGTGAGCGCGTGGCCCTCGTCGGCGCCAACGGCGTGGGCAAGACCACGCTGTTGCGGCTGATCGCCGACCCCGACGAAGGGCACAAGGGCCTGATCCGTGTGATCGGACGGCTCGCACGCATGCCGCAGCTGATTCATGACCCGAGCTCATCTGCCACGCTTCGCGAGTTGCTAATCGCGCAGGCCCCGGTCGCGCTCGCGCGTGCCGGCGCCACGCTGGTGGCGGCCGAGCGCACCATGCAGACCGGCGCCACGCAAGCCGCCGGGATCGCCTACGCCGATGCCGTCCATCAGTGGGGTGAGCTCGGTGGCTATGACCTCGACGTGGACTGGAATGCCGCATGCATGGCAGCGACAGCGGAGCCGTTCGAGGCAATCGGAGCACGCGTCGCGAACACCTTCTCCGGCGGCGAGCTCAAGCGCATCCTCCTCGAGGCGCTGTTTCGGTCGAAGGCGGAGGTTCTGCTCCTGGATGAGCCCGACAACTTCCTCGATGTCCTCGGCAAAGAGTGGCTCGAGGCAACTATGTCGGCCAGCCGCAAGACCTTCCTCTATATCAGTCATGACCGCGAGTTTCTCGGCAACACCTCGACGCAGATCGTGACGCTCGAGGCGCACGGGACCTGGACGCATGCCGCATCGTTCGCCAGCTACGAGGAGGCTCGGCGGGCTCGAATCGCCGGTTTAGAGGAGGATCACCGGCGTTACCAGGAGCAGCGCTCGGCCCTGATCGCCACGCTCAAGGAGTATCGGCGGCGTGCGCAGCAGTCCGATGTGTGGGGCCCGAAGGTCCGCGCGGCCGTGAGCCGGCTCCGGCTCTTCGACGAGAAGACGGAGCTCGTCGAGCGCCCACGCGAGCAGAAAGTCACGATCCGGCTGGGCGGCGGTCGCACCGGTACCATCGCGCTGCGCGTCAAACAGCTCGCCTTTCCCGACCTGACGAAACCCTTCAGCACCGAGGTCCTTTTCGGTCAGCGCGTCGGCGTCATCGGCAAAAACGGCACCGGTAAGAGCCAGTTCGTCCGGCTGCTGGCAGGTCACCCGGTCGACCATAGCGGAGACTGGACGCTGGGGGCGCGCGTCAACGTGGGATATTTCTCGCAGCTGCACGACTCGCCCCACCTCGCGCGCGCCGCTCCGCTGACGATCCTCACACGCGAGGGACTCGACCGCACGGCAGCGATGGGGACGCTGCGCCGCTACGAGCTCGACGGCGCCGCCGATGTCCCGTTCGAGAAACTCTCGGGCGGCCAGCAGGCGCGCCTCCAGATCCTCGTGCTCGAGGTCCGCGGATCGACGATGCTTGTGCTGGACGAGCCGACCGACAACCTCGACGTCGCCTCGGCCGACGCGCTCGAGTATGCGCTCTGGCAATACGAAGGAACGATCCTCGCGGTCACGCACGACCGCTGGCTCCTGAAGTCGTTTCAACGCTTCCTGGTTTTCGGCTCGGACGGCTTGGTGAAGGAGTCCGACGACCCGACCTGGAGTTGATGCGACTATGCGTCGCTGCGGGGCGGCATCGGCTCGGGATCTTTTCCAGCGCTGAGGCTGTCGGAGAGCGACATCGTCCGGCGGTAGGCGGCCCATACGGCATCGGCCAATACCGTGCGCAGCCGTCCTCGCTCCAGTTCATGCAAAGCGGCCGCCGATGTCCCGCCCGGCGACGTCACCATGTCGCGCAGCTGCGCCGGATGTTTCTGGGTTCGTTCGGCGAAGGCGACGGATCCCTTGATGGTTTCGAGGACGAGGTCGTGCGCCAGATGGCGCGGAAATCCGAGATGCACCGCGCTATCGATCAGTGCCTCCATTACGAGGAAGACGTAGGTCGGCCCGGTGCCGCTGACCGCAGTCGCCATCGCAACGAACCGTTCGTCGGCCACCTGCAGCTCATGGCCGAGTGCGCCCAGAAGAGCCTGGGCTTGTTCGCGATGCGCCGGCGTCGTCTCCGGTGTCGCATACCAGATGTTGACGCCCTCCCCGATCTGCGCCGGTGTGTTCGGCATCACCCGGACCAGCGCCCCGTGGTCGAGTCCTTTGCGCAGGGTCTGCGTGGTCGCCCCGGCGATGATCGAGATGACGAGCTTGTTGGGAGCGAGGCTGCCGTGGAGTTCCGCGAGGACGCTGGGCATCACCTGGGGTTTGATCCCGAGCACGACGACATCGCCGCGCCGGGCCGCCTCGGCATTGTCGGCCGTCACGTGGATCGCGTATTTTTCGCCGAGCGCGTGCCGGCGGTCCGCCCGCGGGTGGCTGGCGACCACCGAGCCTGGAGCTAGCAGTTTGCGCTCCAAGACGCCGGCGATGATGGCTTCCGCCATCACCCCCGCACCGATCACGCTCAGCGTCGATCCCTGGAGCGAAGTCATCGTCGGATTGTACGGAGCGGACGGATCAGACCGTCACATCGCGCTGAACGCCTCGTAGACAACGACCTGTCGTCCAGCCTTCAGCAGCGGACACCCTTTCGCCAATTCGGTTGCGGCAGACAGCGACGCCGCCTCGAGCAGGTTGTAGCCGCTCGCCTGCGGACCGATGGGCCCGTCTTTGACACCCTGCTGACTGACGGTCTTGACCCCGCCCGTGAAGGGGCTCCCGGGGTCGACGAGCGCCGAGCCCAGCGACCGGTACCATTCGGCCATCTCAGCCATGCCAGCCTCGCGTTCCGCTTCGTTTTCCGCCATTGGACCGTAAACGAGCAGCACGTACTTCATCGTTCCTCCTTGGCTGCGGTTGCCGCCGTCTGTCGCTCGGGCTGCGGCGCGCCGGGTAGGGGCTGGAGGCCGTCGGCGGTCAGCATGTAGGCTCCCGGGACCTGATCACCAGTGGCAAGCCTGACAAAGGCACTGCCGGCGATGACGGGCGTCACCGGCTTCCCGAGTTGCCGAAGGTACTCGTCCTCGCTGAGCCCCATCCGGGCGGCATAGGCGGCGGTCGCCGCTCGGCCAAGGTCGGTCAGCGGGGTCAGTCTCGGCAGCACGGCGCTGACCGTGAACTGCAAGCCGGCTCGCTGCGCTTCCTGGGCCGCATAATCCGCCATGAAGCGCTGTGCAGCTTTGGCGCCGGCATATCCGCCGCTGAGCGGTGAGCCCATGACCGCGGCACCGCTGCTCATGACGATCACCCGGCTTCCAGGGCGAAGCGGCAGCACAAGCGCTTCCCGAAGCCAGTAGAAGGTCATCCGCACATCGGTGTTCCAGTTCGTGGAGAACGACTCCCAGGTCTGCTGATGCAGCGGGCGCAGCGATGGCGCCGCGCCGGCGACCAGGGCGACCAGGTCCGGGCGATACTCCCGCAGCAGCGTGCCGGCGACGCCCGGATCGCTCGCATCTCCGCCTTCGAGTAGCAAATGCTTGTCGGCGGCGGCGAGCTCCGAAAGCGGGCTGGTGTCGCGCGCCACGGCCACGACGGTTGCGCCTTCGGCCAGGAAAGCCTCGGCCACGCCTCTCCCCAGTCCACGGCTGGCGCCAACGACGATCGCGCGTTTGTCGGCGAGTTGGTTCATCCTTACCTCCTGTCATCCACTAAGACGCGAGACGCTGACAGCGGCGTGCCTGTCAGGGGTTGGCGTCTATAGGACGAGGCTGTTGGTGCCGTCAGCGAGCATACCCGGCGACGATGAGCTCCTCCGCGCGCTTGGCAAGGGGGAAGTCCACGCACTGGCGCTCGTCTACCAGCGGCACGGTCCAAAGATGGTGTCCTTCGCCCGAAGGTACGTCAACGATCCGGAATCAGCGGAAGACGTCGTCGCCGAACTTCTCGGTCGCTGGCTTGAGCGCCCGCCCAAGGTCAAGAACGCTGAGCGGATCGGAGCCTTCCTCGCGACCAGTGTCTATCACGCGGCCGTTGATTGGATCCGCCGCGAACGCGTTGCTCACGGACGCCCGCCTCGCGGCGAGGCTTCGGCAGTGGGAGCGGAGACTCGGTTCAAGGGAGCCATCACTCCGCCCGCCGAGGAACTCACTCGGGAGGGCCTGCGGAGTCGACTCGCCAGCGCCCTCGATCAGCTATCGTCGGCGGACCGGCTGCTACTCGAGGGACATTACGCCCAAGCCCTCACCCCGTCGGAATCCATGCACTTGCTTGGCATCAACCGCGCCGCCTTTGATCAGCGGCTTCACCGAGCGCGCACCAGGTTGGCGCAGCTGCTGGCTGCCGCCAACGCCCCTGCCGGCAAAGGAGAAGGATGATCAACGAGCCGCAGTTGCTTGCCGAGCTCGACGCTGCGATCGCTTCGGTCGGCTTTCCGGTGCGCGGCCAGGCCATCGAGCAGGCATGGGACCTTACCGAGGAATCGGCGCCCACGGAAGCGTTCCACGAGAGGGTCCGGCGTGCGATCGGTGAGGCTGTTCCAGCCGGCGAACTCCTGCTGCTGGTCACCCTTCGCGCCAGGCGAGGACGAGAGCACGAACTCGTCGAGGCCACCGAGGCGTTCGTCAACGCGAGCCTGGAGATGCCCGGCGTCCTCGGATCGACCCTCTACCGTTCGCCAGCCGATCCAATGACGCTGACCCTGGCGGAGCGTTTCACCGGGCGGCAGGCGCTGGCGCAACATATGGCGGCGGAGTACTTCGGGCGTTTCCAACGCATCCAGGGCCCACTTCTGGCCGCACCGGTCGAAGCCATCTTTTATCAGCGCACCGGCAGCTGACGAACCCCGACCTGCCCTGATCGATCGCCCGTCTGGCAAGCCCAGGCTCCGGGACGCGCGCATTGACAAACGAACGCATGTTCGTTTAAACTGATACAAAATTGTGGTAGTTGAAGAAGCGCCAGCGCCGAACCCCGAACTCGCAGCCCTACTGAGCGCCATCGATCGCTTCCGCCAGCGCCCCAAAACCCGTCGCGAGCCCCAGGAGCTCGCCGCCGACTTGACGGGTATTCGGCATGGACAGGACTTGCTCGAGCTGGAGTTCGCTGAAACCGCCGCCAATTTCAGCAAGACCGAGGAGTACGAAGAGCAGGGCTCCGTGAGCCCTATCGATTGGATCCGCCACCACTGCCGGATGTCCAGCTCGGCTGTCTGGAGCAGCGTGGCGGTCGGCGACCACCTGCAGGAGCTCTCGCGGAGCATCGAGGCGGTCGAGACGGGTGAGATCGGATACGCGCACCTGGCGCTGATGGCGAGGACGGCGGACGCGCTCCAGGGATCATCCACCGCCGCGCCCTTCGAGGAGACGGAGTTACTCGAGAAAGCCCGTGAGTTCAGCGTGGGCCGCCTCTGGCACTTCTGCCATCACCTGCGGCACGCGCTTGACCCCGAGGGTTTCACGGCCGAGCAGAAGCGGGCCACTGAGGAACGCAGCCTGAAGCTGAGCCCCTGCGAGGACGGCGCACTGATCATCGAGGGTTGGCTGGATTCGGTCGGTGGGGCGGCGCTCCGAAGTGCGCTCGAGCCATTGGCGCTGCCGCACGGCGACCACGATGAGCGCTGCCGCGAACGCCGCAATGCCGACGCCCTGGTCGAGATCATGACCCATGTCGAGGACACCGGTGTGCTGCCGCAACGGCCTCATCTTCAGGTCACGGCTTCGCTGGACACGCTCCGTGGTTTGGCAGGTTCTCCCGCCGGTGACATGGAGTACTCGCTCCCGGTCTCAGCTGAAACGGTGCAGCGGCTCGCATGCGACGGCACCATCACCCGCGTGGTCCTTGCGCCGGAGTCCGTGGTAATCGACGTCGGCCGGGCGCGGCGCGTCGTCGCGGGCCCGACTCGCCGGGCGCTCGCCGCCCGGGACGGTCACTGCCGGTGGCCGCGTTGCGATCGGCCGGCGTCCTGGAGCGACGCCCATCATGTAATCCATTGGAGCAAAGGTGGCGAAACCGACCTCTCGAACATGGTCCTCCTGTGCCATCGACACCACTGGATGGCGCACGAGGGTGGCTGGCAACTGGTCCAAACGTCAGAGGGGGAGGTCCTGACGGTGCCACCTCGCCCGCCGGGGCTGGCGCGCGCCGCGGATGTCGATGATCCGGTCGAAGCCGCTCGGCGCTTCGCGCAACAGCTCATGCCGATGTCCCCTCCCCTTCTGGGGGAGGGCAGGGTGGGGGCTCCACCCTAGGCTCGAGAGGCGACCGTGCCTTCGTGGGCATTCTCGATCCGCGCGACGTCCGACTTCGGGGCGACCCGCCAGAACCGATGCAGCGCCGCATGCCAGTCATCAAGGATGGCGCGAGCTGCAGGCGACCCGGTGTAGGTTGCGTGCTGCTCGATCAGTCCTCGCAACCGTAGGACCTGTTCGCTTAGCAACTGATGCTCACCGCAAAGCCGATGGGCGTCGACGAGCTCGGCGTTCACCATGCCCGGCAATCTGATGCCCGTGTCGTAGACAAAGACTTCGCCGCCGGTCATGCCCGCGCCGAGATTGTGTCCCGCCGGGCCGAGGACCACCAGGGTGCCTCCGGTCATGTACTCCGCGCAATGCTCCCCCACGCCCTCGACCACGGCCGAGGCACCGCTATTACGCACCGCGAATCGCTCGCCGGCTTTCCCGGCGCAGAACAGCTCGCCACCGGTCGCGCCATAGAGGACGGTGTTGCCGAGCAAGTACGGTTCGCCCACATCATCGGCGGGGGGCCGCATGATGATCCGCCCGCCCCCCATGCCCTTTCCGACGTAATCGTTTGCTTCCCCGATCAGGACGAACTCGATCCCCTCCGTTAGGAAAGCCCCGAAGCTCTGGCCGGCGGCCCCCGTAAACGTAAACGACGCCGATCCAAACGGTGCCGACGCCCCACATTCCCTCGCCAGCGCACCCCCCAACCGTGCCCCGACCGAGCGGTCGCTATTTTGGATCACGTAGCTGGCCCGCACATTGGCTCCGGTCAAGACCGGGGTCAGTGCATCCAGGCAGACCCGATCGCCCAGCGCCGACGACGGCCGCTGCAGCGGAATCGAACCGACGAATCGGCGCGGCTCGGAGCCCTCGTCGCTAAGCAATGGTGAGAGGTCGATACGGTTGGCTCGCGGATCCTCGGTGATACGCGGCGACAGCAGGTCCGTCCGGCCAATCGCGTCATCGAGTCGGCGCAAGCCGAGTCCCGCCAGGATGTGACGGATCTCCTCGGCCACGTGTGTCAGATAGGCCTCGAGCATCTGCGGCGTCCCGGCGAACTTGGCCCGCAATTCCGGTCGCTGGGTTGCGATGCCCACCGGGCAAGTGTCGAGGTGGCAGGTGCGGGCCATGATGCAGCCCTCAGCCAGGAGGGCGGCGGTGCCAAAGCTGTACTCGTCGGCGCCCAGGAGCGCGGCGATGACGACGTCGCGACCCGACTTGATGCCGCCGTCGACGCGCAGGCGAACCCGATCGCGCAGGTCGTTGATCCGAAGCGTCTGCTGGGTCTCGGCCAGTCCGAGTTCCCATGGCATGCCGGCGTTCTTGATCGACGACAACGGGCTCGCGCCCGTCCCACCATCCATGCCGGCGATGTGCACCACGTCGGCCAGGCCCTTGACGACGCCGGCGGCGATCGTCCCGACGCCGGCTTCGGAGACCAGCTTGACGGAGACCGCCGCGAGGGGATTGACCTGCTTGAGGTCATAGATCAGTTGCGCGAGATCCTCGATCGAATAGATGTCGTGGTGGGGCGGCGGCGAAATCAGCGCAATCCCCTGCTGGGTGTGTCGCAATCGGGCGATCTCCTCGGTCGCCTTGTGACCGGGTAGCTGGCCGCCCTCGCCCGGCTTCGATCCCTGCGCCATCTTGATCTGCAGCTCGTCGGCGAACACGCAGTACTCGGGCGTTACCCCGAACCGCCCCGATGCAATCTGCTTGATCCGCGAGTTGCGGTCGATCGGCAGTCCCCTGGTCCGATAGCGGGCTGGATCCTCGCCACCCTCCCCGGTGTTGCTCTTGCCGCCCAGCCGGTTCATCGCGATCGCGATCGTCTCGTGCGCCTCCGCACCGATGGAGCCGTGCGACATGGCGCCAGTTGAGAAGCGCCGCAGGATCGCGACGGCGGGTTCGACCTCATTGAGCGGTACCGGCGGGCCGGCCGGCCGCATCGCCAGCAGGTCCCGCGGATAGGTCGGCGGCCGGTCATTAACCAGCCGCGCAAACCGCTCGTAAGACGCGTGACCATTGCCGTACGGTCCTCGGGCCACCGCACGCTGCAGCGCGTGCGCCGCGGCCATCTCCTTCCTTTCCCCTCCCCCTCTGGGGGAGGGTAGGGTGGGGGCCGGCGCCGCCTCGTGCAGCGCATCGACAACATCAGGGTTGGTGGCGTGATATTCGGTGCCCAGCTTGTGATGCTTGAAGAAGCCGGGGCTCTTGAGCGCCGGCGCCGTTGCGGCAAACCCCTCGGTGTGCCGCGTCAGGACTTGCGCGCCCAGGTCTTCAAAGGTCGCGCCGCCGAGGGGGGACGGCGTCCCGGCAAAGGCGAAGTCGACCACGCCGGCGTCGAGCCCGATGATTTCGAAGATTTGCGCGCCCTGGTAGCCGTCCAGCGTCGAGATGCCCATCTTGGCAAGCACTTTGAGGGTGCCGTCCTCGAGAGCCTTGACGTAGTGCTCTTGCGCGCTGCGCCCGTCGGCCTCCCCTTTGAGGTGGCCCGCCGACGCGACCGCCCTGATCGACACCAGACCGAGACGGGGACAGATCGCCTGCGCGCCATAGCCGAGCAGGCAGACGACGTGGTGCACCTCCCGGGCTTCATCGGTCTCGACCACCAGGCTCGTCAGGCCACGCAGCCCGTGGCGCATCAGGTGGTGGTGCACGGTTCCGACGGCGAGCAGCGCCGGGATCGGCGCGCGATCGGGCCCAGCCTCGCGATCAGAAACGATCAGAATCGACGCGCCGAAGCGAGCGGCCCGTTCGGCATCTTGGGCCAGCCGCTCGCAGGCGGCCCGCAGCCCCGCCGGTCCGTCGGCAACCGGGAAGGTGGCGTCGAGATCACTCGACGCGAACGGGATGCCCATGGCGCGCACGGCGTCCAGCCCGGATGGATAGAGCACGAATGAGTCCAGTTGGACCAGGCGGGCCGCGGCCGCTCCGCCCGAAAGCAGCGGTGCGGGCGACCCGAGCTGGCTGCGCAACGACATGACGAGGCGCTCGCGCAGATGATCGATCGGTGGGTTGGTCACCTGCGCGAAGCGCTGCCTGAAATAGCTATAGAGAAGGCGCGGCGGCTGGGCCAGGACCGAGAGCGCGGTGTCATCGCCCATCGAGAAGATCGGCTCTTTGCCCTGCGTCGCCATCGGTCGCAGCACGTAGGTGAATTCTTCTTTGGTATAGCCGAACGCGGCCTGGCGCGCCACGAGGTCGGGCAGGACCTCCACCGTCGGCTCCCCGGCGTCGAGCAACGTCAGGTTGTCTTCCAGCCACCGACCGTACGGCTCCTGCGCCGCCAGCCGTCGCTTGATGCTGTCGTTCTCTTCCAGGCCACCCCGCTCGGGGTCGACGCAGATCATCTCACCGGGCCCAAGCTTTCCCCGCCGGACGCGGCCGTGCCCACTGACATCAACCGCGCCCGCTTCCGAGGCACAGGTGATCAGTCCGTCCTCGCATACCGCGTAGCGCAGCGGCCGCAGTCCGTTGCGGTCGAGCACGGCGCCGACCCGCATCCCGTCGGTGAAGACCAGCCCGGCGGGCCCGTCCCAGGGCTCCATCAGACAGGCGTGATAGCGATAGAAATCGCGGACCGCCGGGTCGACGTCGAAACCCTCCCACGCTTCCGGCACCAACATCGCCAGCGACTGCCGGATGTCGCGGCCTCCCTCGACCAACAGCTCGAGCGAGTTGTCGAGCATCGCTGAATCGGAGCCAGTTTCGTCGATGACGGGAGCCAGCAACGCCTCGTCGGCCCATTCACGCACACCGAGACGGCCCTCGCGCGCACGCATCCGGTTGACGTTGCCCTGGATGGTATTGATCTCACCGTTGTGGCAGAGCATGCGGAACGGCTGAGCCCGTTCCCAGGAGGGGGCGGTGTTCGTGCTGTATCGCTGATGGAAGATGGCGAAGGGCGAGGCGAAACGCGGGTTGCGCAGGTCGGGGTAAAAGGCCGCGAGTTGCTCGGCCGCGCACATCGCCTTGTAGGTCAGGGTTCGAAACGACATCGACGCGACGTAGGCGCGCAATCGTGCCGCCCGAACGGCGCGCTCAACCCGCTTGCGCGCCCGGTAACAGCGGGCCTCGGCTTGCGCGCTCGATACCGAACTGGCGACGGCGATGATGGCCTGCTCGATCACTGGTGCCGTGGTGCGAGCCAGGTCGCCGAGCGCATCGGGCTCGACCGGGACCGGGCGCCAGCCGATCAGGTCGAGGTGCTCGGTGCGGCACGCCTCGTCGAAGAGCCGTCGGGTGAGGCGCCGCTGCTGATGCCCATCCGCCGCTGGCGCGTTGCTGAGGAAGACGACTGCGAGCCCGAGCTTGACGGACGGCTCGACGTTGATGGCAGCGCGGTGCATCCATTCGCGCAGGATGGCGTCGGGAATGGCCAGCAAGAGACCAGCGCCATCGCCCGAGCGGTGATCCGCGGCCACCGCTCCTCGATGACGGAGGCGATGCAGTGCTGCGAGGGCGGCGTCGACGATACTTCGACTGGCTCGCCCTCCAGCGTCAGCGACGAAGCCGATCCCGCAGGCATCGTGCTCATAGCGAGAGTCGTACAGGCCTGCGTGTCGCAAAATCCAACACGTGACGCTATCGGTTACCGCCGCAACAAACCACGGACGATTACACCAAAAGGATGTAGCTGGTTGGTTGCAAGCACACAAGGGAGCGGAGCGCCGTTGCTTCCGCGGTCTGCGCCAGCTTCGGCATCGCCACCCCGCCCCCAACCCCCACTTTACGACGTTGCAAACGTTTGCGCCAGATCTGACCAGTTAACAACAGGTTAACGTGTGGTCAGGCGGTGAACACGCCTTGGCGAATGCAGCGAAGGGGCGGCGGAGCTGGCGGGCGCGAAGGGGCTGGGGGGCGGACGATCGTGACCCTCGAGGATGTCGCACGCGCAGCAGGCGTGCACTACTCGACGGTCTCCCGAGCCCTCGATCCTGATACGGCCCGACAGGTCAACGTCGAAACCCGACAACGCGTCCAGGCGCTCGCGAAACGGATGGGCTACCAGAAAGATATGGTGGCCAGCGGGCTCAAACGCGGCCGAACCCACACGGTTGCGGTGATCGCCGGCGACCTCGGAAACCCGAATCTCGCTCCAGTCCTGCGCGGCATCGCCAGCGGGCTGGAGCAGGCGGGGCTGATGACGCTGATCACAGAGACGCAGTTCGATTCGGCACGCCTCGAACGGATACTGAATCACCTCATGAGCCGCCGTGTCGACGCCATCATCATGACCGCTGCGCGGCCACGCGACGGGCCAACGCTCCGCTGGATCCGCCGGCAAGGCATTCCGCTCGTGCTGGCGATTCAGACCGTTCCCGGCATCCGTTTGCCCGCTTGCGCCAATGACGACCACTGGGGGGGCGTAATGGCCGCGCGACATCTCCTCTCTCTCGGACATCGGCGGCTCGCCCAACTGCGCGGACCGATGGAGTTCAGTTCCTGCTTCCTTCGCGCCCAGGGGTTCAGCCAGACCGTCGCAGCCGCGGGCGCTGAGGAAGTCGTGGTCAAGTCCACCGCCCTCTGGGGATCCCCCGAATTGGGCGGTGCCCTCATGCGCGAGCTTCTCGATAAGAAAGGGGTTCGGCCGACCGGCATCTTCGCGCACCATGACCTGACAGCCTTCGGCGCGCTGACGATGGCCGAGGAGCGCGGCTTGGCATGTCCCCGGGACCTGTCGATAGTCGGCTACCACAATTTGCCGCACGATGATCGCATCGCGCCGCCGCTTACCTCGATCGGTCAGCCCCGCGAGGAACTTGGCCGGACCGCCGCCGAGATGCTCATCGCGGTGCTCAGCAAGCCTGGCCGGACGCCGGCGATCCGCCTGGTGCGGCCGTCACTGGTGGTCCGGAAGTCGACCGGTCCCCCGCCCAGCGAGCATTGACGAGCGTGCGAGAATCAATGCAATGACCCCAGTCACCGAGTTGATCTCCGTTCGTCACACGGACCTCTATATCGGCGGAACCTGGCGCCCGGCTTCGGACCAACAGCGCATCGAGGTCACCGATCCCGCAACCGCGGAGGTGATCGCCACCGTCGCGAGCGCCTCCGTGCAGGATGCGTTGGCCGCGGTCGATGCGGCGTCCGAGGCATTCCGCCCCTGGGCAGCCAAGCCGCCACGGCAGCGTGCCGAAATCCTGCGCGCGGCCTTCGATCTGATGATCCGCGACCAGGAAAAGCTGGCCGAGCTGATGGTGCGGGAGAACGGCAAGCCGATGGTCGAGGCGCGCGGCGAAGTCGCCTACGCCGCCGAGTTCTTCCGTTGGTTTTCTGAAGAAGCGGTCCGCAACATCGGCTCGGTATCGATCTCTCCGAGCGGCGCCAACCGAATCCTGGTCGAGCACCAGCCGATCGGCGTGTCGGTGCTGGTCACGCCCTGGAACTTCCCGGCGGCGATGGCCACGCGGAAAATCGGGCCGGCGCTGGCCGCCGGTTGTAGCGTCATCCTCAAGCCGGCATCGGAGACACCCCTCACGGCGCTGGCCGTCGCCGACCTGCTCGAGCAGGCGGGCGTCCCCAAGGGCGTTGTCAATGTGATTCCATCGAAGCGCTCGTCTGAGGTCGTCAAGGCGATGCTCAAGGACCCGCGCGTGCGCAAGCTATCCTTTACCGGCTCCACCGAGGTCGGCCGCATCCTGCTGGCGCAGGCGGCCGAGAACGTGATCAGCTGTTCCATGGAGCTCGGCGGCAATGCGCCGTTCGTCGTGCTGGCCGACGCCGATCTCGCCGCGGCGCTGGAGGGTGCGCTGGTGGCGAAGATGCGCAACACCGGCCAGTCCTGCATCGCCGCCAACCGGTTCTATGTCGAGGCGCCGGTCGCGGAGAAATTCTCGAGCATGCTGGCGCAGGCCATGGGTGCCCTGCCCGTAGGGTCGGGGATGGACCCGAACGTCAAGGTCGGCCCGGTCATCAATCAACCGGCGCGCGAGAAGATGCTCGCCCTGGTTGACGAGGCCGAGGGTCACGGCGCCCGCGTGCTGACCGGTGGCAAGGCGCCCGACCGCGCTGGCTATTTCGTTCCACCGACCGTCTTGAGCGAAGTGCCGCCGGACGAGCACATCCTCAAAGAAGAAATCTTTGGGCCGATCGCGCCGGTGGTCACCTTCCGCGAGGTCAATGAGGCGATCGAGTTCGCGAATAAGACCGACCGCGGCCTCGCCTCTTACGTCTACACGCGTGACCTGGCCAAGGGGCTGGCGATCGCCGAGGCGATCGAGGCCGGCATGGTGGGCTTGAACCGCGGTTTCATCTCAGACCCAGCGGCGCCCTTCGGCGGGGTCAAGCAGAGCGGCGTGGGCCGCGAAGGCTCACACGAGGGACTGATGGAGTTCCTCGAAACCAAGTACATCGCAACGAACTGGTAGGCCGTTCAGCGGCCGACTGGTAACCAGCCGGGCCGCGTCGCTTCATAGCGCGTAATGGCAGCGTCCTGGCGCAGCGTGAGCGCCACTTCGTCCCAGCCGTTGAGCAGGCATTCTCGGAAGAATGGGTCGAGCGCAAACGCAGCTTCGAAACCACCGGCGGCGACCCGTTGCCGCTCCAGGTCGACGGTGATCTCTATGCCTGGATTCTGCAGGGCGAACTCGATCAGCTGACGGACCGCCGGATCGGGGAGCTCGACCGGCAGAAGGCCGCAGCGGAAGCTATTGCTCTTGAAGATGTCGGCAAACGAGGGCGCGATGACAGCGCGGAACCCGGCATCGAGCAGCGACCATGGCGCGTGCTCACGCGAGGACCCGCAGCCGAAGTTGGCACCGGTGACGAGGACCTTGGCGCCGCGATACTCTGCCCGGTCGAGGATGAAGTCACCCTGACGCCGCCAGTCGTAAAAGAGGAAGGGCCCGTAGCCGGAGCGCTCGATGCGCTTGAGGAATTGCTTGGGGATGATCTGGTCGGTGTCGACGTCGGCCCGATCGAGCGGAGCCAGGACGCCGATGACGCGGGTGAACGGCTCCATTAGTTGAATTCCCTGACATCGACCAGGTGACCGGCAATCGCGGCGGCGGCAGCCATCGGCGGGCTGACCAGGTGGGTGCGGCCTCCACTCCCCTGCCGGCCCTCGAAGTTCCGATTGCTGGTCGAGGCGCAGCGCTCGCCCGGGCCCAGGATGTCCGGGTTCATCCCCAGGCACATCGAGCAGCCGGCGTCGCGCCATTCGAAGCCGGCTTCACGGAAGACCGCATCGAGCCCCTCGGACTCGGCCTGGCGCTTGACGCTCGCCGAGCCCGGCACCACCATCGCCCGAACCTTCGGATGGACGGTATGGCCGCGCACGACCGAGGCGGCGATGCGGAGATCCTCCATTCGGGCATTGGTGCAGGAGCCGATGAACACCCGGTCGATCGGAATCGATTCGATCGCGGTGCCCGGCTCGAGCGCCATGTACCGCAGGGCCCGCTCGTCGGTTTCGGTCCGAGGCGCTGGCACCCGGCTGGTCACCGGTACCGACTGGCCCGGGTTGGTCCCCCAGGTGACATATGGCTCGAGGCGCGCGGCGTCGATCGAGACCTCGCGGTCGAACTGGGCGTCGGCATCCGTCGGTAGCGCATGCCAACGCGAGATCGCCTCCTCCCACTGCGCCCCCCGTGGTGCGTGCTCGCGTCCCTCCAGGTACATATAGGTTGTGTCGTCGGGTGCGATCATCCCGGCGCGTGCGCCGCCCTCGATCGTCATGTTGCATACCGTCATGCGGCCCTCCATCGACAGCTCACGGATGGTCGATCCGCGGTACTCGATGACGTGCCCGCGCCCACCTTCGACGCCGATGTGGCCGATGATGCCGAGCGCGACATCCTTGGCGGTCACGCCCAGCGGCAGCTCGCCCTCGACGTTCACGGCCATGACCTTCGGACGCCGCTGTCGCAAGCACTGGGTGGCGAGGACGTGCTCCACCTCCGAGGTCCCGATCCCGAACGCGAGCGCACCGAAGGCGCCGTGGGTCGATGTATGGGAGTCGCCACAGGCGATCAACAGCCCGGGTTGGGTGAGCCCGAGCTCGGGCCCGATGACATGGACGATGCCCTGGCGAGAGCTACCCATGCCGAAGAGCGGGATGCCCGCCCGCCGGCAGTTCTCCTCGAGCGCGGACATCTGCCGCTCGGCGATCTCGTCGGCGGCCGCGCGCCCGCCGCGTGTGGGCACGTCGTGATCCATGGTGGCGACCGTGAGATCGGGCCGGCGGACCCGCCGGTTGCTGAGCCGCAGGCTCTCGAAGGCCTGCGGCGAGGTCACCTCGTGAACCAGGTGCAGATCGACGTAGAGGAGATCGGGTTGGCCGTCGTGGGCGGCGACAACATGGTCCTCCCAGATTTTCGCCGCCATGGTCCGCCCCATTTTGAGCGCCCTATTTGCTCTCCGCCAGCGCGCGAACCCGCAGCGCCAGCAGCAGATCGAGACGGGCATCGGCGTCCTTGAGGTCGAGACCGGTCACCTCCCCGATCCGCCGAAGCCGGTAGTGCAGCGTGTTGAGGTGGATGTGCAGGTCGCGTGACGATTGCCGCAGGTTGCCGTGCCGCTGCAGGTACACCTCGAGTGTCTTGAGCAGCGGCGTGCCGCGAGCACGGTCGTAGTCGACCAGCGGTGCGAGCATCCGGCCGGCGAAGGCGTCGAGCCCCGCCCGATCCTCGACCTGGGCCAGCAACCGGTAGACGCCGAGCCGCTCGTAGTTGATGATCTGCTCACGCTTGCCGAATCGCACCATCAGGTCGAGGGCCCGCTGCGCTTCGGTGAAGGCCGGCTTGAAATCATCCGGCTTGGAACATACGCGGCCGATCGATACCGACACGGTGATGCCGAGCTCCGACTCCGCCACCGCCTCCCGGATCCGCGCTGCGAGCGTATCCCCGTCCGGATCCTTGCTGTCGGGCGGCTGAGGCACTAGCACGATCACGCTGTCGCTGTGCGCGCTCATCAGATGACGCGGATGCAGGCGCCGGACGGCGCCCGTCACGACCTGGAAGAGTTGGTGCTTGACCGCGATGACGCGCCCTTCTTCGTAGCGCCTTTCCTTAATGAACTGCCGGAAGTGATCGGCGTCCACCACCAGCAGCCGGTGGGGCACCGAGAGGTCATAGCGCAGATGTCGCGCCCGGCGTTGCACGTTTGCCTGATCGCCGAAGGTGCCGTTGAGCAAGTCATCGACCAGCTCGCCGCGCACCCGATCTTCGGCCTCGGCGACCTCGCGCTGCTTGATCATCTCGAGTGCGATCACGGTGGCGGCGTGTTCGACGGCCATCATCGCCAGCTCTTCGAGATGCTGGGGCAGATCGATGATCGAGAGGTACCCGAGGTTCTCGCGGCCAGCGAGCACCGGGGTGATGATCCGGGGCGCCGTCAACCCCAGCTCCGGGAACGGCGGGACCTTACTCGGCGCGCGGCCGCGGACTACCTCCTGCAGCATGTTCTTGATGGCCGCCGCCTGGCGGACCTTGAGCGGCGTGCCGTGGTGGGCCAGCGTCTGCTGGCGGTGCTTGTCGGTCACGCCCGGGACCACGTGGCTGGCGAGCAGGTGAAAGTTGGCGTCTTCGAGGGCGATCGAGCTCTCGACCAGCTCGCCCAGAGTCTTGACGATGGCGTCGAGCCCCTGTCCGTCGAGGGCAAGGTGGGTGAACTGGCGATGGATCTCGATCGAGCGGCGGAGCTGGGTATTCTGGGCGTTGATGATCCGCTCCAGGATCGGGTTCATGATCTCCAGGTAGGAAACGTCCGGCGGGATCCGGATCAATGGGATGTTGAACTCGTCCGCCTGGCCCAGCATGTCCTCTGGGATCTGCGGGAGGTAGCGCTCCGGCTTGATGACGAGCCCCGCCGACCCCATCCGGGCCAGGTTGCGCATCAGGTCCCGCTGGGCAGCCTGGTCGTCTTTGATGGCAAAGGCGACCGTCAGCAGCAGCTCGCCCTCCGCGAGCCAGCTGATCGTTTCCGGGGATTCTAGGACCTTCACCCAGGTGATGGTGCGGTCGAGGCCGCTGGCCCCGGCCAGCACCTCGCCCCTCCTCAAACCCCCCAACGCCATCGCGTCCCGGACAGTCAGCGCCATGGGAGGGTTTAGTATGCCGCAACACGGGGCTGGCGTGAAGGACTAAAAGTGCCAAAGACTTTTGGATGGTTTGCACAATGGACGAGTCTGCTCCGGGCTGGTAGCGTTGAGATCGAGTCAACCGACGTTGATGGGATTACTCACCCCCAGAGTGGGTTGGCTCGACAAGAGGGGCGGCCGGGGCCGCAAGCAGGGTGGTACCGCGGGAGGCAGGCCTCTCGTCCTTGCAGCAGAGCGAATCGTAGGAGCAAGCCAACTGCAAGGAGGCTACCGATGGCCAGTTACACGATTGAGATCCCCGACCCGCTGCACCATGAGATCCAGGAGCGGCGGTACCAGATCGACGTAGCCGGGATCTGCACCGAGGCGCTGACCGCCGCCGTCGCCCAGCGAGCGTCCGCAACCGCGAGATTCGGGCATGACGTCACCGATGACATCAACCGGATGTTCAGCGGATGACCTGGGCCGTCGCCCCAGGCGAGCGGCGGGGAGCGTCGTGCGAGCGTTTGAAACGTCAGGGAGAACACAAATGATCGAGCGCGTCGAGCAGGAGCTGACCCCGTTTATGCCGGCACCGCTGGAACGTATCAGCGGGAATTACTGGCTGATCGAAACCTTGCGACGCTGGGGCATCACCGGCTACGCCGGCGTCAACGGTGGGGGGTTGATCCATGTGACCAAACATCTCCAGCCCTTCTCTGACCCCTCTGAGGCTCGCGACGGCGTGCCGCGGATGCTCACCATGGCCGAGTACGTCGCCGGCTTCGTCCCGCTGGGCTATTACATGGCCTCGGGTCGGGTCGCCGGCTGCATCACCACCACTGGTGCAGCCACCAAGCTCGGCGGTAGCGGCTTGACCGACGCCAAGCTGCATAACATTCCGTCGGTCTTCCTGGTCGCGCTGAACTCAACGATGTCAATCGGTCAGAGTCCCCTGCAGGACGTGTCGATTCATGGCATGAACATCGTGCCGCAGCTGCAGGCCGAGCTGGGCGACGGCTGCGTCGTCATCGATGACATCGACGCGATGGAAGAGCAGCTCGAGCGCGCGCAGGCCATCCTGCACGAGTCCAAGCCGGTGGCGATCTGCTTTTATCCCGACATTCTTTCCAAGCCCGCCTCCGTCGATGTGCCCGCTCTCGACCGGCCCCGCGGCTTCCGCCAGCAGGATGTCGATCGCTTCGTCGAAGAGTTCCCCCGCACGGCGGACGGGCGCCGCGTCGTGATCTACGTCAGCAGCGAGGCCGCGCGCTGGCCCGGCATGCAAGCGATGACCACCCAGCTCTCGGAGCTACTGCAGGCGCCGACGGTGTGGTCGGTGAACGGGGCCAACGCCATATCTGCCTCCAACGAATTCGGCTTTGGGTACATCTCGTTCGGCGGCAACGACGAGGCCATGAAGCTCTGGCGGAGCCTTGGCCCCGAGGATTGCGTCATCACCCTCGGCTTCGACTCCGGTGAGTACTCGCTGAATCTGGGCTCGATTCCAGCCGGCGACGTGTGGCACTTCACCGGATCGACGCAGCCCTATGGCCATATCGCCGACGAGTTCCGGCATCGCGTGCGCGGTAACTACACGGTGGTTCGCGGCGATCTCGACCTCACGCTCGGGCAGATCATCCCGCGGCTGACCCAGCGTGGCGTGGGTCGCCGGCCGGCGGTCGATGTCCCGGCGCGCCTCAACAACCGCCACATAACCCGCGAGGTGCGCGACGGTACCGTCGACTTCATCGAGTTTTACGAGCGGCTCCACAAGTCCTGGCGCCCCAACAGCATCGGTTTCGACGATGTCTGCATTGCCTACAAGGATCGCCAGTACGTGACCCAGCGACCGCATCCGTATATTCCCTTTCACACCGCTCACGACGGATCGGCGATGGGTGGCGGCTTCGGGTTGGGGGTCGGTGCCAAGATGGCCGACCCGAGTCTGCATACCTTCGTCTTTACCGGTGACGGTTGCTGGCGGCTCTTCGGCGGCACGCTGGCCGATGCCGCCAACCTCGATCTGCGGGTGTTCATCATCAACAACGGCGTCTACGGCATCGTCGACAAGGGGCTCGAAGTCGTCATTCCCGACGTGGAGAAGCGCCGGTACCATTCGATCCTGCCGTCGATCGACTTCGTGGGCGCCGCCAGGGCGCATGGCTGGGACGGCTTCCGCGTCAGGCCGGACCTCAGCAACCTCAAAGAGATCATGGACGCCTGCTACGAAGTCAAAGGACAGTCGATCCTGATCGATGTCCCGGTGGATGCCGACCAGGTGATCGGACTCAACCCACGGCTGAACAACCTGACAACGCAGACCTACCTCTAATGGCCAAGGTCTATTTCGATCGCGATGCCGACATGTCGGCGCTGGCCGGGCAGCGGGTCGCCGTGATCGGCTACGGCAGCCAGGGCCACGCTCACGCCCTCAACTTGCAGGACAGCGGCGTCGACGTCGTGGTCGGCCTCTATAAAGGCAGCCCATCGTGGCAGGCCGCCGAGCAGGAAGATCTGCGCGTCGAGACGGTCGAGAAGGCAGTCGAGGTCGGCAACCTGGTGATGATGCTGGTGCCGGACCAGACCCAGAAGCGCCTCTACGACGAGGCGGTCAAGCCGAACCTGAAGCCGGGCGCGGCCCTCATGTTCGCGCACGGGTTCAACATTCATTTCAGCCAGATCGTTCCGCCGCCCGAAGTGGACATCGCGATGGTCGCCCCTAAAGGGCCGGGCCACATCGTGCGACGGCTCTTCAAGGAACGAGTCGGCGTACCCGCCCTCTTCGCGGTGCACCAGGACACCACCGGGAAGGCGCGGGCCCGCACGCTCGCCTACGCGCGCGGCATCGGCTCGACGATGGCCGGAGTGCTCGAAACCACTTTCAAGGAGGAAACCGAGACCGATCTCTTCGGCGAGCAGGCGGTGCTCTGTGGCGGCCTCACCTCGTTGGTGAAGACCGGGTTCGAGACCCTCGTCGAGGCGGGCTACCAGCCTGAGCTCGCCTACTTCGAGTGTCTCCACGAGATGAAGCTGATCGTGGACCTGATGTACCAGGGCGGCATGAGCTACATGCGCTACAGCATCAGCGACACGGCCGAGTTCGGCGACTACGTCAGCGGACCTCGTGTGATCAGCCCGGCGGTCCGCGAGGAGATGCGGCAGATCCTCCGCGAGATCCAGGATGGGACCTTTGCCCGGACCTGGATCCTCGAGAACCAGGCGGGCCGGCCCGCCTTCAACGCCTACCGGCGGCAGGCGAAGGAGTCGTTGATCGAGAAGGTTGGCGCGGAGTTGCGCGCCATGATGCCCTGGCTCAAGCCCGACGGCAAGGCGCGAAACTGATGGGCGCCACACCGGATTGGGTCGACGACCGGGTCTACATCTTCGACACCACGCTGCGCGACGGCGAGCAGTCGCCAGGCGCATCGCTCAACCCGGACCAGAAGCTGGCGATCGCGCGGCAGCTGGCCCTCCTCGG
>Ga0207684_10001196_pt1 | contig 29015 bp, 26 predicted proteins | sample KBSK5501metaG_FD_184342 | JGI IMG/M metagenome (GOLD analysis project Ga0207684, IMG submission 184342) | Corn, switchgrass and miscanthus rhizosphere microbial communities from Kellogg Biological Station, Michigan, USA - KBS K5-50-1 metaG... | ecosystem: Host-associated > Plants > Roots >...
GTCGTCGGCCAGACAAGCATGTCCGGTCAGGTCTCACAAACGAAACCACCGCCCCAAGGCCGCGTGACCCGGTGAACGTTCGTGGTCAGCGCACTAGGTAGTAGAAGCATGAGATGCCGAGATGATCTCGATGCAAGCCTGCCAGCATCTGCTCGTACCGGTCGGCGTACAGGATTCCGTCCAGGACGACGTGGTAGCCCTGGTCCAGGCAGTGGCGGGCGATCTGATCGATCAGCCCGATGTTCACCCCGCCGGGCCGGTCGTTCTCCTTCAGGATGATCCGCCTGATCAGATCCTGGGAGACCCAGGCCAGGCCCCGTCCGTACGCCTCGCGGAGCATGGCGGCCCCCGTGCTCTTGCCGGACCCGGAATTCCCCCGCACGACGATGAGCCGCGTCCCCTGCGAGCCGGTCGCCATGCCTATGATCCTAGGCCGCCCCTGTGATCTGCCCGGCTGCCTGTCGCGCGGACGGCGGCGACGTTACGACCTTCGGCACGATTCCTGTGAGCTCGCCTGCGCCGTCGATGGTGACGCGCGGAAGCGCCGCGTTTCCCGCTCGGCTCGAGCATGCGATTACGCCCTGCGTTGGCTTCCCGTAGCGCGGCCCGGTTTGTGGCGCAGCAGCCAGAGCGCCATGACGAGTCGTGAGACGACAATGATGGCGATCGCACCTGCCAGCATGTTGGGTAGTGCAGCGGTGGATGAAAGGGCCATCATCGCGAACGCGGTGAGAAAGGATGCGTAGCAAACGGTCAAGGCCGCCAGGTTAGGCCGACGGCGGATCAGTGAGCGTGCCTGCGGGGGCATCTGCAGGTACTGGACGGCGCCTGCCACGGTCATGAGCAGGACGCATGCGGCGAGCCCGATCAGGATCTGGGCCCGGGACAGGTGGGTCATCATCGTCGTCGCGAGGTAAAGGACCACAGCCGCGACGCCCCCGATGTAGATGGCCAGGCCCACGGCGCGCCGGACGGTTACGTCTACGTTGCTGCTGTAAGTGCCCACCCGGGGATCCGTCCGGACGGCCTGCAGGAAATACCGGGCAGCATGCCCGCTGAACGGCCCGGTGACGGTGACCCTGCCGAGTTCGTTCAGCGCGCCGCCGTGTTGGGGGTCAAGCGCGAGGGCGCGTTCCAGGTGGGCTCGTGCTGCCTTCCGCCGGGCGAGGGCGAAGCTCACCTTGCCCGAGATGACATGCACCTCAGGCACATTCGGCGCCAGGGCCCGGGCGGTGGCCGCTGCTTCCGCGGCGAGATGAAAGTTCTCACCGGTCGCCAGGGTCGCCTCGGCCACGCAGACGTGGGCCTGCCACGACTGCGGCACCAGTCGGCGTGCCTCCTCGGCGGCACGCAGGGCGGCCCGGGCATTGCCCATGCGGAGCTGCGCCGTGCAGGCGAGCCGGTGCGGCCAATCATGGTCAGGCGCCGCTGCAATCGCCCGGCCCGCACTTACGATGGCGTCCTCGAACCTGCCCGCACCGATATGGGCCAAAGCCAGCAGGCACCAGCCGGTGCTGTTACCCGGATCCGCGGCCAGGATGGGGCCAAGGACGCCGGCTGCCTCATCGTGCCGTTGGAGGTCGAGCATGACCTTGGCACGGGCCAGTGCCTGGGCGATCTCGGTCATAGCAGCCGGTGCCTTTTCAGGTACGCGGCGAGATCGTCGTAGACGCCGCCCTCGTTGGCGAACTGGGCCACATTGCGGGCGATGTCGAACCACGGACCGAGGGAAGGCTTGACCTCGCCCATCGCCGCTTCCAGATCCGCCTGGCCAATCAGGCGTGCAGAACCCTGGCGGACAGAATCCAGCAGCGCCCGCTCAGCGGCCGTCTCGCAGACATGCGCGATGTCCGCCCCGGAGTACCCCTCGGTCCGCGCCGCGAGACGGGCCAGGTTGATCCCGGCGACCGGGCGTTCCTGCAAGTGGTGCCGGAAGACAGCTTCCCGGGCTGGCTCATCAGGGGGAAGCACCAGCAGGGTCCGGTCAAGCCGGCCCGGCCTGCGCAGCGCGCTATCGACGTCCCAGGGATGGTTGGTCGCGGCCAGGACGAAGATGCCGTCATTGCTGCCGGCCACATCATCGAGCTCGAGCAGCAGCTGGTTCACCGCGCTGCGCATCGGCGTGGACCGCAACTGGGTGCGTTTCTGTCCCAGCGCATCCACCTCGTCCACGAACAGCACGCACGGAGCATGGCGCCGCGCGAGCGTGAACAGCTCGTGGATATTGCGTTCGCTCTGGCCGACGAACATGTCGATGACATCCGCGAATGACACCGCCAGGAACCGCGCGCCGAGCTCGCCGGCCACCGCCCTGGCGATGAAGGTCTTGCCGCAGCCAGGCGGCCCATACAGCAGCAGCCCACCACGCAGGCTTTTCCCGTACAAGCGGCGCAGCTCCGGGTTACGCATCGGGGCCAGAAACGCCGCCTCCAACCGCTGCTTGACCTCTGTCATCCCGGCCACGTCCACCAGCCGCAGCGACGACCGATCGACATCGAACGCGCTCACGTCCGGATCCTCGGCGGCACCGGCACCAGAGCCTGCCGCCGTCGGGCTGCTGACGAACATCGGCGGCAGCACGTCGCGCACCTGCGATTCCGCTTGCGACCAGTCGAAATCGCCGCCCGAAGGTGCTGGTGGCTGCGCCTGGCCGGATCCGGGACCCGGCCCGCTTACCGGTCCGGGCTGCTGGACCAGCGCCAAGGCTGCAGCGTTGTCCGGGTCCCGCTGCAGCACGGCGCCAACGTGCCGGATCGCCTCATCCCGCAGCCCCGCGCTGAACAGCATCGTGGCCAGGTGCACGCGCAGCGGAACATCATCAGGCGCTGCCTCGACTGCCTTGCGCAAACTGTCGAGCACAGGCTGCTCAGCGGCCATACAGTTACCAACCTGATCCCGGGAGAGAGAACCGGCCAGAGTAACGCCGGATCGTACACCAACGCCTTCGGCCCAGCACACTCAAATGCAGCATCGGACATTCGCTGGGGGTTCTGGATCATAGGCGTCGGCGACGTCGAGTGCTTGGATGTGGCTCAGCGGAATCCCGGTACTGGCGACTGTGGGGGAGAGGCCGTGCGACGGCCCCAGGACGCGCGCGATTCTGACGCTCGCGGGCCTCTACCGGATGCCTGGTAGTGCAGGAAGCGCAAGCGGTAGCCTCCTGGGAGGTTCTGGTTGGTCATGCGCCTGCCAGGGGCATGACTGGTTCGGTTGGCCGGTACGGAAGTAGTACAGCAGCAAAGTACCGCAACAGGCCGGGATCGGGAGGGACGCGTACGGACACCCTGGGACGGTGACCTGCGGCGATGGACTACTGTGGACGGGTTGCCGCTGGATGGCATGCAAGAGGTCTGGGGTTCGAATCCCCATAGCTCCACAGGTCAGAGACATAATTCGAAAAGCCGGGCCCCCAGTACAGCAGCGAAGTACAGCAGTGGCGACCGCATGAGAGCTCGCATGCATCTTCGAGTCAGGCTTCCCGCAGGGCAGTGGCTGCTGGCACGGGGCGGCGGGTTGGCGGAGCCCGGGCGGTTTCTAACGCCGTGACCAGGATGGGTTCTTCGTCAGTCACTGTGCTGACCACTTGGCCCCGGTGGCGTTCTGGCGTCGGCGGTGCGGCGGATCCGGGCCTGACTCTTGCCGCATTTGCAGACCGGGTCCGTGCTGGCCAGCACCGCGCCGAGCACGAACGCCATGCTCGCCGGAACGGCAGCCGCCGCTCCTGTCACGGCGGCGACCGCTGTCACGGCGGCGACCGCAGCCGCCGACGCGAGTACCAGGCCCGCCGCGAGCACGGTGACCAGCCGCCACACCGCGCGCAGGTCACGCCCGGGCAGTTCCTCGCTGGCCGCGTACAGCAACGGCGGCAGCACGACCAGGCTGACCACCTCAGGTGCTACCCGGACCGGGGGCACGCCCGGCAGCAGGCCGGCCACCAGCCCCGCGATCACCAGCAGCGAGGGGGCCGGGACCCGCAGCCGCCCGGCGAAAGCCGCGACCGTGCCCAGCGCGACGAGGAAGAGAACGGTCTCCACGCTGCGCATGCCGCTGACCTCGCCCGCTCGGCCCATGGATGGTTGCCGACCAGGCTCCCGGCGTGCCGAGCGGCGCGGTCTACGCGGGTGACCGTTGCCGTCGGTCCTGAAGGTCAGGCCTGCGCTGGCCATGTTGCTCGCCGTCGGTGTGCGGAGTACCAGTGCTGGGTGTTACGCGCTTGAGCTGCCTTGAGCGCCGCATGCGGGCGGAGCACCAGGATCGTGCCGTGAGCCGTGCACGTAATGGTGTGGGAGACGTCGGCACCCCAGCGCGCCGGGATGGCTGAGCCTGCGGCGCGGGCACGGCGCAGGGGTCGCGCCGGGCGCGGCTAGTTCGTCATGGAGACGCGCCTGTGTGCGCCGCGGCGCAAGTCGGCGGGCCGGGACGCGCCACTGCGGCGCTGGGCGCGGGTCGGTGCAGAAGCGCCGCGTTGGCTCGGGCAGGTACCGCGGACTGTGGGCGGCTGACCGGGCGCCGGTTGACGGCGCCGATGGCCGGGATGCCAGTCAGCTAGCGCCGTGTCAACGGGTTGCGGCTGTCCTGCCCCCAAAGGGTCGCGATCTGCCTGGCGGCAGGCATCCGGCGCGTAACCCTGCTGACCACTTGACGTGAGCACAATGACTGCGCCCGAGCCCTCGGCGGCGAGCGATCGCCCTGCCGACTCTGAGCGTTAGACAGCAGCACGAGCTTCGCCGAAGATCGGGCCCAGATCAGCTGGTTAGGCGCGTCGCACGGTCAGCATTACCGGGGCGATCACATGATCTCGCACGAGCTGCTCGCTGCCCGCTGTTCGAGCTCCTGCGTTGCCTTGCCGTCCTTGCCCCAAGGCACCTGGAGCACCTCCCGGGCACCACCAGGGCGGATCCAGCAGGTTGTTGATCTTGTTGACCAGGTCTTCCTTGGCGCGGGGCAACACTCCGGGGACCTCACAAGGTAGACCTTGATCCGGCCGCTTCCGGGTATCAACTCCCACCAGGATCACGCCGCCATAAGTATTGGCGTATCAAGCGATGACCTCGACGACCTCAGGTAGAACGCGATCGCCGAGCGCTGGATCGGGGATGCCGCCGCGAGCTCCTGGACCGCACCCTGATCTGGAACCAGGCCCATCTGCGGCGGATCTTGCGCCAGTACGAGACCCACCACAATCAACACCTGCCGCACCGCTCCCTGCACGCTGCGCCGCTGAAACCGCTACCCGAACCGGTCGATCTCGACCAGTACCGCGTCCGAAAGCAGGCTCACGTCGGTGGCCTGATCAACGAATATCGCCTGGTCGCATCACATGGATGACGCACAGGCCCTCGCAGCCAACTGAACTGGGCCGTCAGCCGATGACCCGTGCAGACCGGGGCGGGTTTATACAGGATTCCTGAGAAAAAACAATCAGGAATCCTGTACATCCCGATGAGAGCGTGACAGGATTCACATCCAGTCGGACCTGCTGGTCCCTGGATGCAGGGAGGCGTCCCATGGCCAATCTCGAAGCCCCCCGACGCGGGACTGACACAGCCTCCGGAATGTATGTCCTTAGTCCTGGTACCCTGACCGCCGCGGCGATCGCCGTGTGCCTGGCGCAGGTGGCGCTGGCCATCCCGGCCGTGCTGAACGGCCTGTTCCAGCAGGACCTCGGGACCAGCTCGTCGCAGCTTACCTGGATTTCCGATGCGTTCCTTATTCCGGTCTCCATGCTGGAGCTGAGCTTTGGCGTGCTCGGCGACCTGTTCGGCCGGAGGCGGCTGCTGGCCGGCGGCGCACTGGTGCTCGCCGCCGGGGAGGCTATCGCGGTCCTGACGCCGGGTGCCGGGTCCTCGACCGGCGCCCGGGTGCTGGTGCTTTGGACCGGGCAGATCATCGCTGGCATTGGCGCGGCCGCGCTGTTCCCGACCAGCCTCGCCATGGTGGCCGCGGGCACGCATACGACGCGTAACCGCGCTCGCTCAGTCTCAATCTGGGCTGCGGCGCTGTCGTTTGGCGGGGTCATCTCGCCCGTGCTGGGCGGCCTGGCCGCGAAACTGCATTTCGGCGCCGATCCCGATGCGGGCTGGCGGTGGGCGTTCATCGTGGTGCTCGCGCTGGCGCTGGTCAGCGCCGCCGTGACGCTGGCCGTGGCGAAGGATTCTTCCGCGCCGGCCGGGCGGTCGCTGGACTGGCCGGGCCAGGTGACGATCGCGGTCGGGCTGTTCGCGCTGCTGTTCGCGGTGATTCAGGGGCCGACCAGCGGGTGGGGCAGCAGCCAGGTCGTCGCCGGCTTCATCGTCGCCGCCGTGTTCTTGGCGGGGTTCGTCCTGGCGGAACGGCGGTCGGCGGCCCCGCTGCTGCGGCTTGACCTGTTCGCCAACCGGGCGTTCTCCGTGGCTGCGATCGTCACGGTGCTCGGCATGTTCGCCTTTCTCGGCACGGCATACGCGACCAGCATCCGGCTGTCGGCCATCCAGGGGTTCACACCGCTGAAGACCTCCATCGCGTTCTTGTTCCTGAACGGCATGGCGCTCCTCCTGCTTCCCGTCACGGCCCGGCTGCTCGAGCGGTACAACCCGAAGTGGCCGCTGAGCGGAGGGTGCATCCTGATGGGCGCCGGCGCCCTGTGGCTGGCCGCAGTGCCAGCGACCAACCTGGCTCTGGCGCCGGTGATCGTCCCGTTCATCCTTGTGGGCTCCGGTTTCGCCTTGGCGGTCTCATCGGTGACCGCGGTGGCGGTGAACACGGTGCCCAACCACCTGGCCGGCATGGCCAGCGGGAGCACCAACATGCTGCGCGATTTCGGCTTCACCCTGGGACCGGCGATCGTCGGCGCGGTCGCGCTCAGCCAGGCGGCGGCCGAGATCCAGAGCAAGCTGGCCGGCGGCGCTGCCTTGCGCGGGGCGCTGGCGGCGTTCAACACCGCCCCGGCGCACGTGCCCGCCGCCCAGCGGCCCGCGGTCGAAGCCGCCGTGCACGCGGTCGCCTCCGGCCCGCTCGGCGCCAATGCCGTACCCGCCACGGTGCCGCTGCCGAGCGGGGAAACCGTACCGTTCAACCCGCTCAAGGACGTCGCCTTCCACGCCCTCAGCCACGCCTACTCCATCGGCTACCTGATCTGCGGTATATCCGCGTTGCTGGCTGCGGCGCTCGCCCTGGCGGCCGTCGGCGGCCGGGCTCACGAGACGCTGCTGGACCCGCAGACGCTAGCCGGGGAATAAGGGAGAACCCGGATGACGACAGCTGAATCGGCCGGCCGGATGCTCGACAGCAAGGTCGCGGTGGTGACCGGCGCCGGACAAGGGCTGGGCCTGGCCTATGCCCGGGCGTTCGCGGCCGCCGGGGCCTCGGTCATCGTGAACGACGCCGACCAGGCACTTGCCGGCGCGGTAGCCCGGGCCATCGAGGCCGCCGGCGGCCGGGCGGCTGCTTATCCGGGTGCGGTCGGCGCCACCGAGGTGGCCGAGGCGCTGACCGCGCGTGCTGTCAGCGAGTTCGGTCGCCTGGACATCCTGGTCACCAACGCCGGCATCCTGCGTGATGCGGTGCTGTGGAAGATGAGCGACGAGAACTTCGACGCGGTGATCACCGTGCACTTGCGCGGCACGTTCACCTGCGTGCGCGCGGCCGCAGTGCGGATGCGGGAGCAGGGCCAGGGGGGCCGGATCATCTGCATCGGCTCGCCGACCGGGCAGGTCGGCAACTTCGGCCAGACGAACTACGCGGCGGCCAAGGCCGGCATCGTGGGCATGGTGCGTACCTGGGCGCTGGAGCTGGCCCGGTCGGGCATCACCGTCAACGCAGTGGTCCCGGTCGCCGCCACCGGCATGACCGAGACCGTGTCCTTCCTCCAGGAATATGCCAGGGCGCTGCACGCCGGGCAGCCGCTGCCGGCCTATGCGCGGCGCGAACTGAGCTTCGGCGCGCCTGAGGACGTCGCCGGCCTGCTGGTGTTCCTCGCCTCCCCCGCCGCCGCCGGTATCACCGGGCAAGCCATCGGGCTGGGCGGTGACCGGCTCGCCCTGTGGTCGCATCCCGGCGAGCAGGTGGTGGCATTCGCCGACGGCGGCTGGAGTGCCGAGGCGATCGCCGGCGTCTGGCCGGAGGAATTCGCCGGGCACATGCAGGCCGTCGGCCAGCACTTCCCGGAGCCGTACTGATGCCAGCAGAAAGCCGGAGCTGACCATGCCGGATTACGGGATCGGCAGCTGGCCGGAACGCCGGGCGCGCATCTGCGGGCCGGCCGTCGCGCTGCGGCAAGCCGGCCGCGCGCCAGCCGAAACCCGCGACGCCTTCACCTGGGGCTGGCTCCGATCCGGCGATGTCGTACGGATAGTCGGCGACGGATGGGCCTACGTCACCGGCCGCGTCAAGGATGTGATCATCTCCGGCGGGGAGAACATCTACCCGGCGGAAGTCGAAGCCGCGATCGGCGCGCTCCCAGGGGTGACGGCCTGCGCCGTGATCGCGTATCCGGACGCGCGCTGGGGCGAGGTCGGCCTCGCGTTCGTGGTCGCGGACCCCGGCGCGTGGACCGCCGGGTCGCTGCGCGGCGCGCTGACGGGCTCGCTGGCGCCCTTCAAGATCCCCAGGCATGTCCGGTTCGTCGAGGATCTGCCCCGGACAGCTACCGGCAAGGTGCGCAGGCAGGACCTGCGGGCCGCCGCCGGGCTGCCCGCCGCGGCAATCCCGCCCGCACGGGAGAAGGAGAAGGCGCATGGGAACCGTCGTTGACCGCCTCGATGACCTGGCGGAGCTGGCCGGGCAGGAACTCGGCTCCAGCTCGTGGGTCGAGGTTGATCAGCAGCGCATCGACAGGTTCGCCCAGGCAACCGGCGATCACCAGTGGATCCATACCGACCCTGAGCGGGCGAAGGACGGGCCGTTCGGCACCACCATCGCGCACGGCTATCTGACCCTGGCGCTGCTCATCCCGATGTGGAGCGAGATCCTCGACGTCCGCGACGCCCGCACCAAGATCAACTACGGGTTGGAGAAGGTCCGCTTCCCCGCGCCGCTGCCCGCCGGGTCGAAGATCCGCGCAACCGCGACCCTGGCCTCGGTCGAGCCGGTCGACGGCGGGCTCCAGGTCACCGTCGCCGCTGTCATCGGGCGCGACGGCAGCGGCAAGCCCGTGTGCACCGCCCATCCCATCTTCCGCTTCTACCGCTAGCCCGGGAAACGCTGGTTTCCCGCATGTCACCGCTCCGCCGGCCGAGGTGGCCGGCGGACAGCCACGAGGAGGTGGGCGTGAGACCCCTGAAAGCAACGATGAGCGCGGGCCTGCTCGCCGCGGCAGCACCGCTTGCCATCACTGGCGCGGCACCCGCGGCCGTCTCGGCAGCACCGACCGGAAGCCATGTCACCGGCACGCTGCCCGACGGCGCGACCTGGGTGGCGGACCTTCCCGCGCACTGGAACGGGACCCTGCTGCTGTTCAGCCATGGCTTCGGCCCGCAAATCGCACAGGATGCCCCAGACCCTGCGACATCCGCGGCGCTGCTGGCCCGCGGCTACGCGCTGGCCGGGTCGTCCTATGACCCGCACGGCTCGATGTGGGCCCTGGACAGCGCGGTCCGCGACCAGTTCGGCACGCTCCGGGCGGTCCAGGCCGGAGTACTGCCTGGCAGACCCCGCCAGGTGCTCGCGGTCGGCCAATCAATGGGCGGCCTGATCAGCGCGCTGGAGGCCCAAGACGGGGCCGGCCGGATCGACGGCGCGCTGACCACCTGCGGCATCGTCGCCGGCGCGGTCAACCTGAACAACTACCAGCTCGACGGTGAATACGCCCTCGCCCAGCTCCTGCTGCCCGGCCAGCAAGTCAAGCTCGCCCGCTTCACCAGCGCGGCCGACGCACTCACTACCGCAGCGACCCTCCAGACCGCCGCCACGCAGGCGCAGCAGACCCCGGTCGGCCGAGCGCGGCTGGCGCTCGCGATGGCCTTCATCAACGTGCCGCCGTGGGCGGCCGGCCAGACGGCCCCACCGCCGGCCAGCGACCCGGCCGCGCAGGAGGCCGCGCAATACCAGGTGGAGTTCACCGGCTCGTTCAGCACCCTCGGCTTCATCGAGTACGCACGGCCGTCGATTGACCAGGCCGCGGGCGGCAGCGGCACCTGGACGGCCGGGGTGGACTTCGCCGCCGTCCTGGACCGGTCACCGTACAGGCGGCAAGTGGCCGCGCTGTATCACGCGGCCGGGCTTAGCCTGCGGGGCGACCTGAGCATCCTGACCCAGAACGCGGACATCACGGCCGACCCGTGGGCCGTCCGGTCGCTCGAGGAAACGTCGGTCCCGACCGGGCACCTCGAGGTTCCCGAACTCGACCTGCACACCATCTCCGACCAGCTCGTGCCGGTCCAGCAGGAGAACTTCTACGCCGGCAGGGTCCGCGAGGCCGACAGCGGCAGCCTGCTGCGGCAGGCCTACGTCGCCAGCGTCGGCCACTGCAACTTCAGCCCCGCAGAGCTTGTCGCGGGCGTCCTGGCGATCAGCCACCGGGTCACCACTGGCCACTGGGACTCCCTAGCAGAACCGGACAGCCTCGACCAGGCGGCCCGCAGCCTGAACCTGGGCCCGGCCAGGTTCACCGACTACCACCCCGGCCCGCTGACCGGCGCCACCGGAGCCCGCGACCCCTACGGCCCCAGGCGGAACTAAACGCCGGTATTCGCGGCACGCGGGCCCGGCACCACGGTGCTTGCAGCGCACAGGGCGCCGGGCCCGCCGCGGCGCGCTACAGCGCCCGCCTGGCCGCCGGACCTGAGCGATAGCCTCGGCATATGCTGACTACCAGGCCCGCAAGGGCATGACGCCCCGTACCGGGACGCCCGGGACGAACGCCGAGGACAGCGGCGCCATCGCCGCTGCCCCCGGCGGCAAAGCGCCGGACGCGGACCAGGTCCCCACCGTCCCCGCCAGACCTGAGCCGATGCTGCTGTACCTCGTCAAACAGGTCGAGCTGGCCGTGCGGGCACGGCTTGATGACATCTTCCGCCCGATAGGGCTGACGGCATTGCAGTACACGGCGCTCACCGTGCTGGAGCGGCATCCCGACCTCTCCTCGGCGCAGCTCGCGCGCAACTCCTTCGTCGCCGCCCAGTCCATGGCAGACATGATCACCACCCTGGAAGGACGCGGGCTGATCGAACGGCACCGCGACCGGGCGGACCGCCGCCGGCTGGTCGTCGCCCTGACCGCCGGCGGCCGGGCAGTGCTCGACCGCTACCGGGACCAGGTAACCGCGCTGGAAGGACAGATGCTGGCCGGCCTCAGCACGGCGGAGATCTCCCGCCTGCGCCGCAACCTGCACACCTGCCACGCCAACCTCGCCGGGCACCCACCCAGCTGACCCGCGCGAAATCCAGGAACACATCCCCCTTGAAGCCGCAGCGTGGCGTGCGCGGCGCAAAGAATAAGCAGATCATGGCGGCAACCGACCTGCCGCGGCTGGTATCTGGAGTGGCGCGGCGGGGATCGCGGTCATCTGCTGTGCTGGCTCTTTCGGCACTGCCCGGGGTCGTGCCGTACTCGCGTTTCAAGGCCCTGGCGAAGGCGAACTCCGAGGCATACCCGACCCGTTGGGCAATCGCATGCAAAGGGGAGTTGTCCTGGCGTAGGAGGCACCCCCCCCGTGTCATGCGCCACGACGCCAGGTAGGCGAGCGGAGGCGACACTCACCATCTCGGTGAAGCGATGGGCGAATACCGCACGGGACATGCCACCCTCGGCGGCCAGCTTCTCTACCGTCCACGGGTGGGCCGGGTCGGTGTGGCTGGCGCGAAGTGCAGCCCCGATCGCGGTGTCACGCAGCGCGGCGGCCCACCCGTGGTCCGGGCCGAGGCGTGGTCGCTCCCGCAGCCACCACGCGCATAGGACGTACAACAGCAGCGAGTCAAGGAGCCACCGCAACGATGGTGTCCTAGCCGACTTGCGCCTCCCCCACCTCGATGGCGAGCAGCTCGACGGCCGCGCCGAGCTCGCTGCTAATGACAGCCCGAAGCGCCTCGTGCACGACCTCAGACAGTTTCATAGCGTTCTCCCAGTACACAGCCGTCCGGAGTCCGCCGGTCATCGGGCGTCCCGCAGCGTGGGCAGTGCAGCCGCCGACGATAGCCCCACAGAACGCCATCACGGTAGGCAGGTACCCACCGGCGTTCGGTATGCGTCACCGGTGAATGTCCTCACCTCCGCAACGGCCACCCAATCGACGCCATCAGTGTTGTCGCCGCGCGCAACGGGGCTGCAAAGTCGGATGTTTGGCCGAAGGACTGGGGCACACCGACGTCGACGACCTTAGAAACCTGGACTTGGCCGGCCTGAGGAATCCCGGAGCTGGCTACCGCGGGGACAGGCAATCGTCGCGCCGGACCGGGACAGTCTCCCGGTCCTGACGGCTTACGGCAGGGATCGTGACGACTGTTACCCAGGCAAGCGCCGCGGTAGGGTCCTGGGTGATACTGGCTGTCGCGCCTGCTGGGAGTCGTGACCGGCCCAGGTCGGTGGATACAGCAGGAAGTGCCGCAACATGCACGGATGCTGATAGACGCGCCGGGCAGTACAGCAGCAAAGTACCGCAACAGCCCGGGATCGGGAGGGACGCCTACGGACGCTCTGGGACGGTGACCTGCGGCGATGGACGCGGATGGACGGGTTGCCACTGGCTGGCATGCAAGAGGTCTGGGGTTCGAATCCCCATAGCTCCACAGGTCAAGCACATAATTCGAAAAGCTGGACCGCGAGTACAGCAGCGAAGTACAGCAGTGACGACCGGATGAGAGCCCGCGCGCATCGTCGGGTCAGGCCTTCCCGCGGGCGATGGCTGCTGGCACGGGCCGCGGGTTGGCGGGCCCGGGCGGCTTCCAGCGCCGTGACCAGGATGGGTTCTTCCTCGGTCACCGTGGTGACCACTTGACCCCGGCCGCATTTGCAGGCGGTCAGCCCGCGCCGGGCGTGCGGCTGGGCTGGCCGTGCCGATGCCGGCCTGGTGCGCCTGAGCGGGAACGCGCGCTGACGGGCAGGCACAGAGCCGGTCTCGTATCAGCGGGCTGGTGCGCGGTGCGCGCTTGCGCAGTCTGTGCTGGGCGTCGGCCGCGCCGCTGCGGCGCCGGGGCCGCGCCGCACGCGCCAGTTCGTCAGCAGGGCGCGCGTGGTATGCGCCGTGGCGCATTCGGGCGCAGCCCGGGCGCGCCGCTGCAAAGCCGTTGAGATGGGCGCGCGAAAGCTGCCCCGATCCGGTCTGGGGGAGTGCCATCGGTGAGCGCCCGGCGGGAGCCTGCGCTACTGGCCGGGCGCTGCAGATGGCAATAGCCAGGCGGTGGGTGCCCAGTTCGCGAACGGGCACCACGGACCGCCCAGCGGGCAGGCACTAGGCGCATCCATAAAGATGGTCTCCGCGCTACTCAATGTGAGCACACCGGACGTACCGAGGCGCGCAGCTCGCCGAATACGCGCTCGGAGTGACGAGTTGCTAGTATCCGGTCCTCGTGCACCGATCAGCCGGTTCTGGGCAGCTCGGCTAGGACAAGGGGGCGATGCCGTCGCGGTCATTCCAGGCCGTCTGTCGCGGCCCAGCACGTCGGCGGCCTCCCCCAACCACCGCAGCACCGGTCGCAGTTTGTCCAGGTCACGGTCTGCGCGGATATACTCTTTAGCTGACGTCTCTACCGTTTCTCCAGCCTCTCCTCGGGGTAGGCGGCGAGGCCCGCCTAAGGCTGATCTCATGAGCGAACCGACCACCTTGGTGCTAAAAGCGGTTTCTGCGGTGGTCACTCGCGCCCTGCGCCGCCACTATGGCATTGGGCCGCTGACTCCTGCCCGCATCAGAGGCTGGCAGCAACCTCGCCCGCCTTTCGTCCCCAAGAGGAGCATGCCAGGTGGGTTCCCGGCCGGGGATGTTCGCCTTGAGTGCATGAAGCGCGTCGCGCCGACTGCCGGCCAGGGCGCAATGCAGGCCTATCTCCTGTACCGCTACCTGGCCACAATCTGATGCGCGCCGAGGAGCTTCGCGCTATCAGCCTCTTCGACGGCCTGGCCGATGATCAGCTCGCGGAACTGGCCAGGGGCGGTACCGAGGTTCGCATCGAGCCCGGGGTCGATCTCTTCGTTGAGGGTGAGACCGCGGACTTCTGGTGGGTGCTCGTTGATGGTGCCATCGACCTCCTGCGCCATATCGGCCGTGAGAACACCGTGGTGGGGAGGATGGATGTGCCGGGCCGTTGGGCCGGGGGGTTCCGCGCCTGGGATGAGCACGGCGTCTATCTCGCGACCGGCCGGGGAGCGGCCGATGGGCGGGTGCTCCGGGTGCCAGCGGAAGTGCTGCGTGAGAGGATCAATGTCTGGTTCCCGTTCGGCAGGCACCTCATCCAGGGACTGTACGGCACCGCCCGGTCCATCGAGTCGACGGCACGGCAGCGCGAGTCTCTGGTCACCCTCGGCACGCTCGCTGCTGGTTTCGCGCACGAGGTGAACAACCCGGCCGCCGCCGCCTCCCGGGCGGTCGACGCGCTCGATGACGCCTGCCAGACGCTGCTTGCTGCGCTTGGCCGGCTGGCCCACGACGAGATCTCGGCCCAGCAGTTCACCGCGCTCGACACGCTGCGCAGCGAGATCGAGCGGCACGCAGTGGCCCAGGACCCGCTGGCCATGGCTGACCACGAAGACTCCCTGTCTTTGTGGCTTACCCGCCACGGCGTCGCTCGCGAGTGGACCATTGCCCCGCCGCTCGCCGCCGCCGGCGTGGATCTAGCCTGGTGTGAGCAGGCGGCGGTCGCGCTGGCCGGATCGGCCCTGGAACCGGGCCTGGAGTGGGTGGCGAGCACATTGTCCATCGCCACCCTCCTGTCGGAGATGAAGGAATCCACTCGGCGCATCTCCGAACTCGTCGCCGCCATCAAGTCCTACTCGCAGATGGACCGTGCTTCGATGCAGCAGATCGATGTGACGGATGGCATCGAGAGCGCACTGGTGATGCTCGGGCACAAGCTCGGCGACAGCATCACTGTTGTGCGTGACTACAGCGCCAGCATTCCCCGGATCGGGGCTTACCCTGGCGAACTCAACCAGGTGTGGACCAACCTCATCGACAACGCCCTCGACGCAATGAACGGCGCAGGCACGCTCCGGTTGGCGACACGGGCCGGGGAGGACAACATCGTCATCGAGGTCGGCGACACCGGCCCGGGTATGTCACCGCAGGTAGCATCCCGCGCGTTCGACGCCTTCTACACGACCAAGGATGCGGGCAAAGGCACCGGTCTCGGCCTCGACATCGCGCGGCGCACAGTCGTGGAGCGCCACGGCGGCACCATCACCATCGAGTCCCGGCCAGGGAACACGGTGCTGCAGGTCCGCCTCCCTGTCCGGCAGCCTGGCCTCTCGGGCAGACCGTCAGCTGATTCAGTTCCTTAAGGCAATCCAAAGCCCACCTGCGCGAACGCCACGCCCGACCACACGCGACGTGCACGAAACTGTCACCAGCAGCGGTCTCCTCAGCTCCGCCCCTGCCCCAACGGAAGAGGAGCCAGCCCATCCCACCAGCTCATCGGCAAGCGTCTGGCGGGGAGCAAGGCGCTATGAGGTGTATTAAAGATCTTGGACAGTGACTCTCGGCTCGACTGAGAGGATCTGTCCTATGCCTGAGCATCGGCGCAAGTTCAGTCCGCAGTTCAAGGCTGAGGCCGTGCAGATGGTGATCGAGACCGGCAAGCCCATCGCGCAGGTGGCCCGGGACCTGGGGATCCATGACGGGACCCTGGGGAACTGGGGTGTGCCACGAACGCGGGGAGGTCGCTTGGGGTAGCGGGTGACTGATCCGCGGTGCTGTGCAGGAGATGGAGGTTTGCTGGCCCTCCGGCGTCGCCCTGCGGGGGGAGGCGTCAAACCACCTCATGCTGCGTTGGCTGAAGACCGTCGTGGTGAGCGATGAGGAAAAGGCCCAGGTGATGGGTCAGGTGGGGATCGGGAAGGCGAGCGTGAGCGAACCGCTGATGACGTGCCGAGACCAGGAAGACGGCATCGAAACCGGGGCATCCCAGTAGCCCCGGGATGCCTGGCGGGTGCCCGCTGACTGGCCAGGTGGTGCCCGGCATGAAGGCGGCGCGAGCCCGGTCTGCGGCTTTCGCATGGAACGTGGGAAGGCAGGCGCTGACACCGTGCCGCAGTCGCGGGCCGAGAGGGAGCGCGCCAAGCGGCCGAGTCCCGTTTCGGGTTCCCCAGGCGGGAGGCAGGCCGCTACAGCGGCACTATTCTGAACCGCCTCGGACTCACCGGGGCGATTCACCGCGCCGCTTTTGCGGCCAAGGGTGCAGCCAAGAGCGTCCCGGGCCGGGCCTGTGCGGCGGATCGTGATCCCCGGTCACCGCGGTGCCGCCTGCGCTAACTAGGTGCTTCCCCTTAAGCAGCGACCACGCGCGCTGCAGCGACACAATCAGCGTGACGGAAACGATGATGGACAGGTTGATCAGCTGATCGCTGTCATGTGAATCAACTAGCAGCAGCACACCGAATCCGAGCTGGGCCGCGTAGACAAGCAACGTGATGGCCAGCACAATCAGGTTTCTGCCAGTGTGCAGCCGCCGCTGGAGCCTGACGATCGCGACGATGCTGATCACGGCCATGATCACGGCAGGCTCGCCGATGTTGACCTTGGGGATGAGCCCGAGCAAGGACACCACGAACGAGTTCACCAGGCCGGTGAACGCGGTGATCGCCAGCGCTTCGCCGCCCGGCATGGCATGCGGCCCGAAGATCGTGTCGTCGCGGACCGACACAGCCACAAACAACAGGCCGATGAGCGCCGCGGCGGCCGTGGCCAGCGCGGCAAAGTAGGCGTCGTACACGCCAGGCACCATGCGAACAGAAGCTGGCATGGTCGATCTGCGATGTCAATCGGGTGGCCCGTCGCTTGCCAGCATGAGGTGGTCTGGCGGGAGGACGCGGGTGATGTTCATGCTGGGGCGGCGTTGGGGCCGCTGGGCGCGGACATCGACGCTTGGGAGTATCGGCGCTGCGGGTGCGGGCGGCGGCGATCGTGATGGTTGTCACCGTGTCGGCCGGCCTGGCGTGGGTGAACCCCACCGCGGCCAAGTACTGCTGGGTGCTGATCCCGATCGTGCAATAGGCCGCAGAGCACCGGCCTGCCCCACCTGGCGGCCGGCCTGGCACACCCGGCCGGTGAAAGCAGCAGTCAACGACCGGTTCACCACGGACGGTGCAGGCGCCCGCGCGCCTGATCCGCCTACCCGGGACCGCCCAGCCCGCCCGGCGCCGCGGGCCTGGCAAGCTGCAGGCGGTGCGCCCGCCGGAACACCAGGACCCGCTGAAAGCCGAGGGTAACGGCCAGGTAGAGGACAATGGTGGCGGTCCCCAAGCCCCGGGCACCCGGGCCATGCACGACCAGCACGTCATAACCCAGGTGGGCGACCAACGAGGCAATCCACAACACGGCGGTCACCCAGTTGCCTTGCGACCAGGCCTGGCCGTCGTCGACCCAGACCCGCACCGTGCTAGCCCGCAGCGCGCCGAAGATCGCCGCAAGCACCAGGCTGCCCCCCAGCGCGGCGAAGGTCAGCGGGTGATTATGGCCTTTGCTCAGAAACTGGTAGGTCTGAATCAGGCCGATGACCGCCAGGATCGCGATGAGGCGCAGCGCCGAGGCATTGACCGGGCGGGCGGCCAGCTGCCGGTAGATCAGCAGGGCCAAAACCGCAAGACCCAAAATGACATCGACAACGATCACGTGTACCACCCCCTCAGTTGTGCGGCCCCCCGGCGGCCCACCGCAGAGCCGCATCATGCAGGCAAGACCCCTTCAACGATACGACCGCACACCCCATCTGCACACGCCCCCGCCAGGCTGATTGTGCCCGGTCAGGCAACGCCGTTCGGTCCGGCCAAAGCCCGGCCGGCGGCACGCGCGCGTGCCAGAACCAAACGCCAGATAGCACGCGGGTACCGCAGCATAGTGACCTGATCGGCGCGGGCCCGAAGACACGATCAAGTACGGTCAGCCCGATCAGAACGGCGGCTATTTGCGCGTAGTCGTCCTCGATGATCACCCCCCCGGTACGGCGGGCCCAGTCGAGCAGGGCGGCGCGGCGCTGCGCGAGATCCAGCAAACCATCCAGGCAGGCAGGAAACGAGACAACGTTCACTTCAGCATCCGCGCGGCCGTGCGACCTGCGGATATCGGCCAGGCTCTGCTTGATACCGAGCCGCGCATCGTCCATTTCGCCGGACACGGAGGAGGCGCGGACGGAAGCTTCGCAGCAGAAAACGACTACGGAAATGCCCAGATCATCCCCGTGGATGGCCTGGTACGGCTGTTCCAGGCGGTCGGCCGGAGCGTGGAGTGCGTCATCGTAAATGCATGCAGTACCGAGCTGCTCGCCCGTGCCATGTCGGCGCAGCTTCCCTACGTAATCGGGATGCGGCAGCCCATGGGCGACCGGTCCGCGATCCGGTTCAGTATCGGCTTCTACCAGGCTCTGGCTGCCGGCAGGCCAATCGAGGACGCATTTGATCTCGGCGTCGCCCAACTGATGATGGTGCCCGCTGGCACAGACCAGCTGGCGCCGTTGCTACTCCGCCACGGCGCTGAAGGATGATCCTCGTCGCTCCGGCCACCGGTTCGCCACCGTCTAGGGTGGTATAGGTCATCGGCTGCCTGCGAGCTGCGACGTCACCCTCACCTACGATCTCAGCCGCACCGTCATATGGAACCTCAAATCTCCCTAGTGAGGTCCGGAACCAGTGACTAACCAAGTGACAACGCGATCAGACGCTGCCAGCCGGAGTCAGCCGCAGCCAGACAGTAACGCCCGCTTGACCTCTCGGTATCGGACCCAGGCAGACGCTGCCGGACGGAATTGGCCGGCATGGCATGCAAGAGGTCTGGGGTTCGAATCCCCATAGCTCCACAGGTCAGAAGAATAATTCGAAAACTTGGGCAGCGAGTACAGCAGGAGAGTACCGCAACGGCAATCGCCTGAGGTACCGCGCGCCTGTTTGGATAGGGCATCTTTTCCGGCTAGTGCTGCTGGGTGGGCCTGAGGATTCCTGGTCATGGACGGAAGCGGTCAAGCCGCTGAGCTGGTCGAATGTCCTGCTCTTCGGTCCTTTGACTCTTTCCGCACAGTCACGCGCAGCGGTGCTGGCCAGGCAGTTCCACCATTGACTCTTGGTGCCAGGGCAGGCGGTCAGCGGGGCCTGTCATTCGGTCGGCGCGCGGGTCGTGGAGTGTGGTTGCGGGCGATGGTGCCGTGCGCGGCGCGGTCCTGCGCTTGCTGGCGCGAGCCTGCAGCGCGGCCCGGCGTCGGTTCGCGCCGGGCTGCGGCAACATTGTCGCCGAAGTGCGCTTTCTGTGCGCCGCGGCGCACCCTGGCGCGGAGGGGGCGCGCTGCGGAAGCATCACGCGCCGGTCGGCGCAGGGCGGCGCGCCGGCCGGCGCGGCTGGGGGCCTTGGTGCCGTGGACGGTAGGCAGCGGATGGCAGCCCCAGTGACCGGCTATGGCGTCCAGGCCGCCATTGGTGGACTATGGCCGCCATGATCGCAGACGGCCTTCGCGATCTGATCCAGGCAACCGTCGGGCAGTAATCTTGCTGACTACCTGACGTGAGCACGAATAGGTGCGCGTTCAGCCCCTGGCCGCGCATATCGCCGACTCTGGGCGGTGCTGGCCAGCGGTGGCCACAGCCGGGGGTTGCATGCCGATCACCCAGTTATGTAAGGGCGTCAACCGCTTGCGCGGTCCGCTCCGGTGCTTGTGGTCAATCACAGCTCGAAGCGGGTCCCTACCGTGTTCGGGATGAACGCCTGGCCGAACCGGGCGCCCATGGCGTGCTGTGCGCGCCATCCTGTGCAGTGAGCGGGGACGACGACGCTCGGTGTCATGGCGCTGAGGTCATCGAGGACGAGCGGGATGAGCGGCTCGAAAAGCGGCCCGTTGAGGTGGAACCCTCCCATCACGGCGTAAAGGGGCCGGTTGCTGGTCAAACGGCGGGCGTAGCGGCAGATGTTGACCACGCCCGCGTGGCCGCAGCCGGTGATCACGAGCAGCCCCTTGTCCTTGATGTCGACAATCAGCGCCTGGTCGTCCAGGACGAGCGGGTCCGGCTCCCAGCCGCCGCCGCCCCACGCCTGCTGCGGGGGAAAGCCCGGTTCGTAACCACTGGTGCGGGCAACCTCGCCGGTCACCAGCACCGAGCGGTCGAACAGGAAGCTGGGCTGGCGCTCCTCCACCACCTCAAAGCCCGCACCGATGAGTGCCCGCCGGCTCGTCGTCGGGATCTCCTGAGGGTCGCGGCCCGGTATCGCCACCCGGCGCCGCCGCCAGAAGTGGGGATGGATGAGAACGGGCAGGTTCACTGTGCCCAGCCGCCGGATCAGCCCGTCCAGGCCCGTCAGGTGGTCGAAGTGGCCGTGGCTGCAGACGATGACCTCGATGCCGGAAGGGTCGACGTCGAGGCGGCGCATGTTCTCCACGACACCGTCTGGGCTCGCCCCGGCATCGAAAAGGATCCGGTGCTGGCGGCCGTGCTTGGTCACGGTCACCAGCACAGAGAAGCCGTGCTCGGCGAGCAGCGACTCGGGGGCCTCGCCTCCCTCCATAGTCGCCACGGCACACCGGTGCGCCGACAGCACGGGCGGCCGGTGCGCGGGCCCCTGGTCGGGCATGAAGACGTCGGTCACATTGTCCATCAAAGTCGTCACGATGACCGAGTCGACCGGTTCAAGATCGAAGACCGCCGAGGGCTCCACCTCGTGCAGGACCTGCTGGCCGTGGCCGTGGTGAGCCGGCGTGTTGTCAGTGCACATCGCACCATCATGGACCACGACGCCCGTCCGCTCGATCGCCAGGCTGCGGCGGCGCGCGGCGGGTTATCCGCATGCTGACGGCCGTGCTACCCAGCCGCGGCGCTGCCACGGGCACTGCGCAAGGCAGATGGGAAGCCATGAGGGGGCGGCAACGCCGCAACCCGATGTACCTGGCATCGTGGCCGCCATTACCCGGGCATGCACTCGCGCTGGGCCAGCCCGTGCTGCTGGGGTACGCCGCCGTCGTGTGGGTCACCGTCGACTCATCCGCCCGCTGGCACGATGAACCGGCCCTGACCCGCCAATTCGGCGCGCAATACCAGGCATACCCGGAACACCGTTCCCGCCTGGCGGCCACGAACCCGGCCATGGAACTAGAGCCCGTCAAACGGCAACGGCCCCCGCCACTCACGTGATGTGACAGCGTAGCCCCGGCGTGCCGCTGGCCCGCCTGGGCCCCGGCGTTGTTCCTCGTTCCCATAGCCAAGCCCAACCGAGCGGTGTCACCTGCCGAGCGAGTGACGGCAGGCACCAAGAGCGACAGAACGACTATTCGGAAGCGCCATGAACGGCCACGAGTAGACCATGTTTGGCGCGCAGAAGGGCGGTTATCTTAAGTCCATTTGGGATAAGCCCTGGTCATGAGGGGTTTGTGCGTCTGAGACATGTCGCTGACGTGAGGTTCTGGGTGCGACTCAGAACTCAAAGCGCAGCGACGAGGGGATAGACGCAGGTCACGTGGGGTGACATCGCTTCCTGTGCGGCGTGGACACCACTTAAGATAACGCGTCCACTAGGCAGCTTAAAGGCCCGTAAAGCTACATCGGAGACACCCCAAAGCGGACTTGGGATAACGGCGGATATCGCTCGCCCGGGCCGCGAATAGCGCAAACTAGATGGGCTCGTCGAGGCCGACCCCGCCGACAAGCTAAACGCGGCAAACCGGGCGTTTGGTTCCTCGACGGCCTTCCGCAACGATCCGGGGACTTCGCCCGGCGTGCCTTCGTGACCCGCACTGCTAACGTGACTTCATGACGACGTCGCTGCCCGGCAGCGCCAGAGCTGTGCTCGGCTCCCCGGCCTTGGCTCACCTGGTGACCTTGAACCCCGACGGCAGTCCCCAGGTGACCGTGGTGTGGGTCGGTCTTGATGGCGACGAGATCGTGGCCGCCCATCTTCCCGAGCACCGCAAGGTGCGCAATATCCGCAACGACAGCCGCGTCGCCCTCTCGATCGAAACCAACACGCGTAACGCTATGGGCCTCAACGAGTACCTCGTCGTATATGGCACGGCACGCATTACCGAGGGAGGAGCTGCCGAGCTCCTTCAGCAACTCGCTCACACCTACCTCGGTCCCGAGGTCCGCTTCCCGCCGATGGATAACCCCCCACCCGGATACATCACCCACATCTCGGTGGACCGCGTGGCTGGCGTGGGACCGTGGGCCGAGCAGCGCTGACAGCCTGCGCACTGAGCCAGTGCGAACTCTGGCGAGAATTGTTCGCCACGACCGCCTTACGACGTCACTGCCACAACCTCTCTGCGGCTACTTATGTCTTTCAAGACGGCCCGGGTCGGCGCAGGCTCGGGTGAGGTACCCGGCCGGACGCTCTCTATGCGGCTGCCCGCTCGGTGGGTTGGGCGTGGCTCTTTCATGGCATGCGTCCTGGCCGGGTGCCGTGGCGAGGCGTGGCTCAAGAAGGGTCTGCTCAGCTCGAAGTAGCGTTGCCCGTCCTCGCTGTTTGATGCCGGCGTGAGCGAGGAGGCAGGCGATGGACCGGGTGATCATCGGAGTAGTTTCCTGCAAGCTGTCAGTGACGATCGAGGCCAGGGATAACCGGGAGATCTTGCGCGCGGCTGGCCGGTTCGGCACTGATACCCGCAGCTATCACCAGCTGCTGAAAGTGGCGCGTCAGTGGCCAGAGCGGACCTGGGCCGTCGAGGGGGGAGCCAATGGGATCGGGCGCCCGCCGCTCGCGCAGCGGCTCCTGGCGGATGGGGAGCGGGTACTGGATGTGCCCGCCAAGCTGGCTGCCCGGGCACGCGTCTTCGATACCGGACAGGGACGCAAAACTGATGCCGCAGACGCGCACGCCATCGTCATGGTCGCGCTGCGCGACAAGGGACTGCGTGAACTCAGCGCTGACCCCGAACTGATGGTGCTGCGGATGCTGTGTGACCGCCGTGATGAGCTCTCCCGCGCCCGGGCGCAGGCCGCCGGCCGGCTGCACCGCCTGTTCCTGGAACTCCTCGCCGGCGGGGCGCCGGTGAAGAAGTCCACCGCGCAATACAAGGCCCTGCTGGCCACAGTCCACCCGCGGGACCCGGCCGGGAAGATTCGCCGGCGGATGGCGGCTGAGGAACTCGCTGACCTGGCACGCTGCGACGCCAAGCTCAAGGCGATGAAAGCCGAGCTCAAGGCCGCGGTCCAGGCCAGCGGATCACACCTGATGGACATCTGCGGGATCGGCCCCGCGGGAGCCGCCCGGATCCTCGCCGACGTCGGGGACATCGCCCGCTTCCCCGACCGCAACCACTTCGCGTCCTGGACCGGTACCGCCCCCATCGATGCCTCCAGCGGCGAGCACACCCGCCACCGGCTTTCCCGCGCCGGGAACCGCAGGCACGGCCACGTCCTGTACATGGCCGGCATCGTCCAGCTGCGCAACGACACCCCAGGCCGCGCCTACCACCGGCGCAAGCTCACAGCCGGGAAGACCGCCATGGAAGCGATGCGCTGCCTGCGCCGGCGACTCTCCGACGTGGTCTACCGCCAGCTCGCCGCTGACGCCGCCGCCTGCGCACCAGCACCGCGGCAGGCGGGCCCGGGAGGGCACTCCGGGGCGACTCTGTCATCCAGCGCGGCCGGCCTTCCCCCGGGCACCGGCACTTCGGACCAGCCACTTCCCGGACCCGCACCCCAGACGCTACCCCCGCCACCTGCGCTTGAGACAACCCCTGCGGCCCCCGCAGCTGCCACACAACGACGGCGCGCCGGAGGCGTCAACGTGGAGCGCCCTACTGGACGAACGACGTTGACGCCGACCAGCGCCGGCGCACACTCGACAGCTTCGGGACCGCACACTTGACAAATCCCTTCATAGAAGGGAGCCATGAGCGTAAATCAGTCGAGCTCCGTCGCTGGCTCATCTACGGTGGCAGAGACTGGCCAGCCTGGCGGTAAGGGCAGGGACCGGTTGTCCCCTTGAGGGTTCAAGAAGGCCAGGAAGTAGACCCGGCCCTGCTGCCAGTCCAAATCCGCAATGCGGCTAGAAGAGAATACGATCGGATTCGCCGCTTCCCAGTAAGGAGATCGGTCTGGGAGAATGAGCTGGTGGCGAACGCAGCTGATGCGGTACGCATCCTGGAGGCCGGTGCTGATCTTCTCAGCCCTGTGCTCTCGCCCGCCAGGTTCACGTTTCAGCTGACGCATCAAGGGCGCAGTTCTGGCGGTGACTTCGCCACAGGCCGGTTCACGAGAGGCGGCCAGTACCTGGAGTTCCATGTCCGGCATTCCCTCGGGCTGGTCACCTATGGGTGGGACGGCACAGCCATTTCTCACGGCGATTACCTGCGCGGGCTGGGAGTCGCTGGCGCCTACCCTGGCTACAGCACTGACCCCTTGGACGGCTTCCGCCACCTGGCCCTGGACCTTGCCGGGCCGTTGTCAGGGTTCCGGGAAGGGAACCGCCGCGAGTATGAGCGCAGCCTGCAAGCGGCGAGGCAGCCGCGCAACAGGCGGCTCCCGTGACGCTATCGCCCGCCGCGCCACGGACAGCTCGGGTGTGCTGCGGTGGCGGCCCGCGACCGGAACGCGGCTACTCTGCACCCATTCGAATTGGCACCGGCTCACCGTCCGGCGAGCGAGTAGTGGCGACCACCACGCTGTCGTCCGCCACACCCAGCAGGGCGTTCAGCCATCCTGTGACAGTCAGGACCTGCTGTCCGACGAGCGATTCACACAGAGCGCGGGCGTCCGTCTCGGCATGGCAGCGATTGTCGATCGCGTGGCCGCCAGTTCGCACCGCGGGTCACGTGCGCACGGCCAGACGATGAGATGGGTGGAATCCTTACGTCGTCCATCCGAGCCTTCCGCGTGGTTGGGGCAACCTCGTTATGCGGGCGGTCGCGAGCGAGGGTCTTCTATGAACGCTGCAGTTGTCGCGGTGATCGCGGCCATCACCTCGGTGACCGTGACCGTGTTGTCGCTCCTGCTGGGCGATCGGCAGCAACGCCGCAGAGAGGAACGGACGCAACGGCAGGATCTCAACGCCCGGTACCTGAACCCCTTGCGGCTGCATCTGGTGGAGAACCACTACCGGCTGGCGGACACGCTGCAACGTCTCGACGCCCAAGGCGGACAGTACGAGGCGATGCTCAGCATCGGCGATCCAGCCGAAATCTCCGATAAGGATCCGGTGTGGTTCAACGGGACCGGCTGCGCATTGACGACCTCGGTGTACCTCACCGCCTGCCTGTTCGCGCAGCTCAAGAGGGTCCGGGAGGATCTCCCATACCTACGGCTGACCGCCGACAACGATACCCAGCTCGCCGCGTTGCTCCTGGGCGTCCAGCAGGGTTATCTGCATGACCTGGGCATCTACTACGTCACACAGCCCAGCATCGGCGAATCGATGCGGGTTCACGGCGAGGAACGACTACTGACGTACCGGGAATTCTGTGAGCACCTGCAAGATTCTGACCAGCGCATCTGGCTTGACCGCCTGATCCAGTTCCACCTCGACACTGCTCGTGGCGCCAAACGTGAGCGGGCCGACCGTCTGATGACAGCGATCCAACAGCTTTCGGAGTTCCTGGACACCTGCGTCGGCGGAGGTCACTCGATTAGGAGCCGATGGCAAGCAGAAGGAGCCGAGTTCGGCTGACCGAACCATGCCCGCCCGTCAGCAACTTTCCCGGTACTGCGCCCACCACCAGGGCGGTGGAGTGTGGTTATGGCGACACGTGGTGCTGGTGCGCGACGTGGCTCTGCGCGCCGTCGGCTTGAGCCTGTGGCGCGGGCACGGCGCCAGTGCGCGCGGGCAACTTTGGCGCCGGAGTGCGCTTCCCGTGCGCCTCGGCGCGGGGCAGGTGCGCTGCGGAGCATTACGCACCGGCTGGCGCAGGGGAAGGCGCGCCGGTCAGGGGTCTTGACGCCGTGGGCGGCGGGCAGCGGATGGCCGCTCAGTGACGGTTATGGCGTCTGAGCCGTCAGGGGGACTGTGGCCGTTCAGATCGAGGACGGCCTTCGCGATCTGATCCTGGCGACCGTGGGCAGTAATCTTGCTGGCTACTTAAAGTGAGCACGAATAGGCGCGCGTTCAGCCCCTGGCCGCGCATAACGCCGATTATTTGCTCTTCGGTGGAATGGCGGGGATGGCGCTTCCGTGCTCAGATCGTCCAATTCTGCGTGTTTTCGGCCCTGTGCGCGACGGGTCTGCGCAGCGCCTGTTGGCTACACGCTATCTGTTGGGCATGAGGACCATGAGTTATCAAGAAAGTGGGCTATCCGTAGCACCTGGGATGGCTCAGGGCCTTGACCCTCGTGCGGGTATGCCAGGTGTACCTCCACCCGGCAGCCCTCCAGGTGCCGGTTCCAACCTTGGCGCAGTCATTGGGTAGCCACGGCGGCCTCGGGCGGGCATGTACAGATGGCGGTCGTCGCGGAGAAGGAACGCTGGGCCTTTACCCCTTGCACACGACGTGCGACCCTGGGCTTTGCCGCTTGAGGCGGCATGTTCCACCCCGGGTCTCCAGGAGGGGATCCGGTCAGGTCTCCAGGAGGGGAGGACCAATGATGGTCCGTCGCGCCGCCATTTCCATGGCGTTGCTTGCCTCAGCTGCAGTCCTTGCCGTTCCCGCGCTCGCCAGTGGGGCGTCCACCGGGGCCAAGGTGATAACGGCGCCCACCGAGGCCAAGGTGACGGTGGGCAGCCCCCCCACCCCGTATCTGCCTAATGGCTCCAATGAGCCTGCGCTGGCCATGGACGCGAATAATCCGGCTGTGCTGGTCGCCGGTGCCAACGATCTGGTCGACAGCGCACCGTGCAACGGCAGCAGTTGTAACCTCACCCCCGACATCGGCATCTCCGGGGTCTACTTCTCCTTCGACAGCGGCACGACGTGGACGCAGCCGACCTACGCCGGCCTGACGGCGCAGAACGGCACCACCCACGTGGGCCCGATCCACACCCTGCCCGGCTACTTCGAAAACGGAATGTCCTCCCACGGCGACCCCGCGCTGGCATTCGGGCCCAAGCCCGGCCCGAACGGGTTCTCCTGGTCGAACGGGTCCCGCCTGTACTACGCCAACCTGGCGTTCCCGCTCAGCACCGCACCCGGCTTCGCCGGCGCCTCGGCCGCCGTGGTGTCGCGCACCGACAACGCGCAGGCTGCCGCCAACGGCGACCAGAGTGCCTGGATGACCCCGGTAATCGCCAGCAAGCAGAACGCCGCGCTGCTGACCGACAAGGACGACATCTGGGCGGACAACGCGGCTTCGAGCCCGTTCTTCGGCAACGTCTACCTCTGCAATGTCGCCTTCCGCAGCGTCAACGGGCTGCCCGAGCCGCTGATCGTCGATGTTTCCAGTGACGGCGGCAGCACCTGGCGCCAGCATCAGCTCAGCGCCGCCACCAACAACGCCCAGCTCGGCGGGCGCCAGGGCTGTGCCGTCCGGACCGACAGCGCGGGCGTCGTCTACGTCGTATGGGAAGGCGCTGACGTCAAGACCGGCCAGAGCGTCTTCTTCCTGGCCCGCTCGTTCGACGGCGGCAACACCTTCGACAAGCCCCGGGAGATCGCCACCGTGCACGACGTCGGGACGTTCGACCCGGTATCGGGACGGTTCGTGTTCGACGGGTTCGCCGGCACCCGCACCGACAGCTTCCCCAGCCTCAGCATCGCCAACGGCGCGCCCACCGGCGCCGACGCCACCAACACGATCGCGCTCACCTGGCCCGACGGTGCGATCAACCACGAGCAGGCGCTTGTGCAGACCTCGGTTAACCAGGGCCTGACCTGGTCGGCCCCGGTCAACGCCGCCGAGGCGGGCGACCGGCCAGACAACCCGGCGGTGGCGATCTCCCCCAACGGCACCGACCTGTACCTGGTCTACAACGCCTACCTGCAACCCTTCCAGACCACCACGGCCAGCCCACGCCTGATGCAAGGCGTCACCCGCCACGCCGACGTCGGGCCGGGCGGTGCGGTCGGCAGCTTCACCACGCTGGAGCGGGCGATGGTCGGCGATGCCAGGGGCACGACCAGGACGCTCAACCGCGAGGCGATCTACGACTACCAGTACGCCGCGGCCTCGCGTACCTACGGGGTCACGGTTTGGATGGACGTCCGCAACGCGGCCGACTGCCCTGCGGTCGACGCCTACCGGCAGTCCCTGATCGACGGAACCCCGATAGCCGCGCCGTCCCCGCTGACCGACTGCCCGTCCCAATTCGGGAACGAAGACATCTACAGCGGCTCCTTCCCCGACCCCACGCCCTGACGGCACCGGGCTGAGCCGGCCGCGGCCGTCCAGGCCCCCCGCCCAGACGGCCGAGGCCAGCTCCGCCCGCTCGCGACCGTGCCACACTCGGGCTTCGGCACCAGGTTCTGAGCCCAGCCACCGCCGAACACGATGCTCCCGCTTCCTGCCTGAGGGCCAGCGATACGCCCGCCCCACTACGCACCATTCCGGGCTTCAGTGAATGCCCAGCCGGGCCTGAGCTTGCTGTGCGCGCAGGCAGCGGGCAAAGGCAGCCCCGAACGCCGTTGCCCAGAATGGCCATTCGGGCGCGGCACAGGTGACCACGCTGACCACCGGGTCGGCGTCCATATCGGCGGCAATGTGCGCGGCAGTCGGGCGCGCCGGGTAGTTACGCTCAGCGGCCCCTGCTGATCGATCATCCTGCGCGTCCGGCGCTGGGCGCCGCGCCGATGGCGGCAATCGCCTGTGGGGGTGAGACGTCAAAGCGTGGCGTGTCGGCTATAGGAGCGAGACCTTGCCGTCAGATCCGCTCTCGGGCTCCGGCGAAGGGTGCTGCGGCGCCGACCCGTTCTTCGGTGGTGACAAGTTGGGGCAGTGCCACAGCGATGGACGGTGTCGACGGAACCTGAATACTGACCCTGGCGTGGCAACCGAATTTTGACCCTTCTTCCCAGAATCCTGGCTCGAGCCGAGCCAGGGAGGAAGCTGGTGATCAA
>Ga0207684_10001198_pt1 | contig 28994 bp, 25 predicted proteins | sample KBSK5501metaG_FD_184342 | JGI IMG/M metagenome (GOLD analysis project Ga0207684, IMG submission 184342) | Corn, switchgrass and miscanthus rhizosphere microbial communities from Kellogg Biological Station, Michigan, USA - KBS K5-50-1 metaG... | ecosystem: Host-associated > Plants > Roots >...
GATGAAGCGAAGGCTCTCCATAGAGACGTAGCCGCCAACGTCGGCGATGGTCATCCTAAGGCGGTGGCGACCCGCCGGGATCTTCACTCCCTCCACGTGGAGCCGGTCGTTCTGAAAGTATGGCCTCACCTTGTCGGTCAAATCGATAGGGACGATCTTAAGATACGTGACCTTGAGCGTGTCTTCCTTCACCGGGAATCCGCTCGGACCGGGAGCGAAGTCCACGTCAACATCTACGGCCCCCTCGTATTCACCGCCGTCGGTAGGGCTCCGAATGACAATGCGGGGGCCTGCTGTACGGAGCTCGATCGATGGCTCTTCCTCCGGCGCCGACGACAACTTCGCCTCATCCTCGGTGATCAGCTCGAAAGGTAGCGGCCCAACCGCCTGCGAGGGGCACACGACGAGCAGCAACACGGCGATAGCCACGACGAGTGCCGTGGCAATTCCTTTGGGGAATGGACTCCTCTGTGGCTTCCTTCCTACCAACGCGCTCGACACATTCATCTCGCCGGGCGGCTCGGCATGGCCGCCTCGGCGCGGAGGAATGAGTCCGTGGCGCGTTCCTGGAGCCCCATCTGCTCATAGACGTGGCCGAGGAGATAAAGCAGCGAGGGATCCTCGGGCCTGTCGGCGAGCCCAACGAGCAGCTCCAGCCTGGCTACCTCGTAGAGTCCTTCCTGGAACAACAGGCCTGCCCTCAGGAGGGCTGATGTCGATGACACTCCACCCGCTGCTGGCGTGCCGAGGTCATCGAGCAGTTGTCGAATGCGCATCACGTCAGGTAAAGGCAGGATCTCGAACGCCGCTTCCTCGTCCGCGAACCGTCCCTCGGTACCAAGTCGCCAGGTGTACTTGGCGCCGTAAAGAAGAAGTGGCGCGCTATCTGGATAGTTCACCCGGAAAGCGACCGTCGGCGGCGAAACCCAAACGACTTTTCCGTCCACACCCATGACGGTGACCGTGTACAGTCCGTCGGGGCCGATCCATTCAAACAGCGTCGGTGCTGAGAACAGGCGAGTCGCTCGCGGCCCCACAATGACCGGGGCCGCCCCCTCTTGTGCCTCTCGTCCACGTCCGCCGAGTTGGACGTAGACCGGGGGCTTCTCTTTCGAGAGTCTGAGGAACATAGCGGCGAGTCTCTCCGCCACGAGGTCGACCCGGGTTGAGCCGGTGGAGGATGCTGGGAGCGCCCTGATCGTGTACGGAGACTTCGCCGCCGTCACCGTCTCGGGTTTCGAGGCCTTGAGGTAAAAGACGTCGGCCTCGGCCTGACCGGTAACGCGAATCTCGTCGTGCTCGCGGAGCTCGAGGAAAAGCGTTGCCTCATTCCACCTGGCGTCGCCCGACGCTCTCACGTGGACCTCACCTTGGCCGCCGCGGGCGTTGATCAGTACCGCGACTGGCTCGCCCGCCCACCCAGCGGCCGGGAGCGAAGCGACAACGAGCAGCGCGACGACGACTGGCCTCATTTCGCTGCTAAAGAAGGTGAAGTCCCCGAGTCCTTTGGCGGGATTACCTCGAAGATCGCAAGCGGCTTCGCTCCGGGCGCCGCGACCTGCTCCTCACACTTCCTCACAGAGAAACGCCCTCCGAGCCGAGCCGCGGTTGCTTCGGTCACCAGTATTCGGTTGCCCGCCTCTTGATCCATCAACCCGACACGGCGCGCGATTGTCACCGGCGTGCCCGCGATCGCATAGCCTCGGCTATCAAACTCTTCCGTTGTCCCAAGCAGCACCGTGCCGCTATGGATGCCAACGATTATCGACAGAGCGGGAACCACGGATGCCTTGTCCACGTTCGGCCGGTTCAGTTGGCGCTGCAGGGTGAGTCCCGCTTCTACTGCGCGGCGCGCATGCTCGGAATCGCGGGGCGCTTCCGCGAACACCGCCAGGACTGCGTCGCCGGAACTGGCCACGATGCACCCCGCGTGAGAAGTGATCGCCGCGGCCAGGTTGTCCCAGTGCTGAACGAGGGATGCGGTGACGCACTCCCCATCCCTTGTTTCCAATCCGGTCCCGATCCCGCCAATCTCGGCAACAAAAACTGAGGCCTCGACCCGGCGCCATCCGAAACGAGTAGCCGCACCTCCGACCTCGTTCTCCTGGGCTCGCCAGAGACGCGATCGGAGTCGCTCCACAATATGACCTGGGCGCGGGGTCATCCACTTCCGCATGTATGTTTCAGCGGCGACTGGCAGGACGAAGTTCATGACATAGCCGCCCCGCTCGAAGGCGAAATAACTTGCCGGTAGGGCGAGGAGAAGCACACCACCGAGGCAGAGATACTTCCCGGACCTGCCCGGATATCGAATCATCACAACTCCGGCCATGAGCACAAAGGCAGCCTGCAGCCCCAGGTTTATGGCCCAGTGGTATGGCCGGATGAACGTTCTGGTCAAAAGCATGTGGAGGATGTTGGCGTGGATCTCGACACCGGCCATGGTCCCGTGGGGCGTGTGCTGGAAGTCGCGGCTGGCCTCGAACGTTTCCCCTACTAGGACGATCCGGTCTCGGAACAGGTTTTTCTCCGGCACGGGGGTGGCCGGCTCGGCGAGCACCGTCACCATTCGGCTCGGGACGAACGTGAAGGTCCGGGGCGGCCCAACGAAGTTGATGCGTAGCGACTCAGCGTCCCGGACGTTTAGATCAGATTCGACGGTAAAGCGCGCCGTCTCCGATCGCCAGCGTGCGACCGGGATGGGTGTCCCAAGTGGGCCGGCCTTAGCGGTGATCCGAGCTAGTTCCGTCGGGCTCATCCCCGCCAGGCGGGCGGCGATCGCGAGACCAAACGCAGGTTCCGGCCGAGGGCGATCGAGCAGCAATTGAACATTACGGACGGTGCGGTCGGCCGCGTCGCGAGGAACATCGGACGAGCCGTGCATGACTTGGCGTCGGAACTCATCGCTTGCAAATCTGCCTGTGCCGGCTTCGGAGGAGATCAAGACCACCTGACTGGTCCCCTCGTGCTCGAAGCCAGTAATCGCCCGAGCCAATGCCCCGTCCTCACTTTCGGTGGTCGGCGCATCGAGGAAGAGATCGAGGCCGATCACCGAGGCGCCGGCGCGCCGGAGACCCTGGATGAGCCGTGCCAGATGCTCGCGGGGAATGGGTTGGCGACGACCAAGCAGTCGGAATGTGTCCTCGTCGATCTCCACGATCACGATCTCGGGAGCCGAGCGTTGCGGCTGAAGGAGCGTGAGCAGATCCATGACCTGCGTTTGAAGAGCTGACATGAACCCCCAGCCCATGGCAGACGCGACCGTGACGAGGACGCTGGTGAAGATACCGATCATCCATAGCCGCAGGAGCGCCGCTCGATGGGCTCGCCACCACTCACGGATGCTCACGGCGCCTGCCGGACTTGCGGAAGCTGGCTTGAGCCTGCTAGCACTATCGGGCACTGCTACTCCGCACGAAGGTCAGCACCTCGTCGACTCCCACCGCGAGGTTGAGCCCAGGTGCGGCAATTCCAACCTCCTCTTTGCCCATCTGCAGCCTCTCACCAATTCTGGCTCCGAAGATGACCCCGGTCAGATTGCCGTCGGAACCAATCAGGGGCCCGCCCGAATTCCCCGGATTCACCGGCGCCTGCGTCTGAATTACCGTGGCGAAGCCGCTACCAACCGGCATCCTGGTTCGTACTGCGCTGATAATCCCGGTCGTCAAACTCCACAGAAGCCCCTTGGGATGTCCGATGACCGCGACGGCATCGCCCGGCTGCAACGACTGTATTTCCGCTGCCTGGAATCCCGCAACTCCGGACGGCACCTCGCTGACCGCAAGCAGAGCCAGATCGCGTGACGCGTCCATGTTGATGACGGTCGCCTGTCGTGTGGACTGTCGCACGGCCTGACACCAATCACTCTGGTCACGGGAAGTGGCAAAGCACCCGGCGAAGCGCTGCCCATCGAACGTCTCGTTCTTTAGAGCGGGGTCATAGAAGACTAACAACACCGTTGGCCGCCCGTTCACCGTGAACGGTTTCTCCACAACGTGATGGTTGGTGATCACCCAGGCCTGTCGATTTTGGTTCACGCCGATAACGACTGAGCTTCCCATGCCGTCTGCGCTTACTACTACGGGGACATTCCGCACTGTACGACGGTAGAGATCCGACAGCGCGCCGCGAGTCTGCAAGTCGGGCTCAGCGACCCGATATCCTGTCAATGCCTGGCCGCCCCGCGCCGCGATGGCTGGATCCAGGTCAAGTTGCTGCGCCGTCACCGGCGCCTTTGCGCTGAGAACCACAGCCGCCAGAAATGTTGCCGCAAGGATGCACGCTGATCTCTGCATGGACGCCTCCCCTCGCGGTGACCCGCTATGCGGGTCCCTGCCTCGAGCGTCATGGGCTGGATCTAGCATGGGTACAGACTTTAAATGACCTTGGTACGGGAGCCGGCTCAGCCGGCAACGTTGGGTGGTACCACGAGATCTCGCGACCTGGTCAACGGGACGTAGGGGACGTCCCGCTCCCGATCGTGCCAAGGCCCCCCAACGATTTCTTCAACAGTCTGTCCCGAGACTGCACCGGGGCCTCCTCCGCCCGAGAAGTGGGCGGTTTTCGCTCGGAAGGGCGAGCGGATCCTAAGCCGCCAGACCTGGAGTGTCAAGGAGTTTCGGTCGATGGACTGGCCTCACCGTTTCCTCGTCTTCGCCGAGGGCCGTGTATCGGATCGCCTCTCGTCCCGATGTGTCTGCGGAGATCATGGGCCTGAGGGGTCGGGTTCCGTACCGCACCGAGCGACAAGCGGAGGGGACCGTGGGCATTGCGGCCTGGCCATTGTGACACCGTTCAGGGGTGTGCTAGACTCCCGTCGGTCTCCGCTGGAGGTACAGGAGCGAGACCGGCGCGGGGAGTAGCGATGACGGGACGGTGGCTGGTAGGTTTCCTGTTCGCTGGCTGCATCGGGCTGGCTGGACTCCCCGCGCGCGCTGAGACGCCATCCATTCCCCCGCCGACTCAAGCGGTCGCCGGACCGCCTCTGCCCGCAGCGTCGACATGCATCGACACCATGGCATGCACTGCCGAGTGTGAGTCGAACAACGGCGCGAGTTGCCGGCGAGGTGGTGAAATGTACAGTGAAGGCGGCGGGGGACAGGACCTAGCGCGCGCGGCCGCCCTGTACCAGAAGGCATGTGACCTCAGGGATGGCGTGGCCTGCTACAAACTCGGCTGGATGTACGGGAACGCCTCGGGCGTTCCTAACGACTTCGCCCGCGCGTTCACGCTCATCCAAAAGGCCTGTGAGCAAGGTTACGCCGCCGGATGCAGTGACCTCGGATTCTTGTATGAGAACGGTCTCGGGGTTGCCAAAGACGAGGCGCGGGCGGCCACGCTGTTTCAGAAGGCGTGCGAGGCCAATCACCCGTTGGGGTGTTCCAACTTGGGCCTCTGGTATCGCGATGGTCGCGGGGGACTCTCCCGGGACGATTCGCTGGCTGTCACGCTCTTCAAGCGGGCCTGCGATGGCGGGGAGCCCATCGGCTGCAACTACCTCGCGTTCCAATATGAGACCGGGCGGGGAGTGACCAGGGACGAAGCCGTAGCCGCGCCGCTCTATCAACGAGCATGTGACGCGGGACAGGGGATCGCGTGCAAAAGCCTAGGAAACCTCTATAGGACGGGGCGAGGAGTGCCGCAGGACGAAAGGCACGCGGCATCCCTGTTCAAACGGGCTTGCGACATGCGGGTCGGGTCAGCCTGCTGGTCACTCGGTGAGGCCTACTATGTCGGCCGGAGCATCGAGAAGAACGCGGAGCGCGCCGCCGCGGCGTACCAGAAGGCCTGCGATCTAAACGAGCCGCGCGGCTGTGCAGACTTTGGGTACCTCCTGAGTCGCGGGCTCGGAGTGCCCAAAGATGAATTGCAGGCAACGCACCTTTTCGAGAAAGCCTGTGACGCGGGCAACGCCGTTGGATGCAACTTGCTCGGTTTCGCATACGAAGCGGGAGCCGGAGTGACGCCGGACATTGCCCGTGCGAACGCCTTATACGAGCGCGCCTGCAGGGCAGGAAATGCGCTCGCGTGCAGCAACCTCGGGAACCAAATTCAGAACGGTCGCGGCTTACCAAGAAGTGACATACGTGCGGCCGAGCTTTACGAGAAGTCGTGCAACGGAGGTGAACCACGTGGCTGCAACAACCTTGGGTTCGCCTATGAAGTGGGGCGCGGCGTTCCAAGAGACGAGGGGACGGCGGCCAAGTTGTATCAAAAAGGCTGCGATCTCGGATTGGCACAAAGTTGTGCCAACCTAGGAGATTTATACCGGGATGGGCGTGGCGTGGCCGGGAACGAGGCTCGTGCCGTGCAGCTCTTTACTCAAGCGTGCCAAGCGGGCGAGCCGCACGGTTGCAACTGGCTCGGCCTCGCCATTGAGTATGGTCGCGGGGTGGCGATGGACGAGGCCCGCGCCGCGAGTTTCTACCGGCAAGCCTGCGACGCGAGCTTCCAGGCTGGTTGCGACAACTTCAAGCGGCTCATCCGGGATAATCCCCAGCTCGCTCGGGCTCAGGCCCCTACACCCGGACTCCGCGGAGACCCCGCGCCTGCCCCGAAGCCCTCGCAACCTCCTCTGCCCGTGGCGGCCCCCGGGGAGAAGCTGCCGGATCGGTGGGCGCTGGTCGTCGGCATTTCTAAATACGGACTCGCTGCGCAGGCGCATGGTATCCAGAACCTGTCATTCGCCCGACGTGACGCGGAGGCCTTCTATGACTTCCTGCGCAGCCCGGCGGGGGGGGCCTTCCGTGAGGACCGGATCCGGTTCCTGGTTGACGAGCAGGCTACGAGCTCGGCGGTACGTGGCGGCGTTCGCGACTTCCTAAAGCGAGCGGGACAGGACGATCTCGTCATCATCTTCTTCGCGGGGCACGGGATGCCCGACCCCGGCCGCAACCAGGTACTGTATCTCGTGACATACGACACCGACCCGGACCGGATCGGTGAAACAGGCTTCGACATGGACGAGCTCAAGCTGGCTTTGGGGAAGGAGATTATCTCGTCGGGCCGGGTGGTCGCCTTCGTCGACGCCTGCCACAGCGCTGGCGTGGGCGGCATGCTCACGGCCAGATCGGCTGCGGCGGTCAACGGGCGCGTGAACGACTATCTCAGGCAGCTCGCCCAATCGACGCCTGGGGTGGCCGTCCTTTCGGCAAGTCAATCGAACGAAAACTCGTTCGAGGACAAGCGATGGGGTGGTGGGCACGGTGTGTTTACGTACACCTTGCTGGAGGGGCTTCGCGGCGCAGCGGACCGCAACGGCGACGGGATCGTTAGCCTCCAGGAGATCATCGACTACGTCAGCGAACGTGTAAAAGAGGAGACCGACTACAACCAACACCCCACCATCAGCACGTCTCCTCGCTGGGATTCCAAGCTGCCGGTCGCAATTTTGCCGAGGCAGTGAGCGGAAGGCGCGCTGTGACGCGCGCACCGTCTGGGCCTCCGTCGGGCGGCGCTATGGGACCCGGCGACGGCTTCTTGTGCGAATCGTCGTCGGTTCGACTGGAGCGGTGGGTGGGTGGTCCGTACTCGGCATGGTGGAGCCAACCGGACTCAGAAGGGCCCAGCGATTGTCGAACGCCATAAAGCTATTTGTCAGCACATTGATCGGCCTGACGGTCGGATTTTCACCGCTCCCGCCGATCGCCTCCTCCCAGACCCTCGAGTCCCCGCGGCAGGCGCGCCAGTATCGCTCGGCGATCGCAGGACCGTTTACGAGCCGCGGCGCCACATCGTCCCCGTTTGTGGCAGACGTATTTGAAAAATACGAGAATGCTGACTTCGACGGAAGCCGTGCCGCGCTCGAGAAGCTGGTCGACGCGCTTCGAGATCAAAATGAACCCGTCGAGCAGGCCGCGGCCACCGACTTCATGGGCGTGATCTTCCAGAGGCAGGGCCGGCTCGGCGACGCCCTCGATGCTCACCGGCGAGCACTCCGGCTGCTCGATGGCCTCGGCTCGGTCGCGCTCGAGGCGCGGCTGAACGCCGTCAACAACCTCGCCATCGTGCACTACCTCCATGGCGACTACGAGGAGGCCGAGAAGCAGCTCGTCCAGGTAGTCGACGCGCCCGGGGTCTCCGCGGTGACGATCGCCCGATCTCTGAACAACCTCGGGCTCGTTCATGAGGAGCTTGGCGACTTCGACAAGGCGCGCGGGGACTTTGACAAGGCGCGGAGCCGGGCGGGCGTCAGCGACAGGCGGTTGCGGGCGCAGGTCCTGAATAACCAAGCGCGCATTTATGGTCGCGAGCATAACGTCCTTGATGCCGAGCCGCTCTTGACCCAGGCGCGCACGCTCGCCCGAGACACGGGCGATAAGGCTCTCGAGGCCAACGTCCTGGCCTCGTGGGCTGACGTGCTCACCGACGACGGCCAGCCGGCCGCCGCCCTGGCCAAACTCGACGAGGCGCGGACTGTGGGCGCGCAAACGTCAGCCCCGCTCGTCGTGCTGGAGATCGCAAAGGCTCGGGGGAAAACGCTCCTGCGGCTTGGACGGCACGCGGAGGCGCAGGTGGAGCTCGACCGCGCAGTAGTCGACGCCCAGACCTTCCGGGTGCCGGCGCAGCAGCGGCAAGCGCTCGCGCTGCGGGGCGACCTCCGGATGCAGTTAGTGCAACAGGGAGGCGACGCCACGCAGCTCGACGAAGCGATCGCGGACTACCGCCGAGCGATCGAGATCGCCCAGACAACCCGTGACCGGGCGCCGAAGGAACGCGAGCAGGATTTCGTAAGGTCGGTCCAGTCGCTGTATGAGGCTGCCATCAAGGCCCTGACACGCCGAAGCAAGCCCGACGACCTTGAGGAGGCCGTCTCGCTGCTCGGCGGGATCGCGTCGACCGCCCTCAACGCTCAGCTAAAGGCCGCGATTCCGAGCCTCCGCGACGCCGACGCGGCAAAGGCGCTGGACGGGGCCAAAGGGGTTCTTGCGCAGGAAGCGGCCCTGGCGAGGCAACTCAGCGATGCTCGTCTGTCGGGCGCCCCCAGCCCAGAGTTCGTCGCGCGTTTGGAGACGGAGCTGGGCCAAGCACGACAGGACGTGAGTGTTGCAGTCGCCGAGCTGGTGCAGAAGTACGGCGCCTTCTATCGGGCCTACGTCACGATCAGTCCTCTGCAGTTCCGGGATATCAAAGACCAACTTCCTCCTCGGCACCTACTCGTTGGATACCTGCCGACCCAAGATGAGCTCTACATCTTCCTGGTGTCTCGGGAGGCAGGCGTCCAGTTTCGTCAGATCGCCGTGACAAAGGCCGAGTTGGATGAGCGGGTCCGCGCGTACCGCCTCCTTGCCACGCGGGTCGGCGGCATGCGCGCGGATTGGCAGATCGACTCGTGGGCGGATGCGAAGTGGCAGCCGCTTCGGACCGAGACGGTCTGGCTCTACGAACGGCTTCTGGCACCGATCCGGGATGTCCTGGGGGCCGCGGATCATGTCATTCTGGCGCCCACTGGCCTGCTCTACTATCTGCCGTTCCATGCCCTTGGGCCCTATGATCCGCAGGCGGGAACGCTGAGGTTTCTCGCGCTTGACATGTCGATCAGCTACCTGACCGACAATTCACTGCTCAAAGCGCTGGGCCCTCCGCCTCTGAGGAGCAACTCGATCCTCGCCCTTGGGAACCCGCCCTTCCAGCAGCCGGGTCTGCGGCCCCTCAACCATGCCGAGGAAGAGGTCAAAGCAGTCAAGAACCTCTTTGGCGGCCAATCCGTCGCGTTGGTGGGGCCACGGGCGACCAAGCCCGCACTTCTCGCGGCCCTCGGCGCGCCGACCGCAGGGGCCGCGGCGCCGCGGGGCGCTGCTGTAGCCGTCCCTTCGCGTTTCGGCTTCGTCCACCTGGCGACCCACGGCGTCATCGATCCGCGGAAGCCGGTGGAGTCGTGGCTAGCGCTCGACGGCACCAACCGGCTGGTCGCCAGGGAGGTACCCTCTCTCGATCTGCGGGGCGTCAACCTTGTGACGCTCAGCGCCTGTGAGACGGCGCTAGCGGAAGAAAAGCCAGGTGCAGAGCTTATGAGCCTTGCGGCGTTCTTCGGTCAGGCGGGGGCAGCCTCAGTCATCGTCAGCCTCTGGCCTGTGGACGACCTATCAACGCGCGACCTCATGACAGCCTTCTACACAGCGCTCTTGAAGGATGCTCGTATCACGAAGGCCCGGGCGCTGCACGACGCCCAGGTGGCGCTCGCCTCTCGGCCAGAGAGCCGCCATCCGTTCTTCTGGGCCGCATTCGCCCTGATCGGCGATTGGAGGTAGCCCGAAGCGGACTGCGTCCCGCCCGCTCTCACGGGATGCGTAGCGAGGAGCGCTGAGGCGTTGTGCGCGAGTCGAGATCCTAGTCAATGACACGTCGGACGCTTCGGATACACTGGCGGTCTCGGTTCGTTCGGCGCGTCGCGGCCAACGTAATTGTCGGCCTCGGCCTCGAGTTCATTTTTCTCCTGCTGCAGGGATCGCATCTCGCAGACTTTCTGGAGGACCTCAGTCTCGACTGGATGATCCAGATGCACAGTGGCACACCCCCTGCGCGGAGCCCAGCGATCCCGTTCACCGTGGTGGATATCGATGAAGAGACGTACCGTAAGTGGGGGGAGCCACTGCTGATCCCACGGGATAAGCTCCTTCGCTTGGTTCAGTTTGCCATCGCCGGTCGAGCTGCGTTGGTGGTCGTGGATGTTGATCTGAGTCGGCCGGCCGGGGTTGGCGGGGCTCAAGAATCCGTAGACGTCGCTCTTGTCGACTACTTCGAACGACGGTCCCCGCTCCCGGAGGGCGTTCTCGACACGAGAAAAGGAAGCGGGCCTACCCCGATTATCCTAGTACGAACCTTCCGTGTTCCGCTTTCCGCCGCCGCGAGCAGCGAACCAAAGGATTCGTTCTTGGACCAAGCCGTAAGCATAGCCCCGGATCTCTACTGGGCGGCTCCCCTGTTTCAGCTCGATCGCGACTTTGTGGTACGGCGATGGCGGCTCTGGGAAGCCACCTGCGGCAACAAGCATGGTGACGTTGTACCGTCTATCCAGTTGCTGGTGGCCACGCTGCTTCTGAAACCGCAAAACCGGACCGGTGGTTTGGAGGGAGTCCTCGCCCCATTTCGGCACTTCGCATGTGGCACCCGCAGTGCGAGGCCGGACCACGACTCGACGGCTGCCAACCAGCTCAGGCTCGGCCGCGTGGTCTTGAACGTGGACGAGAGCCACCTAGAACGGCGCATCCTCTACAGCATCCCGTGGAAGCTAGGGCCGACTGACGCCAGGCCACGCATCGATATCGATGGTCGCCCCATGCCGCTCCTCTTTCAGATCCCGGCTCACCAGATCATCGATGCCCCCGAGGGAGTGGCCAAAGACAAGATGCTCGGCCGAGTGGTCGTGATCGGTGGGAGTTTCCTCGACGGCCGAGATATCTACGCCACCCCGCTGGGCCCCATGCCGGGAACCTTCATCATCATCAATGCGATTCATTCGCTCGTGCAGTATGGTGAGCTCCAGCGTCCTCCTCGATGGGTGACTGGAGTCGTAACCGCTCTCGTGATCGTTGTTGTGAGCGTGGTATTCGCAATGTTCACCTCGTTCGCGGGGACAGTGATTGCCGGAGTCATCATCATTCTGCTCCTCTTGCCGATCAGCTTCTGGCTCTTTCAAGCTGGGGTCTGGTTCGAATTTGCGATCCCGCTCACCGGGGTGCTGTTGCATCACCTCTATGCCGACGTGGAAGAGGCTCGGCGGCGGGGCCTGCGCGCCGCGCCTGACCGGCAGGGATAGCAGCCGTGGCCAGCCTTGTGGCGTTGGCCGCCTTGATCGTCTTCGGCTGGAGCTGTGCGGAGGCCGGCACCGGCCTGGTGGTCGGCCGAGTCGAAGGCTTTGAAGGAGGGCCCGCGGACTACCGAGTTCTGCGCGATGGACGCCCTATTCCTGTCGATTTCTTTCTTGAGCTCTTCGATGGGGACGAGATCTCGGTGTTGCACGATTCGCATCGCATCCGATTGGACTTGTACTACGGAGATGGTCGCCTGGTGGAATGGGGCAAGCGGCAGGGCCCGCTGGTGGTCCGCGCCGGAGCGGTCCCGACCGTGGGCATGAACTTTAGGCGCTGGGCCTGGAGCTGGTTTGCGCAGGCGCGTGAGGAGAATTCGATCAGCGTGCATGTGCGCGGGGCCGGCGGGGTTGTGCCATTGTCGCTTCCCCTGTTGTCCGAACGTCCGGGTCGTGTCATCGCCGGGACGCGCACGCTTGCCCTTGCGTGGTATGGAGGCCGGCCACCTTACCAGGTTCGCGTCTATCAGGTTGACACTCAGAGTCCCATGCTCTCGCTTGAGAAGATCGGCGAGGTCCGGGTCCGATCAGGCTCGATCGCGCTGCCCCAGGGGGCCTATGTCGTCGAGGTCCGGGATGCCGACGGTAGCCAGGTGAGCGGTCGATTTGAGGCCCTTCTAAAGGACCAGGTCCCTGCCGACCCAGCAGAACTCAGCCAAAGCCGGTTGCCCGATCCCGTGCGGAACACCATGGTGGCTGTATGGCTCGCGAGCCGCGGCAACGGCGCATGGGTTCTCGAGGCATATCAGCGGGTCGTGCCGCTGGCCGCGAGCTACTACCCCGCCGGCTTGTTGCGTGACACCCTGGAGCAGGGCGAGAGGCCGGCGAGCCCGCCGGAATAGATGCTGCGGCGATGATTGGACCGTGATCGTCACCTGAACGCGCACGACTCCCATGCTCTACGCTCGCCTATTGCGTCAGGCCCAACCCTATTGGCTCCACTTGGCGGCGCTCTTTGTTGTGAGCCTCTTGTCGATTCCGCTGGCGCTGCTGATCCCGCTCCCGGTAAAGATCGCGGTCGACAACGTCATCAGTTCCCACTCGCTTCCCGGTTTCTTCGAGGCCGTGCTGCCGGCGGCGGCCACGCGCTCCGGCGCCGGTGTGCTGGTCTTTGCCGCCCTCCTGCTAGTTAGCATCGCCCTCTTGGAGCAGATTCAGGGGCTTTTCAGCTCCTTGCTCCGCACCTACCTAGGCGAGAAGCTGGTCCTGACCTTCCGGGCTCAGCTCTTCCACCACGCGCAGCGCCTCTCGTTCTCCTATCACGACCGGACGGGGGCATTTGATGCCAGCTATCGCATCCAATACGACGCCCCTGCCATTCAATGGGTCCTGATCGACGGTATCATCCCCTTCGCGACGGCCGCGCTGACGCTCAGCGGGATGATCTACGTGACGGCAACGATCGACTGGCAGTTGGCACTGGTTGCGCTGGGGATCTCACCCGTTCTCATCGGGGTTTCACGCGCATACAGTCGGCGGCTGCGTGGGCAGTGGCACGAATTCTCCACGCTTCACAGCTCCGCCATGGCCGTCGTGCAGGAAGCGCTCGCAACGCTCCGCGTGGTCTCGTCCTTCGGCCGAGAGGATCATGAAGAAGCGCGGTTTCTTCATCGCTCCCGCAAGGGCCTTTGGGCGCGCCTCCGCGTAGACTTCACCCAGGGCCGTTCTGGCCTCCTGGTGGGCTTGACCCTCGCCATGGGAACGGGGGCGGTCCTCGTTGTCGGCACGCGTCACGTCCAGGCGGGCACGTTGACCCTTGGTCAATTACTTGTTGTGGTCGCCTATCTGGGACAACTCTACGGACCGCTGGAGACCCTCAGCCGGATGACGGCACACCTCCAACGCTCGCTGGCGAGCGCCGAGCGGGCCTTCGCGCTCCTGGATGAAGTCCCGGATGTCGCCGAACGGCAGGAAGCCAAGGCACTCCCACGAACCCGCGGAGCTGTGACATTCCGTAACGTCTCCTTCCGCTACTCGAAGGACCGATCCATCCTGCACGACATTTCGTTCGATGTTTCGCCAGGAACTCGCGTTGGCATCGCAGGTGCGACGGGCGCCGGGAAGACAACCCTCGTCAGCCTCCTGACCCGCTTCTACGACCCCACGGATGGCGCGATTCTGCTCGACGGCGTGGATCTTCGCGACTACAAGTTAGCCGACCTCCGCAAACAGTTCGGCATTCATTTGCAGGAGCCCGTGCTCTTCTCGGCGAGCATTTTCGAGAACATCGCCTACGCACGTCCCGACGCCAGCTACGAAGAGGTGGTGGCCGCTGCGAAGGCGGCCAATGCCCACGAATTCATCCTTCGCCAAGCCGAGCGCTATGAGACCCCGGTTGGAGAGCGCGGGATGCGTCTCTCGGGAGGTGAACGCCAACGGATCTCGATCGCTCGCGCGTTTCTGAAGGACGCGCCAATCCTCGTCCTCGATGAGCCCACGAGTCTTGTCGATGCGCACACCGAGGCCGCGGTGCTCGAAGCGATCCAGCGTCTCGTGCGGGGTCGGACCACATTCATCGTGGCCCACCATCTCGGCGCACTCCAGAATTGCGACGTGCTATTGATGCTAGACGATGGCCGACTGGTCTCTGCGAGGTCCACGGTGCCGAACGACGACATTCCCGGTGATGCAAAAAGCCGAAGCGCACCGCCGTGGCCGGTGCACGCTCGGCGCGAAGAACGGCGGAGATCTAGAAGGGGCTCTCCATGAACACGTGGAAAGCGATCATCGTTGCGTCTAGCTTCCTCGGACTCGCAGGTTCCGCCGCAGCGCAAGGAGCCTCGCCTCCCCTCGGGAATTGGAACGGGAGCGCCGTCGCCTTCACGCTCTACAAGAATCGCACATATACGTATCGGGACCCAGGGGTGACACTTGCGGGCACGTGGAATTGGAATCCCACCACCCAGGTGGGCGGCGTCCTCATATTGAATTACGATACGCCCACGGTGACGCAAACCTTCCACAACAAACTGTACTTCAGCATCACCTGGGTGAATTCGAATACGATAACGTTCTCCGCTGGTCCGGGTCAGACGGATACTTTGCGGCGTCAGTGAGTCAGCAGCGAACCGGCGACAGGTCTCCTGCGCGCTCAACCCCTGGCAGGCAAGAGCCTACACTGAGAACCGGGCCGCGCGATCAGCCCTCAGCTCTTACCAGTGATCTTGGTACGCGTGGCCACAACCCCTATTCGCGCATGTCCAAGCACTGCCCTCATAGTGCTGGCAATTACACTTGCTGCATGCTCCGTATCCGCAACGCCAGATCGGTCCAAGAGTGATGGAATACTCCTCAACAGAGTTGGCAATAGCGACGCTGCGCCCGGTAATGTGCTCGTGAGGTGTCCGGGACATGGGAAATCTCCTTCGGGGGCCGGCCGTTTCCCTGGGAACGTGGAAGGCCTGGACACGCGGCCATGCTCTACGACCGCGTGTTTGGGGCGCGCGTCAGGCGGAGGGCCTCGCGAAGCCCAGAGTAAATGGTCAGCAGCCTCCAAGTCGCTCACAAACCTCCCTTGCAGCGGAATCGGACGGAGCGAGAAAGGCAACTTGAAACTACTGCTAGGAGCACAGCCGTGTCGATAGGGACGTGGCCCGAGACCACAATCCGCACAAACTGCCCTGCCAGATTCAAGCTCGTGCCCCGGACTGACCGAACCCTTTCAACGGAGATTTTGTCTGATCCTGTAGACGCGCTCCTACCGCGCGTGCCCAAGACACGTCGCGATCAGAGACGCTCCCACTCTTCGGGGAAAGGCTCGGTAGAAGCCGAGGCATCGCTATTTCACCACTGCGATCGGAAAGTCCGGCACGCCCTGTGGCGACGGATTCACCGGTGTCTGCTTACCGCTGGTGAGCTCCTTGACGCGTTCGGCCAGGTAGAAGTCGAGCATCTTGTGCGTAATCTTGCCGGTCCCGCGCAGATCGGCCTTGCCCGTCACACCCTCAACCAGCGCCTTGGTGAACGCGCCGTTGTTCCACTCTGCGCTCTCCAGTGAATACTGCCGGCCGGTGCTGGAGGCAAACACCACCACGCCGTTCTCAGCGCTGGCGAGCTCGTTTACCACCGCGGTGATGTCCGGAGGCCCAGCACGCCGCCCGCCCATCACGTTGCCCGCGTGGCAGGTATCGACGAAGAACAGCGCCTTGCCTGTGAGCGAAGCGAGTGTATTCCGGATGTCGGAAAACGGCACGCCGGTACGCTTCAGCTTGTCGACGTCAGCGTTAGCAGGCAAATAGTAGTAGATGCCGGTCGGGTCGTTCACCCCGTGCCCGGCGAGGAACAGCATGCCGACGTCCCTGGCGGTGGCCTGCCGCTGCAGCCAGTCGAGGCCGTCGACGACTTCGTCGCGAGTGGCCTTGACATCGGTCAAGAGCTTCACTTCGACGTCGCGGTAGAGCCGACCTTTCTGCGCTAACATCGCCTGGGCGAAGTCGCGCGCGTCTTTTGCCGGGTACTCTAGCTTCAACGCAGGGTCCTGATATTCGCTCACCCCCACGGCGAGCACGTAGAGCTTCGGCTTGACCACGAACTCGCCGCCTGCTGGCGTGGTTGCAGGTGAGCTCCCGCGTGTCGCCCCCCTCCACACGACATGCAGCACAGCGGGCGCGCCCACGCCGTGACGGCTCTCTGCGAAGAGCATAATGTCGCTCTCCTGCGGCGGTACAGGAATCGAGAGCTCGCGTACCTCGTTCGGCTTGATGCCGACGGGCATGGCCCCGTCGGGAAGCCTCACCATTTGCCCGTTCACCCTCGCGCGAACCCGGATGACCGGGGCATCGGCAGCCGTCCGCACACTGAATTTCACTTGGATGGCTGGAGTGGAAACGGTCACGCCGTCAGTCGGCGATATGATCTCGACCACCGGCGGCAACGCTTTCGCGATATTCACGGTCTGCGTCTTGCGCCCCGAGCCCTCATTGGCGACCTTTAGCGCAACGCTTTCGTCGAGCGTCTGCAGCACATTCGCCACGACGTCGGGACGGTAGAACGCCTCGCGAAAACGCGAGACCGGATAAAAGTCCGCCGCGGTCTCCTTACCGTGATTCACATGCCACCCGATCAGGTCCTCCGCACCGGGAGATGCGTCATAGTAGCCCGAGGGCGACCATAGGACCCACCGCTTGCGGTCCGAGTGCGGAAACAGCGCGAGGAGTTCCTTGCCGTCGGAAAGCCGGTACCAGCGGATCGTGCCGTCGGCGAGTGCTGCCACGACGAGTCGGCCGTCGGCTGTGACGTTAACCGCCCAGGCGATGGGAATGCTAGCACTCTGCCAAAGCTGTTTGCCTTGTCGGTCAAACCGGCGCAGGTGCCACTCGGTGGCCAGTACGAAAGTCTTGCTGTCGGACGAAATCGCGACAGCGCGCGATATTTCAGCCGGCTCAAGGGCGAGCGGTTGTCCATTAATCGTTGGTCGCGTCGTGCTGCGCCAGTCCCGGATGTCGAGGCCCGGCGCGTTCGTGACGGGCGCGGCGAGATTAGCGTCCGGCTGCGGCCCGAGAACGAGGCGACGGTCATTGGCGTAGAACTTGGCTACGGATTTCCCTAACGGTTCAAAGCGGAATTGCACCTCACTTCCGTCGTCAGAGACGGTGAAAGCTTCGTTCATCCCCCTGAAGTCGCCAAGCGCTGTGTCTGGCTCGAGGATCTTGTGTCCGCTCGCATCGAGCGCACCGATACCGAGCCCCGCACTGTAGACGACGCCTCCAATTTTGAGCGGAGCGATGTCCGGGATGGTATTGACTGCCGCCGGCAGGTCGGTGAACGTCCCTCGGCCTGCTTCTGTCCACATGCGGATCATCCACACCCAATGAACCGCATAAGTTCCACCTGCGTAGAGAAGGCGGCCGTCGGCGGACCACGCGACGGCGCCCAGTTCCCTTGGGCCCACGCCGACTGTGTTGGCCGAATAGAGGTAGCCGAGATCGGCCCCCGACAGCACGTCGACGCGCGAGCTATCGTCATATCCGACCGCAATCCTGGCACCATCGGGCGAGAAACGGGCGGCATACGGCTTGCTGCCGCCTGGAGCTGGCTGTTTTCGGACCAGCTTCAGCGCACTGTCACTGGCCCTGTAGAGCCGGATCACGCCGTCGAAAGATGTGCTGACGAGCTTGCCGCTGCGGTGAAAGTGGATGCTGAGGCTGGAGTCAGCATATCCAGGATCGGCATCGATCTGCGTGCCGTCCTGCGCGCGATACAGGCGGACCCCGTTAGGACCGGCGAGCGACGCGGCGAGCAGCTTACCGTCAGAGGACCACGCGAGGTTGAAGACTGGCCCTGGCAGTCCCGTGATTCGCCGAATGAGCCGGCCCATCGTACGGTCGAACAAGTAGATTGAACCAGTCTTGTCCCAAGAGAATCCGGTCCACCCCCCGCAGGCGATCGTAGCGCCGTCGGGAGACATCGCCACGGCGTAGACTTGCCCTTCGTGGCCCTCGCCAAGCGGCGGGCGCAGAACCCGTAGAAGCCGTCCCGATTTCGAGTCCCACAGCCGCACCGTCTTGTCATGCGAACCTGTGACGACATAGCGGGTGGCGGCATCCGTGGCGATGCGCAGAATTTGTGCCCCGTGAACTTCAGACTCGATCCGCAGCAACGGTTCGGCGTCTGGTTCGAGGGCCGGTGCTAGGGAGGGCCGCGACGTCCAGACGAAGAGAATGAGGCCAAGCCAGCAGACGATCGATCTGGTGGAAAAGAACGACCCATCGCGCCTTTCTCGGAGAGCATGACGTCTGCACGAACAGCGATCGTGAGGATCGACTCCTCGCCGCGCACCGGCAGGACGCAGAGTTGCGAGCTTGCCGTCGGCCGGCCGAATGGTGAACGCGGCGACCCGACCATTCATGCTGCGCTCCCGGAAAGGGGCCGGAAGGGACGAGGCGAGACTATGTCGACGAAGCCGGCAGTCAAGGGCTTCCGCGGTATCACGCCCCAGCCAACCCTCAGTGTTGAGTGAGGTAACTCTCTTGAAAGCAGGAAATTAATGAACACCGCAATCGCTACGATTAGAGTTCAATAGCTAAGACAGGGTTGCTTGAGTCGATCATCAGATACCGTATCCATATGCCCTGAGCAGCGCGTACAGGTTGTTGCACTGGATCATGTCCTTCAGCCCCAATTCGCAGTCCAATATCGCGCCGTTAATAAGATTCCCCATCTGGATCCGTGCTAGCTCTCGGTCCAGGATCCCGTTGCCTACCGCAAGGAGCAGCTGACAGTAGCTGGCCGAGATCGCCAGACATGCGGGGTAGATTTGAGCGGCTGGCCGATCCAGGAGCGGAGGATTGGGCTGGGCGTTGATGTGCTCGTGGTGCCACGGAACCATCAAGAGGACGAGCGCGACTATCAGAGAGATGAACGGACGCTGCATCTCACGTTTCCTCCCACCTGCCCGATTGCGATCTTGTGGAGATCAACCCTCACGGCCGCCTGGCAGGGCAAACACTTCCTCGATACTTTCACGAATTGTCATACGCCTCGGTCTCTCCGCGGCGGCGTCGAACGGAGCGAAAATGCATCCATCTCTTGGCGCCCGGTCATTGCCGCCGCATTCCGGACCGCACCGCCGAGTTCCCTCGAACCTCCCCGAGATCGACCATGCCCGCCCGCGCGAGTCCTCACCACTGCCACCCGTCCGTCTGCGATGAGCGGATGCCCTGATCGCTCGCTCTTGGTCAACTCCACCATTGGGTGTCCTTCCTCTTCAACAGGTAGTAGTCATAGTTCCCAGCCAATCCAGCGTAAACCCCAACCACAAGATTTATCGGATGCAGAAGAATACCGAACCCTGGCGCAGACATTGTCGCCACCACTGTAATTCCGAGCAGTAAAGCTCCCTTCGCCCACATGCCATTAGTGAAGTACCAGATGACGCTAAAGACGAACGCTGGCCAATTCCAAGTCGCCGCGAAGCGCCCACCGTCCGCGTCAAACCGCGCAAACCTCTCCCGATAATACGGGTCCACGTCCCCTACGTGGCCTCCCTGTGTTTGGTGGTCGTTGGATTTCGAGGACTGGTCAGCCACACTATTCAAGGGCTTCCCGCAGTTCGGACAGAACTTTGCGTCTTCAGTCGCGGTGGCTCCGCAATTCCCACAATTCATTGCCTATTGCCCCCTTCTGCGACCCAACGGCAGCTTACACTCTAGCCGCTCATCCAGCCGGTCACGTCATCGCGCCGAGCCGCCTTCGCCCACCAAGAAGAACGGAGCCCAGGCAAAGGGGTGGGCGAAATACGCCGTGTCCCCGCTAGCCTGACTCATCAGCGCTAGCATCCCGTGCCGCAAAGCCTCTGCGCGAGGCTGGGTCCGGTCGGTCGCGTAGCGGCCAAACACCTCCGTCATCAGCGCCTGCGTCGCCCGATCCTCCACACTCCAGTGCGAGACTAGGAGCGCCGGCGCCCCCGCAAAGGCAAACGCCCGCACCAGCCCCGACAGCCCCTCCCCACTGCCATCGCCCGCCGCCGTGTTGCACGCCGACAGTGTCACCCACTCCGTGGATGTGAGCTTGAGCCTCAGGATGTCCTCCAGGCTCAATAGGCCATCATCCTCCGCACTCGCCACCGCTGGCGGCGTCAGGACCAGGGCCGGCTGCGTCACCCCCGTCACCTCTCCCGCAATCAGCCCGTGCGTGGCAAACGCAAGCACCTCGGCGCGCCCGAGCCGCCCACTGCTGTTGAGCGCCATCACCGTGGGCTTGGTCGCCTGGGGACCGAGAAACAAGGCCTGGTCCCAATCCGCCCCTAGTACCGTCGCCAGCGTCGTCAGCTCCTCCCGAGTCCCCGGCAGCCGATTCAACCGGCGAAGCTCCGCCACCGTCTCGCTCGCCCCCCGTGCCGTGAGCATGCGCCCACCGCGCCGACGCCCGTTACCCCGCAAGACCGGGTCCCCGAACCCGAGGAACGGTTCCCGCGCGACGGTGGCCGTTCGCGGGACCTCCCGCAATGCGCGCAGTGCCGTTGCCGACGGCAAGACCGTGATCGGATACTGCTGCACTAGCCAGGACAACTGCCCGTAGCTCGCCAGCTCCGTTTCCGTCAACTGGTGCGGTGCCGCGGCCAGGTTGACGAGCGCCTCGTATGCCTCCCCGCCACCCTCTCGCACCAGCGCGGCGAAAGGGAGGGGCAGCAACACCTCGTCCGGCACGACTAGCAACTGCTTCACCCCGCTGAGCGCCGGTTCGAGAGGAGTGATCAGCAGTTCGTACAGCCGGTGGGCTCGTGCGACGTCATAGGGCTTGAGCTGCGACTGACCTGGGCTCAGTTCGGCGCTGGCCCGCACGTGTGCCACCAGCTGTTCGACCTCGGGCCGTTTAATCTCGACGTTCCAGTATCCGAGCGGAGCTCCTGCCGGCCGCACCAGCCAGACCAGCAGTCGATCTTCCAGCGTCAGATAGCTGACGAGCGCCTCGTCGGGCCGCAGCAACCGCTCTACGGCCGCCACCTTGATGGGCTCTGGTGCCGAGAGTTCTGCATAACGCGGGAAGGCCTGTCGGAGTTGCTCCGTGGCCGCCGACAGCTCGTTGTCCAAAGCCTGGCTCTGCTGGGTCAACGCAGTGAGCCGCCCGGCATCTCGCTGAGCAAGCGACTTGCCATACTCCACGGTAAGCTGCTTGCGCAGCATCTGCCGTCGATTCTTCAGATCCTGCGCTCGACGAGTAAGTTCGGCGGTTCCTGGTTCTCCCGCGGCGGCGCGAGCGCCGGCTCTCGCGAGCGCCGCTGCTGCCGCGCCACCTCGGATTTGTTCGGCCACGACAAACGCATCCCGTGCGGCCGCCCCTGGAGAGGTCTCGACGGTCGGCGCGCCTCCAATAGCAGCTAGTACAGAGGCATACCTCCAAAGACCGCCCAACTCCGCCTTCAATAGCCCGAAGTACGCGTCATCATCCGAGTCAGCGTTGATCCGGCGTACAGCTAATCGAATCGCCCGGGAGCGCTCAAACATCTCCCGCGCGTCGCTCAGCTTTCCCTCGCCAGCCAACGAGAGGGCCAAGTTTTCCAGGAAGACGGCGACATGGGGGTGCTCCGGCCCCCAGCTCTTCTCAGAGATCCCCAGCGCCCGCCGGTAGAGCGGCTCAGCCTCGCCGTACCGCCCCTGCGTCTGGTAGACCTTCGCGAGATTGTTGAGACTCGCGGCCACGTCGGGGTGCTCCGGCCCCAGAGCCTTCTCCCGAATCCCGAGGGCCCGCCGCAAGAGCGGCTCCGCCTCGCCGTACCGCCCCTGCGCTCCGTCGAGCGCCGCGAGACTGTTGAGACTCGCGGCCACGTCGGGATGCTCCGGCCCCAGCGCTTTCTCCCGAATCCCCAGCGCCCGCCGCAAGAGCGGCTCCGCCTCCCCGTACCGCCCCTCCGCCCGGTAGAGCTCCGCGAGATTGGTCAGACTCGTGGCGACATTCGGGTGCTCGGGCCCCAGCGCCTTCTCCCAAATCCCCAGCGCCCGCCGCAAGAGCGGCTCCGCCTCCCCGTACCGCCCCTGAGCCGAATACAGCTCTACGAGATTGTTGAGACTCGTGGCGACATTCGGGTGCTCGGGCCCCAGCGCCTTCTCCCAAATCCCCAGCGCCCGCCGCAAGAGCGGCTCCGCCTCCCCGTACCGCCCCTGCGCCGAGTAGAGCGCCGCGAGATTGGTCAGACACGTGGCGACATCGGGGTGCTCGGGCCCCAGCGCCTTCTCCCAAATCCCCAGCGCGCGCCGGAAGAGCGGCTCCGCCTCCCCGTACCGCCCCTGCACCCAGTAGAGCTCCGCGAAATTGTTGAGGCTCGTGGCGACAGCGGGGTGCTCCGGCCCCAGCACCTTCTCCCGAATCCCCAGCGCGCGCCGGTAGAGCGGCTCCGCCTCCTCGTACCGCCCCTCCGCCCGGTAGAGCTCCGCGAGATTGGTCAGATTCGTGGCGACATTCGGGTGCTCGGGCCCCAGCGCCTTCTCCCAAATCCCCAGCGCCCGCCCGAAGAGCGGCTCCGCCTCCCTGTACCGCCCCTGCCCCGAGGAGAGCGTCGCGAGATTTGTGAGACTCGCAGCCACGTCGGGATGCTCCGGTCCCAGCGCCTTCTCCCGAATCCCCAGCGCGCGCCGGAAGAGCGGCTCCGCCTCCCCGTACCGCCCCTGCGCCCAGTAGAGCGCCGCGAGATTGTTGAGACTCGTGGCGACACCGGGGTGCTCGGGCCCCAGCACCTTCTCCCGAATCCCCAGCGCGCGCCGGAAGAGCGGGTCCGCCTCCCCGTGCTGCCCCTGCGCCCGATAGAGCTCCGCGAGAATGTTGAGGCTCGTGGCGACATCGAGGTGCTCCGACCCCAGCGCTTTCTCTTGGATCCCCAAGGCCTCACGCGCTTTCGGAATTGCCTCTTGGTATCGCCCGTTCTGGAAAAGCTGAACGACCTCAGCGGTCAATTCTTGTGCCCGCCGAAGCGCGACGGAATCCTGGGCTCTAGCGCAAGTCGCAAAGAACAGCGCCAGCCAAACGAAGATGGACCATAGAAGCGTTACGAGCTGCCGCCTCATGAGTGAACGAATCCACCCATGGCCGAAGCAGGTGCCTCCCGCAATCGTAGGGCCAGCTCCGAAGGCCTCGGAGGCCTGAGCCTTGGCACCGCATTTGAGGTAGGACCCGGCGCAGGAGGGAGTTTCATGATGAGACCGGCGAGACCTCATGCTGGGCCTCCCAGCGATCCGGGCCAGTAAACGCCGGAAAAGTGGGCCGAGAGTAGCACCGCAAACGTGTGTGGTCAACGGCGCTCTGTCACTGCCGAGCTATGCGACCGTCTAAAGATGACGGCGCCATCCTGACTGCCAGAATGAATTCCCCAAAACCTACCGAATGCCACCTCCCGAAGTCGATGATTTGGCGCATATGAGCGGGCCTGATAAGCCAGGTGCAGAAGGAAACCATTTTGGAACCTTTCAAAACGGCGGCCCTTCGGGCGGAGGAACTTGACGGTGCCCGCGGGCGGCGCCGGGGCGCCGGCCCTGGATCACGAAGCGCCCCTCCTTTGAATATTGCCGCGTTCGCGCGCGACGAGTTGCGCGGGTTCCGTTGCGCATGATGCGACGTTAAGATAGCGGGCGGATGCTGCCGGGAACTTCGCGCGCTCTGAGATTCCTACCGTGCTTCTTCATGACGCTGTCGGCAATATTGGGGGTGGGTTGTACGTCGGGGTACTTCGTGCATCAGCGAGCGTTCCATCTCCTCGAGTCAGGGCGCTACGCCGAGGCGATTCCTATAGCGCGTGAAGCGGTGGCAATCCGCGAACGCGAACTCGATCCGACGCATCCCGACCTGGCGATGAGCCGCAGCAACCTCGCGCTCCTCCTCGTTTACACCGGCGACTATGTGGGGAGCGCGGCCGCTTGACGAGCACGCGCTGAAGATCCGGGAGCAGGTTCTGGGTCCGACGCACCCCGACGTGGCGTCACCGCTCAACAACCTCGCGCTCCTCCTTGTCGCCACCGGCGACTATGCAGGGGCGGAGCCGCTCTCTCAGCGGGCGCTGGCGATTTAAGAGAAGGCGCTGGGGCCTGAGGACCCGGATGTGGCGTATTCCCTCAGCAACCTCGATATGAGGCCACGGGGGACTACGGGCGGGCGGAGCTGCTCTACCAGCGGGCGCTAGCGATTCGGGAGCACCGCGCCGTGTCGTAGGCGTCGACCTCGAGACCCAGCAGGGCGTAGACGTCGAGGTTCCACAGCTCGTAGAGTGCCCGATCCACCGCCCCCACGACACACCACGCGGTGGCCTGGGGCGCCGTCGACCGGACTTTGTGCCCATTGGCGTCCCGGGCGGACGTCTCGCGCGTCCACCCCATGGCGACCAACTCCGCCGCCCGGAGTAGGGTTTTCTGGTGCATGGCGGGCTGCAGCACTTGCTGCCTGAGCTCCGGCGCTAGCTCGTTCATCCTCGCCTCCTTCGGGCGCGCCACCATCTAGCTGGCGTACCGGTGATTTGTTCGCCCGGCGCCCCCTGGCGTCGGGTCGGGTTCGCTACTCGCGCTGCCGCGACACGCTCGCACCCGCTCAGTGTCCCAACGCAGGATGATCCCCACCCACAACCCAGTTGATCACCACCAGATCCTCCCCTCGTCACGGAGACAAACCCGTGCGCCTCAAGTCCTCGTCCAGGTCATCGGGGAGCGGCGCGTCCGGCGCCGGCGGGGGCCCAATTGGAACCGCTCGCAGCAGCGCCTGTTGGAGCTGCGCGCCCGTGAGGGGGCGGCCCGGCCCGGGCGGGCAGGCGGGTTCCACCCTGCCCCACGGTCGGCAACACGCGGGCATACAGATGATGCCGGGCAGCTTGTAGGGATCGAAGTGAATCGCGATCGTGGCGACTGTGTACAATCGCTCGGCATCGAGCCCTTCAGCCCGCCAGGTGGCCAGGGTCTCGAGGACGAAGTGGCCCACGTCCTCCGGGGTTCTTGGCTTTGGCTCGGTCCGCCGGACACAGATCTGCCGGCAGCCGAAGCTCCCGAAGTGCCGCAGGAGATCCGAAATGGCCTCGACTTCACGATCCGTCATTGCTAGCCTCCGCTGGTCTGGTCGTCGCGGTTGCGTCCGTTTGCATGAACGTGCAATGAGCTCATCCCGAAAGGGCAAGCACGAGACAGCGATCATTGATGAAGAGGATCAGGTAGACGCGCGCTTCGTGCTGGCGGACCGTTCCCCAGAACCGCTCCAGCAGCGGCCGCGCGCCCGGGAGCTGGATGCCGAGCAGTGGGGGCTGCTGGGGCGGCACCCGCGCCCGATGGTGCACGCGCAGTTCCTCGGCCTGGTAATGGATCCAGAGTTCGCGCCAGCGGCGCCCTTCCTCTACGACCGGGTCGCCCACTTGTCGGTCCCTCGGACCACCGTGAAAGTGAACTGGCCCTGCCCCAACGGCGTGATCACCAGCCGGCCCCGCCCATAGGGGGCATCCGTCTGCGCGTGGCATGCGGGACAGAGCGCGACCAGGCGGTCGAGGTCGAAGTCCGAGCCGCCTAGGGGGCGCTTGAGCCCGCGGGATTTCGGGTTTAGTTACTTGGGCAGTCGCAACTTAATCATTATATTTCAAGTAGTTACTGCTTGCTGGCTTCACAATCACCGATTTGTTTTGCAGTTTTTGCTTTTTCACGTCGCGTTGCGGCCGCCCCGCAGGGGCGACCCGGTCCCCCCCCACATCTTGATGCGCCTCGCGGACGCGATCGGCGTGCCCGACGGCGGGGGGTGCCACCCGGGGAGCAGCCTCGCCGGGCCCGCTCCCGGGCGGCATCGTGATGCTGACGCTTGGGTTGTTGTGCTCGGTCTACGGCTCGGACACCCCCTGCACGTCCAGGCGGGCCAGCGGCGTGGCCTCGCCGCGGCGCTGCTTCTGGAGCACCTCGAGCTCGTGCTTGGCTTGATAGTACTGGCGGCTCAGGTGGGCCTCGTAGCGCATGATCTTGTCCAGCTCATTGCCGGCCGGGAGCCGAAAGTCCTCGTGGCCCGCATTGGCCCGGACGTACTCGGCTCGCTCGTACGTGTTGACCCGGTCCAAGCGCCAGAGGAGGAGGGCCATGCGCCCGGCCAATTCGGTTTCGTGATATCCGACCGGCGCCGAGCTCGTCACGATGCCCTCGCGGTGGGCCTTCCAGTCTTCCAGGCGCTCGATGCCGGGGATCACTGGGTCGGCCGAGTGGATGCCGAACCGCGTCGGGTTGTGGCGGCGGCCCGGCTTGCTCTGGCGCGTCTTCGGCGCGGGTCGCTTCTTGCGCGGCGGGGCGGCGGGGTCATTCGACGGCACCGGGCGAAGGTGCCCGGCGGGTGCACCGGTTTCTGCGTTGGGGTCAGGGCTGCCGGCGTGCTGATCCATGAGATCCTCTCGGAGCTGGAATTAGGCCCGGCCATCGGCGCGGAATTGCGCCCGATGGTCACGGGTCCCTGTTTCTGGGAGGTCGTAGTCCGCGGGGTCGACAACTTCCAGCTCTTCTGGGTCCGACGGATCGTCTGGCGGTAGGGCAGCCGGCTTATCGCGGGCCGCCTGTTGGGCCCGGGCGGCCTCCTCTTGCCGGGCCCGGGCCTCCGCCTCCCGGGCCTTCGCTGCGATCATTCGCTCGCTCTGCTCGCGCATGGGATCGCCCCTAGGATCCCAGGGTAGGTACTTCGAAGCGAAGGTGTGCGGCGGCAAGCCGCGCCGCAGTTCGTCTGGATCCCGGGCTTTTTGGTCCGGCCACTGCAACGGAGGCGCATCATCCGAGGCGCCTTGCCATCGGCAAGCCTGCGGTCCAGCGCCGCCAAGTACTCAGGGTCCTCGACGAGCTCCCGGGCCTTCCGGCGGACATCCAAAGCTACGTTCGTCCACTTGATCCTCGCCATGCGTCCGATTTCTCCGCCGCGTGCCCTACTGCGCGTTGCGGCCTTCTGCTTCTTTGGCCCGCCGCCGTTCCTCAGCTGCCTCGGCGGCCCACTCCTGCTTCAACTGCTCCAAGGTGGTCCACCGAACCCGGTCCCCTTCTGGCTCGCACGGCCCGCTATATGCCAGCTCCCAGAGCAGCGGCTCGATGCTGCCGGCTGTGCCATCGATGAGCTGGCGGCGCAACGTTTCGATTCGTTCCGGGGCCAGCAGCCCCACGATCATGGCGAGGTCCTGCGGGACCTCGGGCTTGCTGCCCGCGTTCGGGCGCTCGGCGCGGTGCGCTTCTCGGGCACTGCGCGCCCCGCGACCTCTCGCTCCCTTCTTCATCGACCTCTCCTAGTGCACCGGCTGTGGTCCATCTCGGAAAATTACAGGATAGAAGAGAGATAGCTGATCGTCAAGAACGTAAGACTTACCCGATAGCGGAAACCGATAACCGATGTGGACCGGAAAAACCTACCGCACAGTAGACCCGATGATCGATGTCAAGACCTCGTCGGTCAGCGTCCACCTAGACCCGTCACGCCAGCGACGTGGACCTCCGTGCCCGGCGCCTCTTCGATTCGCCCGTCGGGCCCGATCCAGCCGAGCAGACGCCGGCGCCTGCGGGTCGTGCGCGTGGTCCGCTGCCGCGCGGGGCGGTCACCGCGTGTCCGAGCGCGCGGCCCTCACGATGGAGCTATCTCACGATCGTTCAGGAAGGTCTGCGCGTCGAATGTCGGAGTGCCGGAGGTGTTCTTGTACGGCTCGGAGATTTCCCCCACTGAGTCGCAGGAGCTCGACGCCGCACGAATGACGGAACGCGTGCGGATGAATCTCGGGCACGCCGGCGCGCGCCCCAATCGCCTTGGTGATCTTCCAGAGGCGTTGTCCCTTCATCCGCGCCTCGGTGACGCGTCCACCCTTCGTCTTGAAGCGCGAAACGAAGAGCGGTTCGGTCGCCGCGACCTTGGCCCGTTCCGTAGCAAGGTAGTCAGCCAGGACCCGCTGCGCGACTTCGGGGAGCGGTACGGCCGATTCGCGACACCGCCTTTACCCTGGACCCGCCGGAGGCCCGGGCCGGGGGCGACATCGCCGACGTCAAGAACGACAATTTCCGACCGCCGGAGTCCGCCATAACACATGAGCGCTACGAGGGCCTTGTCGCGCACGTCTGTGCACTTCAGACGACGCCGGTGTACACGAGGCTCACGCAGTCTGACTTGCAGAAGGTGATCAACAAGTTTGACAAGAACAATGGGGACGAAAATAAGGATTCGCATCCCGCCCCCCACGGCCCTTAAACTCCTAGGGCGAAAACTCCAGCAATATCGGAGTGGTGGCCCCAACGGGATTCGCACCCTTCGGTAACGCTTCAAATCCGCGGAATCGTAAGGGTTGCGTGACATGGGCCGACCCCAGCTTGTCACGCGCGCCGCCGCCTACCTCAGAGTTAGCACCGACAAGCAGGACCTTGAGGTTCAGCTCACCGAGATCCGGCAACACGCCGGTAGACGCGGTTGGGAGCTGGTAGAGAAACCTACAGCGACATCGCTTCGGGAGCGCGGGACGACCGGCTAGGCTTCCGCCGACTCTTGGCAGATGCGACCAAGCGGACGTGGCATTTGACCTGATTGCGCGGACAGCGGCAAGAGGAAGTGAGAGCTGGGCAGTCTGGCCGCTGGTCCACGTTGGGAGTTCCGGCTAGACTTCAGGGCAGCGCGTGACCCACACTTTGCCGAACTCCGGCGCCAGGTTCTCCAGGTCGGTGTGGATGAAGGCACCGCGTAACGCCCGCGGAGACTAAGGAGGATACGATGGCCCAGCAGACCGCGTTTCCCACGTGGA